>Ga0315902_10010389_pt1 | contig 12318 bp, 12 predicted proteins | sample LakEriMetagenome_9_FD_203523 | JGI IMG/M metagenome (GOLD analysis project Ga0315902, IMG submission 203523) | Freshwater fungal communities from buoy surface, Lake Erie, Ohio, United States - Buoy 12 MA117 | ecosystem: Environmental > Aquatic > Freshwater > Lake > Lake biofilm | place: USA... | reverse complement strand
AGTGTCATCTATTGCAGCGCGGCGCGGGCCTGCGCGAGCCGTTCCGTTCAGCCTGTTTTTAACTCACCGAGCCTCGTTGGGTTTGGGCGCGGGGCCCAGGCCCCCGTTGGCGTAGGCATTGGGGGTCACGGCGATCTCTTTCTTGAACGCCTTCTAGAAGGCGGATTTCGAATTGAAGCCGGCCTCCACCGCGATCACGAGATTGGATCGCTCTTGGGCCAGGATCATCGGTTTGGCAGCCTCAATGGGCCAGCGGGCGAGATAATACTTGCCCGAAAAACACCCCACGACCGGTGCGATCGACCGATGTCGCAAGACCGCAGCTAATACAAAAACACTTCTAAATCATAGCACTTGGCGTCAGCCCAGGCTGAGCCCCGCTGGCGGAGACGGAGGGATTCGAACCCTCGGTACCCGGTTAAGGTACGCTCCCTTAGCAAGGGAGTGCCTTCAGCCACTCGGCCACGTCTCCGGCGGGGGCGGAACGCTTAGCCGGCGCCCCCTCGCGCCGCAAGGCGCCTTGTCGCGCCGCCTACAGGGTTAAGTGGCGCAGGCTTTGCGCGAGCTGCCCCGAAGAATTTAGTCCCAAGGGCGAAAATACCTATGTTTCCAGCCGCCTTGCTCCGTGACGGCGCCAATATGGCCCACGACCCGGTCCGCTTTGCGCCGTCTCGGCCGCCGATTGACGACGCATTAACCAACGAACAGCGCGAGGCGCAGCGCATCGCCGATCTCGCGGCCTCGTTCTGCCTTTGCGGTCTACAGATCGCGCTCGACGAAGAAGCCTTCTGGAGGGACGCGACCGAGCCCTATTTGGCCATGCCCGACGCGCCGCCGGCGCCCGCAAATGATCAAGCACACGTCGCGCCGACCACCGCCTTCGCCTTCCCAAGCCTTGCCCGTCGCGGCGCGCATGTGAGCCCGCGCTTGCCGGTGCAAGCGCTGCGCCTGATCGATTGGGCGGCCGTGCTGCTCATCGCTCAGATCGCTGCCATGTGGGGCGTGGGCGCGGGTCTCTTTGCGCTCTCACTCGGTGAAGCGGCGGCCTTCGTGCTTGCCGCTGGCGCGCTCAAGGCTGGCCTCTGGCTCACCGAAACGTATCGCGCAACGCCAGCGACGATGCGCCCTGAAGGGGCCGTAGGCGGCCTCGCCCTCGGCGTCATTGCCGGCATCATTATCGCCAACCTCATCGCCCCGGACGCACGCGCGGCCGCCGCATTGGCCACCACGCTGCCGGTCGCGGCCATGCTGCTTGCCGGCGTTCACGCAGCGATCGCTGTATGGAGCAACGCCGCGCACAAGAAGGGCGTGTTCTCCGAAAACGTCGTCATCATCGGCGCCACCGACGCCGCCAAGCGCATCATCGCGCGCGCCAAGCGTTCGGGCGACATGCGTATCGTCGCCGTTGTGGACGATCGCCTCTCGCGCGTGCCGGCGAAACTTTCAGCAGCCCCCGTTGGCGGCAACATCGATGATCTGATCGCCTGGGACGGCCTGCCGCACGTCGATCGGATCATCATCACAGTGACGCAGAAGGCCGAAACGCGCGTGCGCGCCATGATCGAGCGCCTGCGCCCGATCCCGAACCGCGTCGACCTCTTGCTCGATTACCAGAACCAAGGCGTGCAAGGCCGCCGCGTCGAACGCTTGAACGGCACAGCCGTCGCCTGCGTCTCGGGCCGGCCGCACAATTATCGCCGCGCCATGATCAAGCGCGCGTCGGATCTCATCATTGGCGGCGCCATGCTCGTGGGCTTTGCGATCCCGATGGCGGTGATCGCCCTCGCCATTCGCTTCGACAGCAAGGGCCCGATTTTTTATCGCCAGCAACGTCACGGCTTCAACAACCGCATCTTCACCGTCTTCAAATTCCGCACTATGCGCGAGCGCCCTGAAGAGGAGACGCTTGTGCAAGTACAAGCCGCCGACCCGCGCATTACCCGCCTCGGCCGCTTTCTGCGCAAGACGAGCCTCGACGAGCTGCCGCAATTGCTGAACGTGATGCTGGGCGACATGAGCCTCGTCGGCCCGCGCCCGCACGCTGTGGGCATGAAAACCGCCGAACGCGATCTCCAGCACATCGTGGCTGAGTACGCACACCGCCATCGCGTGAAGCCGGGCCTCACCGGCTGGGCGCAAGTCAACGGCTCGCGCGGTCCGGTCGAAAAGCCGGCTGAGCTGCGTCGCCGCGTGAAGCTCGATCTGGAATACGTTTCGAACGCCTCGCTCTGGCTCGACCTGCAAATCCTGCTGCGCACCGCACCGTCGTTGCTCGGCGACAAGGAAGCGACGCGTTAAAACTTGCTCCAAGCCCCGCAAGATTTGCATGAAATTGGCATCGCACGCGTCTTGCCGATTTGCGCGAGCCCGCCACGAGGACCACACCATTTCTCGCGCTTGCCGCGCCACGGCCGCGCGAACCCCTTAGCGATCAACGCTTCGCCGATATCAGCGCTATCCACATACACGAACGCGACGCGCCGACCATACTGATCCCAGCGCCAAGTCTGACGCACCTCGATCTTCTTGGCGCGCTTCACCATCGCCACCACCGCCAGCCGCGCGAGTTCGCCGCGCCGGGCTTCGTTCGGACACCTCGCGCCGTCGCCCGTCTCCGGCGCATCGATATTGGCGAAGCGAAACGTGACCCCGGCAACAACATCCTCGATTGTGTCGCCATCGATCACGCGCGACGTCAAAATCGGCCGCAACGTCTTTTCAGGAAACGCGTTGGCGAGATCGTGCCAAAGCCGGCGGCCGACACGATCGAACGCCAAGCTTAAAAGTGCTGCAACCAGCACGCCCCACAGAATCGACTCAACGATTTCCGTCGGCGTCGTGCGCGCGCTCAGCACAGGCTCGTAGGTCGCGATCAGCCCGACAAGAAGCACCGCGGCGAACACAAACCCCACCATCCAGCGCTCGCGCCAAAACAGGAGCGGCGCGCGCTTTCGCGTGTGTCGAGATGGAGGGACAACCGTCATGGCTGTCACGCAAAGCAGCGGGCGCAAGCCCACGACATCGCACGCGCGAGCCCGTTGGCGCTCGCGCTTTGCCAACTGCCTTGACGCTTAGTGGTGCTTTACGCTCAGCCACTCGCGCGCGCTGCGCTGGGCTTGGGCGATCTCGTCCTTCGACATCATGTCCGACAGTTCGCGACGGCATTCCTTCGCCGCCTCCGAACCGCGCACAGCGGCGAGATTGAACCACATATGCGCTTGCACAAGGTCGATCTCTTGACCGGTCGAATAGATCAGGCCGAGCTTATAAAGATTGTCGCAATCACCAGCGGCGCGCACAGCAGCGTGAGCTTCCGCGATTTCAGAATCCGTGAACGCCATTTTGGCGGCTCCCTTGGTCTCAATTGGGAACGCCCCGGATTGCCCGATGTACGTTCCACCCCATTGACGTGCATTTCTCGCGCCGTCGGAGTGGATCAATGTCATGCTTTAATTGCGATAAGCTTAAGCGCGATCAGCCTTGTTTTGATTTCGCGTCATTCACTGAACTGGATGTTTGCCCGAACAGGCTTTTCGCCATGTCGCGGACTTGATCCTTACTCAATTCTTGCTTTTGCCGCAGCTCATCGCCGGCCGCGAGCGCGCGTTGAACCGCAGGCCGCGCGAAGATCTGATCAACCCACGCCTTAAGCTTTGGGAAATCATCAAAGCTTTGGCCGAGCTTGTGCGCAACGCGCGCCCACGGCCACGACGCCATGTCCGCGATCGAATATTCATCGCCGCCAAGATTGGAGCTCTCTTCCAAGCGCCGCTCCATCACGCCGCACAAGCGGTTGAGCTCGTTCACATAGCGGGTGCGCCCGTATTCGATCAGCGCCGGGTCGTCGACGATCTTCGGCGCGTAATTGATGAAGTGGCTGGCTTGCCCGGCCATCGGCCCCAAGCCGCCCATCTGCCAGAACAACCACTCGTCCACCTTCGTCCGCGCGCGTTCATCATTCGGATAGAATTTCCCGGACTTGCGGCCGAGATATTGAAGGATAGCGCCGGACTCGAACACCGAGATCGGTTCGCCGCCCGGCCCTTCGGGATCGACAATCGCCGGCATGCGATTGTTGGGTGATATTTTCAGAAATTCCGGCGCGAATTGTTCGCCCCGGCCAATGTGCACCGGCTTCAATTCATAGGGAAGGCCCATCTCTTCGAGCGCGATGGAAATCTTCCAGCCGTTCGGCGTCGGCCAGAAATAGAGTTCGATCGGCTTGGTCATCGGCGTCCCTCAATTGGCTCACGCCCATCATGGGCGCTCTGCGAAAGCCGCGCTAGTGGACACATCTGGCCAAACTCGACCCACAACCGAGCGTCACAAGCACGTGACCCCAAACCGCTTTGATTCAGCGTGGATTCATCTGGCAAAACGACGACCAGTAAAACCAAGCACTTGCGCGATTTCGCTGACAGCATGCTCCGGGCCTGATTCAGGTGAGGTTCAGTCACAGCGCGACACACTTCTCAAAGAGCTAGGGACCTTTCCGCGAACGTTGGCCGTTCGTTGGGAAGCAGGAAGGAGACCTCGCTATGAAACGTTATGCGCTTGCAGCGCTGGCGGTTGCCTTCACGGCGCCGCTCGCCATTTCCACCGAAGCCGCCGCGCACGACCGTCGCGGCGACGACCACCGCAACCATCACGGCGACGATCGTTGGGATCGCGACAACGATTGGGACGACCGCGATGACCGCCGCGACGAACGTCGCGCCTATCGTGAAGGCCGCCGCGACGGTCGCCATGATCGCGATCGCTGGGACGATCGCCGCTACAACGGGTACCATTACGACGGCCGCTGGTATTACGGCCCACCGCCGTCCCATTGGCGTGACCACGCGCGCTACGATTATCGCAACTGGCGGCGCGGCGACCGCCTACCGGCCTATTACCGCGACCATTATCGCCCGGTAGATTATCGCTATTATCGCCTGCGACCGCCACCGCGCGGCTACCATTACGTGCGCGACGATCGCGGCGAGCTCTTGCTCGTTGGCATCGCCACCGGCGTGATCTTGGGCATCATCGCCAGCCAATAATCACGCTTTGAACTCAACTAAGGTCGCCCCGATGCTCCCCGGCATCGGGGCGATTTCATTTGCGCAATCGTTGCGTTAACGTAGCAGAAACCAAACACGGTCACTGATCGCGCTTCAATTGGAGGCGCGCGATGATCTCTTTGTGGCTGTTCATGCTGATGCAAGCCTTCATGCCAAGCGCCGACCGCCTGGCGTCGTTCGACGCCGGCGCCTTTGAAGCGCATCTCCACGCCGGCGTTGAATCGCAGCAGCCCTTCGGCGCCATCGGCCACATGGCCCGCTACACCCCGCTCGTGGCGCGCGCGATTTAGCCCGCGCGTCACTTACACCCAAGCGCGCAGACCCGATTCCAGCAGCGCTTCAACGCGCGCGCAATCACTGAGCTTATAGGCATCCGCAGCCGCAAGCTCTTCTGGCGTCATTAGAAAAACCTTGCCCGCTCCGCGATCCGCATCATCGCGTGAACGCAATACGCTCGGATGAAAGCGCCCGCCATTCTTGGCCAGCGCTTCCGGATCGGTGATCTCAACTGTGCTCTGGCGAAACCCCGCCAGCGCGTCCGCCACGCTCTCAAGCACATGGCCCAAACTGTGCCCGCTACACGCGCTCCAACTGCCGCGCGCCGTCTGAGAAGAGGCGTTCCCGCGAGATCACTCATAGAATAAGGCCCTTAGCTCCCGGGACCCACAGACACAGATGGCAGTCCGATGCGCGCGGGCACACAGCGGCTGCGTTTATGGATCCCGGGCGCGCGACCCTGCCGCGCGCCGGGAATGGGTAGAGTTCAAACGCCGAGCTTGTTCTTTAAAATCTCGTTCACGACGCCGGGGTTCGCTTTTCCGCCCGTCGCCTTCATCGTTTGACCAACCCACCAGCCAAACGCCTTCGGGTTCTTCTTCACGTCTTCGAGCTTATCGGGATTGCCGGCGATCAGATCGTCGATGGCTTTTTCGATCGCGCCCGTATCGGTGACTTGGCGCAGGCCCTCGCGCTCAACGATGGCGCCCGGCGCATCGCCGGTCTCGACCATCTTGGCAAACACCTCTTTGGCGATCTTGCCGTTGATGGTGCCGTCCTTCATCAGATCGAGCAGCGCGCCCAAGTCCGCAGCCTTCACTGGCGAATTCGCCAGCTCCAAGCCCTTCTTGTTGAGCACGCCCGCAAGCTCTTGCGTCACCCAATTGGCCGCCGCTTTCGCGTCGCGCCCCTTGGCCACCGTTTCGAAATACGCGGCCGCATCGGCGTCGCCCGAGAGCACGCGCGCGTCGTAGGGCGTCAGCCCATATTCATCGATGAAGCGCTTCTTCTTCGCGTCCGGCAGCTCCGGCAGCGATTTGCGAATGTCCTCGATCCACTTTTCCTCAAGCACCAGCGGCAACAAGTCCGGGTCCGGGAAATAGCGATAATCGTGCGCGTCTTCCTTCGAGCGCATCGTCCGCGTCTCACCCTTGTCGGGGTCGAACAGGCGCGTCTCTTGGTCGATTGAGCCGCCGCTCTCCAAAATCTCAATCTGGCGGCGCGCTTCGTATTCGATCGCTTGCATCATGAAACGCGTCGAGTTCACGTTCTTGATCTCGCAGCGCGTGCCCCATTCCTTGGTGTTCGCACGCCGCACCGACACGTTCACATCCGCACGCATGGAGCCTTCCTCCATGTTGCCGTCGCAGGTGCCCAACGCACGCACGATCGCGCGCAGCTTGTTGAAATAGGCTGCCGCCTCTTTCGCCGAACGCATATCCGGCCGCGACACGATTTCCATCAGCGCCACGCCCGAGCGATTGAGATCAACGTAGGTTTCGCTTGGGCTCAGATCGTGGATCGATTTGCCGGCGTCTTGCTCCAGATGCAGCCGCTCGATGCGGATCGTCAGCGGCTCTTCGCCATCTGGCTCCACCTCGATCTCGCCTTCGCCCACGATCGGCATGGCGAACTGGCTGATCTGATACCCTTGCGGCAAATCCGGATAGAAATAATTCTTCCGATCAAACCGGCTCACGCGATGGATCTCCGCGTTCAGCCCAAGCCCAGTGCGGATCGCTTGTTCGACACAAAAGCGATTGATCACCGGCAACATGCCGGGCATCGCCGCGTCGACCAGCGACACATGCGCGTTCGGCTCACCGCCATAGGCAGCACTCGCGCCGGAGAACAATTTCGCCTGGCTCGTCACCTGCGCGTGCACTTCGAGGCCGACAATGATCTCCCATTGGGATTTGTCGCCGGACACAAGCTGATCAGGGCGGGCGGAGCGAATATCGAGGCTAGTCATGAGCCTGGATTAGGGGAGCCCGCGCGCGCTTGTCCAGAGTTCCAGGCCCAGCGCGCTTCCAATGCCGCATGCGGTGCGCAATTATGCCGCCAGGCGGGACGAAAAGGCGGAGAATTCCATGCGCGCACTGATCTTATCTGCGGCCCTCGTCGCCCTCGTCGCCCTCGCCGCCTGCCAAACACCCGCACCCACGCCGGAGCCCACCCCGATGCCGACGCCCACGCCCTCCGCCGCCTGCGCCGTGCTCGACAGCCGCGACTGGTCCGCCTGGGTCAACCGCATGCCCGGCCCGGACGCTGCGCCCACGCTCCACGTCGCCGGCAAAGTCGACCTGCCCAATCCCGGCTACACCGTGACCGTGCGCGACGGCCCCGCCGATCGCAGCGCCCAACCCGTGCAGCAGATCATCATCGAGACCTCGCAACGCAGCGGCTTGTTCACCCAAGCCGTCATCACGGCTGACGTGAACTATGTCGGCCCCGTGATCGCGCCGAGCTACCGCGCCATCCGCATCATGTGCGGCGCCCGCCAGCTCGCCGAAATCACCGACATCGCGAACGTCCATTGAAGCCCGCAAAGTAAAAGCCCCGCGCATCGCTGCGCGGGGCTGGCCAAGACGACGGCCAAAGAGGTTTCTCTGAAGTCGCGGATCTAGAGCAGAAACAATCCGAGTGCGGCGATCCCAAACGCGATCGCTGCGAGGATGTATCGTAACGATACGTTCACGATGAAAAGCTCCTTCACCTCGCGCCTCAGGCTGCAAGCGCAAGGCCAAGCTTCGCGCCGCGCGGGAATGCGCCCCGCCCCAGCACGACTTTCGCCTGGTAACGCTGGGCGCGGCGCTTGCGTAGGTCCGTGAACCATCAACGCGGACCATGGCCCTTAACTACGATGCTTGGCGAAGAGACTTTTCATCCTGACACGCGCGCGCTGCTCGCGTACGGCCGCGCGCTCGCCGGTACGGCTGAAGCGCCCAAGAAGGGCGGCGCCGATCAAGTGCTCGAACGCCTCTTTGTGCTTGAGCGCATGCTTGATGGCCGCTTGCCGATCCGCACCTTCGGCACGGAGCTCGTCGAGATTTTCGGTCGCGACCTCCGCGAGCACGATTTTCAGCGCTTCTTCCTCGCGCCCGACCTCGCGCTGGTGAATGCACTGATCGATGCCTGCACCGCCGCCGGCGAACCTGGCATCCTGCGTGTGACGGCAGAAAGCGCATGCGGAAAAATGCTCGGCGCAGAAATCCTGATCACGCCGCTCAAAGTCGATCACCAGATCGGCCATCGCTTCCTCGGCATGTTTCAGATGCTCGGCGGCGAAAGCTTTCTCGGCGGGCGCCCGATCCAGCGCCTGCGCTTAGGCTCACTGCACCCACCCGCCGCCAAGACGCCCAAAGGAATGCGCTTGGTTGTTGTGAACGACTAGCGCTTCTCGGCGCTGCGAATGCGAATCTCCACGCGCCGGTTTTGCGCCCGGCCGCGCTCATCGCCATTGCTGGCGATCGGCTCCCATTCGCCGCGCCCAGACGCATCGATCCTGCGCCACGCCACGCCATTCTCGATCAACGCTGCGCCAACCGAGCGCGCACGTCGTTCGGAGAGTTCTTGGTTGTAGGCGTCTGAGCCGATCGCATCGGCATGGCCGATGATCGCCACGCTCATGCCAGGATGGCCCGATAATGTCCGCGCCAGATCGTGCAGGCGCGGCACAAATTGGCGGCGTACATCGGCGCGGTTGAAATCGAAGGTAATATCGGACGGCATGCGCAGCCGGATTTCGTTCGGGGCGACGCGGTCAACCGCCACGCCTGCTGGCGCCATCGTGCTGCGCATTTCAGATTCCGCCCGATCCATCTCGTCCTCTTGCGCGAACGCAGGTGGCGCAAGCGCCAGGAAAGCCAAAGCCAAAACAGCAAAACGCATCGGCGCGCTCCCTCATTACGGGCGCCGATTTGAGTTCGCTCTCGTGTCGAAACTACGGCTTGCGCCGCGCCAGCGCCCGGCTGCCCGTAATCAGGAGCGTCGCGCCCAACATGAACGCCGCCACAAGGCCCAACATGTTGAGCGCGATCTGCCCCCAAGACATCTGCGTCGGGTCCGTGAAAAAATACGGGTAGAAGCCGTCAAACGCGCCCCGCGTCAGCCCATAGACCGAATACGCAGCCGGCCACAAAGCCGCGAACGCGCCGTCGCGCCAGTGCAGCGTCCCATGCGGACGCAGCAACCAGAACAGTGCAAACACCACCGGCACAATCTGGTGGACGATTACATCGGCAACCTTCTGCCAGCCCTGCGGGTCCCAGCGTGCCGCGAGCAGGAGATTATAGACGACGCACACAAACAGGATCGACGTCACCGCCATCAGCTCGACGCGCGGTGCATTCAGTCCAGCTAAGCTCTCCGGCTTCAACGCCGCACGCGCCATCACGAGCGTCACGAATGTGTTCGTGAGAATGGTGAAATACGCAAAATAGCGCCACGTCGCCTCAAGCGGCGAAGCGCCCTGCGCGCCCATGCTGGTGACGATCAGCCAATATTGCAGGCCAAGCCCAACAAATCCGATCAGCGCGCCCAGCGTCGCAACGACGCGCGCTGCACTCACACCGCCACCCGCGCATCTTCGGCCACGCGCACGTCCTGCGACGGCAACGGCTTCTTGCCGCGCAGCACGTCGGCGATCTTTTCGGCAATCATGATCGTCGGCGCATTGGTGTTGCCCCCCACGAGCGTCGGCATCACGCTCGCATCAATCACACGCAAGCCTTCAACGCCACGCACGCGCAATTGCTCGTCCAACGGCGCTTTGTCATCGGCGCCCATGCGCACCGTGCCTACCGGGTGATAGATCGTCTCGGCGTTGTCGCGGACCCAAGCGTCGATCTCCGCATCCGTGCGTACATGCGCGCCCGGCTTGAACTCCGCGCCGCGATAGAGATCGAGCGCATCCTGGCTGCAAATGTCGCGCACCATACGCACCGAATCCCGCATCGTGCGGCGATCATTCTCTTCGGCCAGGTAGCGCGGATCGATCAGCGGCGCATCAAACGGATTGGTCGAGGCCAGCGTCACTGTGCCTTTGCTCTCCGGCCGCAACTGGCAGGTATGCACCGTGAAGCCGTCGCGATCCGGCGTTACCTTGGCGTGGTCGATCATCACCGCGTTGACGACGTGCAGCTGAATGTCCGGCCGATCCAACTCGCCGCGCGTTTTCAAGAACGCGCCCGCGTGCAAATGGTTGGTCCGCCCAGGCCCTTGCTTGGTGAATAGATATTGCAGCCCGATCATCGGCTGCTTTAGACCTTTCGTCTTCGAATACATCGAGATTGGCTTGGTCATCTCGTAGATGATGCACGCGTCCAAATGGTCCTGCAGATTGCGCCCGACGTCCGGCGCGTCCTGCACCACATCGATGCCGAGCTTTTTCAACTCATCGGCTGGACCAATGCCAGAAAGCTGCAACAGATGCGGCGATTGAAATGCGCCGCCGCACACCAGCACTTCGTTGTTGGCGTAAACCTTCTGCGTGACCTTGCCCGGCCCGCCTGAGAATTCCACGCCAATCGCGCGCTTTTTCTCAAACACTACGCGCCCCGCGAACGCGTTCGAGATCACTTTCAAATTCGGCCGCGACACGACGATCGTATTCAAATACGCCGCCGCAGCACTCCAACGCTCGCCATCGCGAATGGTCAAGTGATAGGGGCCGACGCCTTCTTGCTGATAGCCGTTGAAATCGCGCGTCACTGGATAGCCGGCTTGTTTGCCCGCTTGAATGAACGCCTTGTAGATCGGATCGCCGGGCGGCCCACGCGACACCCAGAGCGGCCCGCCTTCGCCGTTGAACGAATCCGCGCCATCTTCGTGATGCTGCGCGCGTTTGAAATACGGCAGCACGTCCGCATAGCCCCAACCATTAAGGCCCATCTGGCGCCATTGATCGTAATCGCGCGCATGCCCGCGAATATAGATCATGCCGTTGATCGCCGACGATCCGCCCCAACCGCGGCCACGCGGCTGATACAAACGGCGATTGTTCAAGAATTGCTGCGGGACCGTCTCGAAGCCCCAATTGCTGACGCCCTTGGCCTTGATCAGGCTGCCCACCCCCGCCGGCATCTTCACCAGCAAGGAATTGTTCTTACCGCCCGCTTCCAGCAGCGCGACCGTGACGCTGGGGTCCTCGCTCAGCCGGTTCGCCAGCACGCAGCCCGCGCTGCCCGCGCCGACGACGACATAATCGAATTTTTGCCCGTCCTCGATCTCGGCCACGTGTCGCTCCCTTCGCGCCCTGTTCGAGCGTCGCTCTTGTCTGGTCTTCCCACCTAGCAGATCAAACCCGGCCCGGCGAGATGACGCAGGCGTCAAGTTTAATCCTTAAGGCAAACTTTACGCTGAACGCGCTTTCATCAAACCATGTCAAACGCCGCCCCGAAACTCGATTTGGCCGCCGCCGCGCGCCGCCTGACCGCCGCCCAAGTCGGCATCCGCGAACGCCGGCGCTTCCGCCGCATCCCGATCGAGGTGAACGGGCGCCTGCTGGACACGCTCGGCCGCGAGCTCGACTGCCGCACCGCCGACATCTCCCCCGGCGACATCCGCATCGCCGCCCCGACGCTTCCAGGCGTCGGCGAACGCGTTGTGCTTTACCTTGACGGTTTTGGCCGCGTCTCCGGCTCGGTCGCCCGCCATTGCGGCGAAGGCGAAGCCGCCGTGATCTTCGATTTTAGCGCGCATAAGCGCGAAAAAATGGCCGAACAGCTGACAATCGCGATGAACAAGCAATTGTTCGACGGCGCCATCGTCGAAGATGAAAAGCCGATCTTCGCCGCGCGACCCGATCACATGACGCGCATAGAATTCGAGGACGGACAAACCTGCATGGGTGAGATCCTCGATTTCTCGCTCGCCGGCGTCACCGTCCGCACCGGCCGCCCCCCGCCGCTGATCGGCTCCTGGGCGCGCATCGGCTCGATTCACGGCCGCGTCGCGCGCCTGATCGAAGGCGGCTTCG
>Ga0315902_10010388_pt1 | contig 12318 bp, 13 predicted proteins | sample LakEriMetagenome_9_FD_203523 | JGI IMG/M metagenome (GOLD analysis project Ga0315902, IMG submission 203523) | Freshwater fungal communities from buoy surface, Lake Erie, Ohio, United States - Buoy 12 MA117 | ecosystem: Environmental > Aquatic > Freshwater > Lake > Lake biofilm | place: USA... | reverse complement strand
ACCTTGCGTCCCCAACGGGATTTGAACCCGTGTTAACGCCGTGAAAGGGCGACGTCCTAGGCCACTAGACGATGGGGACAGTGGAAGGGCTAAGGGTATCGGTTCAATTAAGTTGGGCAAAACCAATAAAAAAACATGCACTAAATCCACTAAATGTATCCATCTTGATACAAGGTGCAACAATTACCCATCATGGCGATTATCTCTAGTTGCACAGCATCTACCTTAAAAGATGCTGCTACTTCACTTCGATCTGGAAATCTTGTTGCCTTTCCAACCGAAACTGTTTATGGACTTGGAGTAGATGCGACAAATGAAGATGCGGTAGCTCATCTTTATCAGGTCAAGGGGCGACCCAGTGATCACCCGCTAATCATTCATATCTCATCTATGGCAAATCTAGATAAGTGGGCAAGAGAGATCCCAGAGTATGCAATAAAACTTGCTCGAACCTTTTGGCCAGGGCCAATTACATTAATACTTCCTAGAACAAATCTAGCAATGGATTTTATAACTGGTAATCAAGATAGTGTTGGCATAAGAGTTCCATCACACCCAATAGCAAGTGCGCTATTAACAGAGTTTGAGGAACAAGGTGGCCTTGGTGTTGCAGCTCCCAGTGCAAATAGATTTGGCAAAGTATCCCCAACAACATCAGATGCTGTAGTAGACGAGTTATCTGGCTACCTGTCACCTGCTGATTTGATTTTAGATGGTGGTCCCTGCCGGGTTGGGGTTGAATCCACCATTATAAATTGCACACAGGATCGCCCTGAGATATTACGCCCTGGTGCTATTACTGCCACCATGATTTCTAATCTGATTGGTTTACAAGTAAATCAAATAGCTGCTGGCAGTAACAAACTTACAATTAAGGCTCCTGGCTTACTGCACTCGCACTACGCACCAAAGGCAAAGGTATTTCTCTCAACCACACCGAACTCAGGAGATGGTTTTATTGCCCTTGCTGATATATCAACACCACCTGGTGCTATCAGATTAGCATCACCAAAAGACAATAAAGAGTATGCCCAAATTTTATATCAAGCGCTGCGCCTTGCCGATACCAAACAACTACATAACGTCATTGTTATTCCGCCAACTGGGGATGATCTGGCGATTGCTATCTGTGATCGATTAGAAAAATGTTCTTATAAGAGCTAACTTCTCCAACTAAGTGTTTTCTAATGTAATTGTAAAAAACTCACAGTTAAATCTCTGAAAAAAACAATTAATCCCCCACCTGGACCTACTACCCTAGCCAAAACACAACTAAATAATGGACCAAAAGCAGATTTGATTAGGGGAGTAGACAGAGTGATATAAATTGATATCTTTAACCCTATGAAATCCTGCGGCAAGGCAGGGACCGCCATAAATCTTAAAAAAAGGAGCATAGTTAAATGACTAAAACTGCAGCCAAGGCAAGACCAGTTCTGATCGCCCTTACCCTTGGACTACTTCTTTCCACCACCTCAGTGATTACAGCAGCCGAGGCAGCCACCGTTAAAAATGGTGTGGCATGTAAAAAATCAGGACAAAAGACTAAAACTGGTAAGAAAAATTATGTTTGTGGTGAAAACCCATATGTCACCCCAACAAAATTGACCTGGATGCTAACTAGTTGCCCGCAAGCATATGATCTATATGTTGAGGCAAAGGATCAATACGGTATTTTTAAAGATATTCTCTCTAGCTCCCCTGAAGGACTTGCAGAGCTTGGAAATCTTCAAAAGAGTATGGACTCTCTAGATACCCTGATGAAAACTCAAGTTTGCAAAAAGGGTAAATAAAGCTCCTTAACCTCTACTCCCGCTATAACGGTAGTTGAAAAGCAGCTGTTCAAATAGGGATAGGATGTGCCCTTGGTGTAATGGAAAATACGCCTAAATGAATGGGGCCTTTAGCTCAGTCGGTAGAGCAACAGACTTTTAATCTGTGGGTCGTCGGTTCGATCCCGACAGGGCCCACAATGTTGATGTCCGATTTGTCCTAACTACGCGACAAATAAGGGCCAAGTGCGTGGAGGTAAGTAGAGGCAGCGACGGTTGGCTCTGTAAGACAAAACCGGTTAAAGCAAGGGGCAAAACAAAATGGCATTTAAGGCCAAGAAATCCAAGGCAGTTGAAGGGTCAAATCCTGCTTTATGGAGCGTTGCCCAATTCTCATCCTTTTACACACAAAATCGATCTGAGCTTATTGCCCATGCCAATCGGATTGTGAAAGATAAGGCAAAGGCTGAAGAGGTCACTCAGGAAGCTCTAGTTAAATTCATGCTAGCTGCCCCAGAACTATCTAGTGACTCACACGCTCTTTCCTATCTACACCGCACAATTGAAAACCTCTGTATTGATCTATTTAGAGCAGAAAACCGTAGACCAAATTTGGTTGCCCTAGATGATGCAACCGCTGAGGTTGAATCAACTTGGCAGGTTTCAGGGGATCACTCAATTGCAATATCAGCAGCCGAGGATGCTGCAATTATTCGCCAAGCATTATCACTTTTATCTCCAGCAGAGCGAGCTGCTCTTGTGATGTGGGAGGTTGAAGGACGCTCAACAGAAGAGATTGCAAAGGAGCTTGGAATTAAAGAGTCTGCTGTTCGCCACACAGTTTCCAGGGCCCGTGCATCATTACGTAAGGTTCTATCCGAACTTGTTATTGATGAGGCTCGCGGTTTAACTGCATTAGATCTTTTGTCCACCACATATAAAAAGGCGGCAGAGATCGCCGGCAAATCTTCAAAGATCGCACTCACTTTTATTTTGGTACTAACTGCATTTCTAGGCCTTAACTCCCTAACTGGTAATGAGCCAAATACATCATTGATTACAACCTCTTCATCTCAGGTAAATTCAAATCAAGATATGCCCCTTGCATCTGAAGAACCACTTGTGGTTGACCAACCAGTAATTAAATCCGTAGAAGTGATTAAATCGGTAATCGTTAAAAACTCAATCTCCGCAGAAGATTATGCAGACCACATGCAGCTTTCTTTAAATCAACTTGAAACTGTGACTTTAATGCTTCAGGTATTAGAGCAAGCAGATGGTGGGTCGGCGCCTACCGACTAACTAGATTTCCATCTCTTAGCGGCATTACACGTGTGTGCCACAAGGAAATGGGATTAGAAGATCCAAAAGATCTTCAAAGCCAGATTAAGAAATACTTAGTCTGACTTAACGAAAGGAAAAAAATGTCGAAAACGACACTACGCAAGCGTATTTCGCTTGTTGCAGTTACGGCACTTACAGCAGGAGTTCTTTCTGTTGTAGTTGCACCTGCAGCAAATGCTAATATCAATGCACAAAACACAATAATGATCGGTGCTGGAGAGGGGTTAAAGGTTGCTACTGGAACTAATACTTCTGGTGCAACAGTCACATCCGCCACGACCGATGCAAGAAGCCTTGGGTTGTTATATAAAGATCCATCTACTACAACTGCTCAAACTGCAACCGTTTTAGCTGGTGGCGCTCTAGTTTTGATTGGTCATGAAACAGCAGCCACATCTCAAGCGTTTTCAGCTACAGGTGGAACCTTCTCAACACCTGTGGGTGGTGGCGGTACAATGACTGCCACATCCGTTGAGTACGGCGCAGGAAATGCTTCAGTAATGCTTTCTAGCACAAACGCAACAGCTGTTGCTGTTAGATGGGCTGCACCTACAACTGCTGGTACTTACACCCTCAGTTTGAGTGTAAGCACAGCCACAACACAATTCACTACTCTTGCTACTAGGGGTGATGGAACTGTTCGTGGAAATGTTATTGTAACTGTCGTTGCAGCATCATCTGGTGGCTCATATAGTGCTGGAAATAGTGCTTGCTACCTAGCAACCTCCGGCACGGCAGTAGGATCAGATACAACCACTGCGTTCCAAAATGGAACCTCTGCATACATACAATTAAATTTGAATGATGCATATGGTACAGATTTGGATAATGGCAACATTGTTGCTACCGCAACAAATGGTGGTCTGATATCAATTGGTACTGGCGGACAAGCTGCAGGAACTGCTTCAACTGTGGTTGCTTATGATAACGCTGCTTCTGCTAGTGATACCGCTGGAACAGTGCGTTTGAGTCAACCAACAGCTGGTGCACCACTTACTTCAACTGTAACTGTTACCTACAATGGCACTACTGTCTGTACTAAGACAGTAACTATTTCAGGTGCTGCAGATTCGATGACTATCGGATTTGTTGGATCAGGTGACCTAGGTACTGGTACTGCTAGTGCCCGCTGGTTAATTAATGAAGTAGGTGATGTATCTGGTCGTACTGCTGGACATTATCTTGTAGCACTTAAAGATAGTGCTGGAAATATTGTTAACCCAGCTTCTAATGATTCATTCTCAATGGACTCTGCCACCGCAACAACAACTGTTACTGCGTTAACAGTTAACATTGCAGATAGAGCCACATCAACTGCCTATTCAGCAAGTGATTACTGGAGCTGGACCCCAGGTACCTTTACCTGCGGACCTGTTGCTGGATCATCAAAGGTGAAGTTAAAACACACCGCTGGCGCTACTGGCAAAATTGTGACTGGCGAGTTCACAGCACGTTGTGCTGATAGACCAGTTACATATACAGCTTCTTTTGACAAAGCTTCATATGTTCAAGGAGAGATTGCGACCTTGACTGTTAAGTTCTTTGACTCAAAAGGAAATCCTGCAAATAGCACCGACGCAATTGGAGCACTTACTGAAACCGTTTCAATGATGACAAGAGTCACTAGCGTGGGCGATGCAAATACAAGAGCAAAAGCAGATGGAACAAGGAGCTATACGTACACAGTTGGTACCACAACTGGGTTAACTGCGGGCTCATACAATGGCCTAATTTCGTTCGCAGATCTAACTGCATTAGGTGGCACTACACAAACTGTTACTTACAAAGTAAGTACTGGTGCTGATACAACAACAAACGCTGATGTTCTGAAGTCGATAGTTGCGTTAATCGCATCAATTAACAAGCAGATCCAAGCGCTACAGAAGTTGATCCTAAGGAGGTAAGTACTACTCAGTAGGTAAACTTCTAACTAAATTAGGCCCCTCTTCAATGGAGGGGCCTAATTTTTGTTTCCCTCAATTTTTTCAGTTAAAATAAGGGAGAGTAGCGAATTATTGTGACCCTAATAACGGCGTTATATAAAACGTGGATGAGATATGTGGATGAGATATATTGACTACACAAAGAATGGGGTGTGCGAGTGAAGTCTGAAATAAGTTTTATGCGTTTTATTGTTGCAGCAGTCACTTTAATTACCTTAATACTCACCCCATGGGTTAATTCAGATTCATTAATCATCCCAAAAATTATAATCCTTTTCTTTATCGGAATGTTTTTTTTACCACAAGTATTATTAAATTTCAGACATTATTTGAGTAACATGTGGCTAAAAATAATATTTTTCTTGGCACTTTTGTTTTTAATTCAAATGATAATTGCAATTGTTTTAAGTAGTGCACCATTTGAACAACAATTATATGGAAGAACTGGGCGAGGCCTAGGATTTATCACCTTTTTTTCATTAATAGTAATATTACTTGCTACTGCTCTATTCATTAGTATCAATCAAATAAGATTAGTTTTATTTGGGGCTATTTTTTCTACAATTTTGACTTCAATTTATGCAATTTGTCAAAATTTTGGTTTAGATATTTTTGAATGGAATACAAGAACTAATGGAATTATTGGCACATTAGGTAATCCAAATTTTCAATCTTCAATAGCAGCATTTGCACTAGTACCCTCGATATTTTATTTAAAATCGTACAAGAAACGTAACCTCTTTATCTCCTTTTTATTTGGATCAATTTTATTAGCTGTGATTTATTTTAGTCAGTCGACCCAAGGGTATATTTCGGTCGTGTTAGCTATTTTTATATATTTAATATTGATTATTTATTATAAGAGGAAATCGCTCTTTAAAGTTTTAGCTGCATTATTTTTTATGGTAATAGTTTGTATTATTTTAGGAATGGCGAATCAAGGCCCACTGGCTGATTTCTTATACAAATATTCAATAAAGTCTCGTGCTGAAATGTGGCGCACAGCTATTGCAAGTGCAAACGATAATCCCTTTTTTGGAGTTGGCCTTGACTCTTTTGGGGATTGGTCTAGATTTTATACTTCCGCCAGTGATGCTAAAGGTGCGAATGAATTCATTGACAGTGCTCACAATTATTTCTTAGATTTAGCCACATTCGGTGGTTATCCTTTAGCAGTTACATATTTTTTGATTATAATGTTATCTCTTGCATCATTTCTCGCTATATTTAGAAAAGGCGAATTTAATAAAGAGATTGCAAGTTTATTCTGTATGTGGATAGTTCTACAAGCTCAGTCATTGATTAGTCCTATAAACATTGTGCTTATAACATGGAGCTTTTTGATCTGTGGAGCAGTTATAGGGGTAGCTTCTAAAGTAGGTATCAAAGGTTTAAGGCAAGAAGATTTTCAGTTCCGAAAGTCTGATTTTTCGAGACTATTGAGTATATTCTTGGTATTTTTTTCTTTATTGATCACCTACCCTTACTTTAACGTGGACAGAATGCAGTTAGATTCATTAAATAATAGAGACGCCAACTTAGCGATAAAATCAGCAAAGGCTTTTCCAGAATCGGCGGTCAGATATCAGAGGATAGGGTTAGAACTTTTAAACTCTGGCTTATTAGATCAATCTCTGGATATTGCTAGATCTGCCGTTGAATTTAATCCAAATGCAATTTCAGGGTGGGCTTTAATACTTGCAAATGAAAGAGCACCGCTTACTGAAAAAATTAAAGCTCAAACAGAAATTCTGCGACTGGATCCATTTAATTATGAGATAAGAGATCTTACGCTTACGGCACCTTAATCGAGCAGATCAAACCATTACTATTAAGAAGGAGTTACTATGAAAGTTTCAATAGTTGGTCAAGGATATGTGGGGCAGAGTTTGGCTATTGCGGCTGCCCACGCAGGTCACATAGTACTGGGCTATGATGTTAATCCAGATCTTATCAATCAACTAGTAGATGGTAAGAGTTACGTGCCTGGAGTTAACTCTAACGTTTTATTTGAACTTCAAAAAAAAGGTAATTTTACTCCAACTACTAACGCTCAATTAATTTCTAACTCTGAGATAGTTATAATCGCAGTCCCAACACCTTTGGATGTAAATAGACAGCCAGACCTGTCATTTGTATTTAGTGCATGTAAAGTTATTGCAGAAAATTGTCATTCAGGTACTCTGATAATTAATGAGAGCACTTCTTACCCAGGAACTTTAAGAAATGTTATAGTACCAACGGTTGAAAAAGCAGGAAAAAAAGAATTCATGTTTGCCTCAGCACCTGAGCGTGTTGATCCAGGAAACTCCGATTGGAATATTGGTAATACCCCAAGGGTGATAGCGGGGCTAAATGCGGTGGCTACCTCAAAAGCTATTCAATTTTATTCAACTTTCTGTAGTAGTTTATATGAAGTTTCATCGCCAGAAATCGCTGAAGCCTCAAAATTATTTGAGAACACATTTCGTCAAATAAATATATCGTTAGTTAATGAATTTTCGATAATTTCAAAAGCCCTAGGTTTTTCTGCTCATGAAGCTATAAAAGCGGCATCGACTAAACCATTTGGGTTTATGCCGTTTTTTCCGAGCATTGGTGTCGGGGGGCACTGCATACCTGTCGATCCAATTTATTTGAGTCATATTGCCGAGAGTGTTGGGATAGAACCTAAATTTATTAAACTTGCAAATTCTATGAATCTTAATATACCAAGTGTTGTTGCACACCAAATAAATAATTTTATTCAAGGCGGTTTATCTGGAAAGAAGGTTCAAATCGCAGGAATTGCTTATAAACCTGGCGTACCTGATATGCGAGAGTCTCCGGTTGTGTATTTGATCAAAGAATTAAAGAAATTAGGTGGAGAAGTGATTTGGTGTGATCCACTTGTTAGTGAATATAATGGGGAAAAAAGTACTCCACTCACACTAGACATTGATTTAGGTTTAATTATCACGCCACACGAAGAATTTGATTTTTCAATTTGGAAAAATAGTAAGATTCAAGTCTTAGATCTATCACCAAATCTAATTAATTTTGGTTGGCCTAAATTTCTCTAGAAATATTTTTTGCGATATCAGTAATGATATTATTTAAATTTCGTTAAGGAACCCACTCTATGAATTTCGAAATTTTATCAATATTCGGAACTCGTTTTGTCATATCTTCAAAGCCTAAATCATATGATTTATTGTAGGGTATTAATTTAATCTTCGACTTAGCATTTAATTCCTTTATAATTTTTTCAGCCAGATTATAAATTGATATTTCTTCAACTCCACCAACATTAAAAAACTTCACCAATCGTGAGATTTGAGGCGGCTAAGTCCAAAATCGCATTTAAAGTATCGTAAACATGGCAAAAAACCCTAGTCTGCTGGCCGTCACCATAAACTTCCAAGGGCTTACTATTTATTGCAGCTTTTATAAACCTAGGAATTACCATTCCATACTGGCCACTCTGCCTTGGACTCACTGTATTAAAAAATCTAATAGTTGTAACTTTCAAGTTACTGGCTAGGAATAAAGCATGAGCCATAGCTTCCTCAAGTGCTTTTGCATCAGCATAGGACCACCGAAGCTTTTATGGGGGTCCAATTATTCGATCATCATCTTCAGATAATGAGCTACTTTCATTTTTACTATAAATCTCCGAGGTACTTGCAATAATAATTCTCTTGTTATATTTTAAGGCAGCATTTAATACAATTTCAGATCTAGCAAAATTAGTAGATATAGATTAGATTGGATTTTTGAGGATTGTATAAACTCCTACTGAGCAGCCATATGTAATACCAAGTCGGCTTGCTCGATTGACTTCTCAACCAGTTTTAGGTCTCTAATATCTCCTTTATTGATCTGAATCCTATTTTTATCTGTTCAATATTTACCAATGATCCTGTACTTAAATTATCCAAAATACTTACTTGACCCCCTTGCGCTAAATAAGCATCGGCAAGGTGTGAGCCAATAAACCCTGCTCCACCAGTTATGAATACTTTCATTCGGATACTCTAGTCTAAAAGGGGAAATCCTTTCGCTTTTTGGCGGCCAGTTTATATCTACCTGGAATGCTCCAATAGAGTGTGGTAGTGGAAACGATTAGGGGATTTACTTCAACCCAACTTCTTGCCGAAGAGCAGATTCTTTTATTGTCATCATTAGAAATTTTAGATGCGCTCGAAATAGGTGAAATAGCCAGATCTTTTGGTAATAAAAGAAACTTACCTGTTGCAATTGAAGTCAGGCTAGATGATTGGATCGTCTATCACGCCTCCCTCCCAGGGAGTAAACCAGAGAATGATTGGTGGATCGCTCGAAAGGCAAGAGTTGTTATGCTTAAGCATCACTCAACACTGTATGAAAGAGTAAGTGCGCAGGAACGCGGAGTTGATTGGCATCAGGAAAATAACTTACTAGATGAAACCCATGCTATCCACGGTGGTGGACTGCCTTTGATTACAAAAGATAAAGGATTTGTTGGAGTTTTATTAATTAGTGGATTACCACAGGTGGAAGATCACTTACTTGGGGTTGAGGTATTAACTGAATTTTTAGCTCGCAAGGGTGAACAACTTTGAGTAATCAGGTTTGGGTTTGTGGTGAGGTATTAATTGATTTAATACCAGATGGCACAGAGCGTAAGGCGGTAGTTGGTGGCGGCCCAGCCAATACCGCTAAAGCATTAGCAAAGCTTGGCATTGATACCCAATTTATTGATGGCATCTCAACTGATAAGTATGGCCAAATGGCTCTTAAGCAATTACATAAAGATGGTGTGCTACTTGATTTTGTTAAGTTTTCAGATAAGCCAACTTGTTTAGCAATTGTTTCCTTAAACAAACAAGGCGGGGCCTCATATGAGTTTGTAATTGAAGGAACAGCCACCTTTGATTTCTCTGCTTCCTGGCTGCCAGATCCAGTTGCAAATAAACCATCTCTATTACATATTGGCACATTAGTAACTGCGATAGAGCCAGCAGCTTCTGTTTTATTTGAATGGGCAAAAAAGGTAGCAAAGGTTTCACCTATTGTATTTGATCCAAATATAAGACCTGCGGTAATGAGTGATCGGGCTGAGTATGTAAAGCAGGTAGAAAGATGGGTATCAATCTCATCGGCAGTTAAGGTAAGTGATGATGATATTTACTGGCTATATCCAGGAGTTGAGCTAGATCTGATAGCAAATAAATGGCTTGCTCTGGGGCCAGAGTTAGTTGTTGTTACATTTGGCGATAAGGGCTTAACTGGATATCGAAAAAATGAAAAGATAGCAGTAGATGCTAAAAAAGTCGTGGTGGCAGATACGGTGGGTGCAGGAGATACTGTCGGTGCCATATTAGTTGAGGCGATAATTGAGGATGGCTTGAATAAGTTAACGGGGATGAGATTATCTGTGATGCTAGATCGGGCAGCGAAGGCAGCTGCCATTACAGTCTCTAGAACAGGCGCCCTGCCGCCATCAAAAGCTGAGATTAAATAAAAGGAGTACTACAAAGTGCTTAATATTGATGGAGATCAAATATCAATTGCAATTGATTTAGATCAGGGAGCACGCCTGGCCTCAGTGCAATGGCGGGATATGGAGTTTGTCCTTCCATTTAGAGGACAAAGCTACACCTGGGGTTGGTTTGCTATGGCCCCCTTTGCTGGGCGAATAAGAGATGGTGTTATAAGAAATTCAACGGGTGAAGGATTTCAACTACCAAATAATTTTGATCCACCACATGCCTTAATTGGTTTTGGTGCCTCATCCTCTTGGGAGGATATTGGAAATGGCGCCCAATACTTAGAGCTGCCACCACCATTTAATGGTGCATCTGTTACGCAAAAATTTGAAATCTTAGAAGATGCTCTCAGATGGTCACTAGATTATGAAGCAGCAGGTTGTGATCTGCCGGTAACACTTGGTTTTCATCCCTGGTTTCCAAGAGAAATTGGTAAGGGAGGCAGTGCGGAAATTATTTTCAAGGCAAAGAAAATGTTTGAACGAGGTGATGATTACCTGCCAACTGGGCAATTGATTTCACCTACCCAACCTCCTTGGGATGACACCTTTACTGAAGTTATTGGCACACCAGAGATAGTCTGGCCAGGAGCAGCTAGATTGAGTATGGAGTTTGATTCACCATACTTGATGATCTACTCCCAAGATGATGAAGGTATTTGTTTTGAGCCAGTTACCGCACCCCCTGATGCTCAAAATCTAGGAATAACAGGAGATACTTATATCGAAACTCTAATTACCTTTAGTGAGGATTATTAATAGCTCATTAAGCTTTTAACTTATATAAAATATCCATACCAGATTGGGTAAAGCCTAAACTTTGATATAGATTTAATGCTACTTTATTATCAAAATCCACATATAACATCGCATTGCTTAATCCTTGATACTTTAAGTAATTAAGTGCGGTAATTGTTAATGCTTTTCCAATTCCGCGGCCTGAATACTCTTGATCTACTGCGGTTATATAGATCTCACCTATTGCTGGGTGAGCATGGCTTTCTATCTCTCCTGCGTGCTGGTGAGTGTGAGAGCCATGAATCTTGGTCCAAGTTGAGCCAATTATTTTGTTGTTAATTTCAGCTAAAAAGAATCCCTGCTCATCAAACCACTCTTCATTAATCCTGATATTTAAATCAGTTAATTGCCAATTTCCTTGCTCGGGGTGTTCTTTAAACACCTTATTGTTTAGCGATAACCAAGTAGCACTATCGATGCCAGGCAAAAAGCTTCGAATTACAATATCTTGATCATCCTCTTCTTTACCTACCTTTGGTAATTGCTGGATATCGGTAAGTGCTCTGCTCATCTGCAGGATTGTGCGAATCTTTTCAAAGCCAAAGGAGGTTGCAAGGGCGTTTGCTGCTGGTTGATCCCCATGCACCCAAAGCCGCAACTCTTTGCCACAAATATCAATTGCCTTACTTAATAATTGTTTGCCAACTCCTGCGCCTCGAAACTTTGGATCAACTACTAACTCAACTGAGGGGCCGGCAACTAGATCGGTTTGATCTAAGTGGGCATATCCAATTACTTGATTTTCTTGCTCTACTAATAGGTGCGAATCTGCCTTATCCCCACCATGGCGAAGATGCAGCAGGATGTGCTCTGCTATCGGGGGTGTGTTATCAAAGGCGGTTGTGCCGGCAATTAACTTTAAGACCGCTTCTTGTTGGGTATTGGTGAGTTTTGGTAGATGTAGCAAGGGGTAACTTAAATAGGTAAGTTAGATGGCATCAATTGGAGTTTG
>Ga0315902_10010387_pt1 | contig 12319 bp, 8 predicted proteins | sample LakEriMetagenome_9_FD_203523 | JGI IMG/M metagenome (GOLD analysis project Ga0315902, IMG submission 203523) | Freshwater fungal communities from buoy surface, Lake Erie, Ohio, United States - Buoy 12 MA117 | ecosystem: Environmental > Aquatic > Freshwater > Lake > Lake biofilm | place: USA... | reverse complement strand
GGTTGGGATTTATTCAATCCAAATAAATTCGTAGCATGGCATTTAAAATATTATTTTCCAGATAGACTAAGACATTGGAATACTTTTGATCAAAACATCATAAACGATATGGCTCAAAAGAGCGTAGAACGACACCACAGAATATTAAGAAACATTGATGGTGGTAAAGACTTGGGTATATATGGTCTAGGAAATGAGCGTTCTATTAAAGAATGGGAAATTTATTCCGGTGTTTCATACTTGCATGGAATTGCACATCCGAGTGTATATAAAGGAATAACTCCAAATCCAATTACTATTACTGAAAGCTGGGAATGGTGGGAAGAGTATAAACACGATGAACGTATAAAATTTGACATAGAAAGTAACTCTCGAAAACTAAAGATATTAGTTTGGGCATTCGAAGAAACACAAGATATTGCTAGAGAAAAAGCTAAGTACTTGTTAGATACGGCATCGAAGTATAATATTGAAGTAGAATTTATTGGTATTGGGCAGGTATTTAATCCTCGAAATACTAGAGAACGTTTGATATTACTACAACAACAATTGAGAACACTTTATAACAGCGAAGATATAGTATTGGTGATGGACGGGTATGATACGTTATTTAACAACACACCTACCGTTGCACTAACAAACTTTATAAAGAAGGACACAAGAGTATTGATTTCAGCAGAACAGATATTTACGTATCAATACAGTCAGTTCCAAGAAAAGTATGAAAAAATAAATTCTCCATACAAATACGTTAATGCTGGAACATACATGGGATACGCAAACAGTTTAATAAGCATGATTGATGAGTTACTGGAAATACCAGCACCTTTTGATTCAAATATTGATCAAGGACTGCTGGGCGTTTGGGTGCATAATAATATAGAAAACACCTATAAAGTCCAGATGGATACGAACTGTGATGTGTTCTGGGTAACGTGTAAAGATTGGCAGTTGTTGGGAGATTTAGCACGTGGTTCTAACTCTGTATTAGTAAATCCAAAAACTAATACACAAGCATTTATTATACACAATGCAGGAAACGGTGCTCCAGAACATTATCGTAGTTATGAACAAGCGTATCTAGCAATTATGGGTAAACAAAATGTTTGAATTATCTTTTTATAGTGGACACAATTCTTCTTTTACTATCGCTGAAGATGGTAAAATACTTGAAGTATTAGATATAGAACGATTGATTGAAATAAAAAATATGGGATTGGCTTGGTTCGAACCAAGATTCATACATCCGGCACACGGATATAAGACGGTGTTAAATTACTTTAAGAAAAAGTATGGAGTAACAAAATTTGATACTGTTCTCTGTAACTACTCAGATTTAAAGGCATTCTCTAATGAATTTGATTCTATTTATGAATTTTTTAATACTAAGAAAGTGATTCCATTTTGGCATCAAGAGGGGCATGCGTATAACTCATTTTATCAGTCACCGTTTGACGAGGCACACGTGCTTAGTTTTGATGGTGGGGGTGATGATGGAAATTACAACTACTACAAAATTGATAGAAAAAACGGACTAACATTACTTAACAAGGATGGTAGAAGTAATATAGGTGAAAAATATGCGTATCTGGGATACCATTGTGATTCTATTAAACAAGAACAATTACCACTACAAGGTATGTTGGTTTATCCTGGCAAATTGATGGGTCTGGTTGGATATGGTCAGGTTGTTGAAGAATACAAAGATGCTATTCGAAATTATTATGTAGGACATCATTGGAATTCTGAGATGCGGCTAGATAACTATAAAAAGTTACAAGACGCATTAAAACTGCCTGTCGGAGACTACAAACTAAATGGGCAGATAGAAAAGGATATAGTGGCAACGTCTCAATTTGTCTTTGAAGAAGTATTTGATAAATCATTATACGAAAATATATCAGATAAAGAAAGTAATTTGGTATTGACAGGTGGATGTGCGATGAATATATTAAATAATACCAGAGTTGCAAAAACTAGACCAACGTTTGTATCTCCCAACCCAGACGATAGAGGATTGTCATTGGGATTTATGTTAGGACATCTAAAACCTGAAGAACCATTTGATTCTACATATATTGGACCGGAACCATTTGACAAAGAAACTCTGTCTAAGTACGTTCATCAGTATAATGCTAAACCGTTACGTCTTAGACATTTGGCAGATGAACTGTTTTTAAATCATAAAATAATTGGAGTGGTACGGGGCACAATGGAGCACGGTGCCCGTGCATTGGGTAATAGAAGCATTCTATGCCATCCCTCCGCACCGAATATGAAAGATACACTAAACGCAAAAGTTAAAAATCGAGAATACTACAGACCATTTGCTCCAGTTGTTAGACTAGAAGATGTAAACAAGTATTTTGAGTGGGAAGGTGAAACACGTTGGATGAGTTTTTGTCCAAGAGTTCGAACCGCGTGGAGAGACAGATTAAAAGCGATAACGCATGTTGATGGTACAGCTAGAGTACAAACAGTTACTCGGGAACAAAACGAATGGCTGTATGATTTACTAACAGTTATAGCATACCACTATGAGGTGGGTGTTTTACTCAACACATCGTTTAATATAGCTGGAAAGCCCATTTTGAACACATACCGTGATGCAATATGGATGCTAGAAAACACACAGATGGATGGGGTATTTTTGGAAGATTTTTATTTTTCTAAAGGGAAGTAATAATGTTTAATTTAGGTTTTTTTGGTTCACACAATACGGCATTTGCTATATCCAAAGACGATAAACTTTTAGAGGTTGTAGAACTTGAACGGTTTATGTCATTAAAAAATATAGGATTGTGGTTTTATTATAGCGTAAAAGAACCATATGCGGTGCCAATTATACACGAAATAAAAAAATACTTTGAAGAGAAGTATGGTGTGGTGGAATATGAGACGGTTGCGTGGAATTCCATAGCACACGATCACTATAAAATATTTCCAGCAAAACAATATAAATACATTCCACATCATGCCGCACATGCATATTCAGGATTATATCAATCACCATACAACAATGCGTTAATAGTATCAGCGGACGGTGGTTCTGATGAAGGATTTTTTAATGTTTTTATAGGTGACAGGCGAGGCGGAATTACAAAAATATATTCTGGTAAACGAGATTTGGCAGTTCCATATGGTTTAATTGCCCATTACATAGAAGATATACGAAAAGAGGAACCGTATTGGGGTAATCTCGTATATGCGGGTAAACTTATGGGATTTGCAAATTACGGTAATGTTAGAAAAGATTTCGTAGATAAATTGTACACTATATATAATAGTGGAGACGGTGGGAACATACCGAACACATTAAAAACCATAATAAACGTTTTAGACGTATCATATGAGTTTAGATTTACGGGTCAAGATGCTAAAGATTTAGCCGCTTCAAATCAATTTGTATTTGAGCAAATTTTTGAAGAAGAGATAACTCCATTCCTAAACGAGTACCCATCGTTGCCTTTAATTTTAGTCGGTGGATGTGGACTGAATATATTAAACAACACTAAATTAGCTAAAATCAGAAATGTGTTTGTTCCACCCAACCCCAATGATTGTGGATTGGCTGTTGGGTTATTAGCGTCTACTATAAAACCAATTGAACCAATGGACTGCACATATGCTGGTCCGTTGGTGTGGGATAGAAAAGAGTTGATGAATATAGTACACGAAAAAAACGGTACACCCCTTGACACGGCAATATTGGCAGACTATATTGCGTCAGGCAAAATAATAGGCGTTGTTCGTGATAGATGTGAACATGGTCCTAGAGCATTGGGAAATCGGAGCATATTGTGTAACCCTAGTATACGCGATATGAAAGATACTTTAAATGCAAAAGTTAAAGGAAGAGAATATTATCGTCCGTTTGCTCCAGTTGTACGTTTAGAAGATGTTTCTAAGTATTTTGAATGGGAAGGTGAAACACGTTGGATGAGTTTTTGTCCAAAAGTGCGTGAAGAATATAGAGATAGATTGGCAGCAATTACACACATCGATGGGACTGCTAGAGTACAAACGGTAACCAAAGAACAAAATAAATTCTTATATGAACTACTCACAGAACTACATAATAAGACGGGAATCGGTGTGTTGTTAAATACGTCTTTTAATATAGCAGGAAAACCAATACTTAACACCTATAAAGAAGCACTTTGGGTATTGGAGAATAAAGAACTCGATGCGGTTGTACTAGAAACTTTTATAATTCACAAGGAGAAATAAGTTATGAATCAAGCAGAATTTTTTGAAAAGCACGGATATGCGTATCTTAAAGAATTGTTTACGCCGGAACAATGTGTAAACTATGCCAGTATCGTATTGGCTATGAAAGAAGAGAATATGCTTCGGTTTGAGGGAAAGACAGCGGAAACCCCAAATGCGTTTTATGATCAATCCTTTGGAGGAAATCATAATGAGTTTGAATCTGCTTTAAGAGCAGTACAACCACGAATTGAAGAAGAGTTAGGTATTGTTGGTAAAATTAAACCAGCAAACTCTTTTGCTAGAATTTACTATAACGGTGGCACACTTCAGCCCCACACGGATCGAACTGGGTTGGATTACACAATTTCCGTTACACTATACAATAATCTAACAACCGATTGGCCGTTATGGGTTACGGACAAACTAAGTAACACGGTTCCCTTGACAATTGGTATGGGTGACGGCGGTATGATTTTAGGCACAACTATGAAACATTGGAGAGAACCGTTGGTTTGTTCTCCTGAACAATATGTTGTTCAAATGTTCTTACATTGGTCGCATGTGTAAAATACTATGAAAGTAATAGCATATCCTACTACGACAAATCCACCAAAACTCGTACCAGCGGCGTCTCGTCGTGATTGGATGGATGTTGCTGCCAATAAAAATCCCTATCGTTGTTTACCATTGTCTATGGCAAATTCGTGGGGATGGCAACTACTATCCACTTCGCATTTTATAGCGGAGTGGAATGGTGGTCGTACTGCCGGCGATATACAAATTACTCATCTGGGTGGTACTGATTATCCCGTGACACATTTTGGAGAAGGAACTTTGACTTGGCATTTAGGTTATGTATTCAAGACGGAGTATCCGTATGGAATGTTTATGACGGGTGCGCCAAATGAACCAACACCAAACATAATTCCCCTTTCAGGATTAGTAGAAACGCATTGGCTTCCATATACATCTACTATGAATTGGAGATTCACGCAGCCTGGTAAGTTTGAAATGAAAATCGGTGAACCGTTCTGTCAATTATATCCTGTTGATATGCGTTTATTTGAAGATATGGAAGAGCCAGAAATTCGTTCAATGAGTGAAGCTGAATCTAAAGAATTTCACGATCTGTATTGGGATTGGAATATTTCTAGAACAGAGTTTATGTCAGAACAGCGACAACGTGTGGTATATGATCCAAATCTTTGGCAAAAAAATTATTTCAGAGGTATGCATCCACCAGACGGAAGCAGAAAGTGTCCAGTTCACACAACCCCAGATGGTACGGTTGAATCCACACATAGAACCAAGCCCAACGTTCCTAATTTCGTTAACAAAGATGAAATTGGTTTTAAGACACCTTCTATATATTGGGAAAGAGTGAAAGAGATACAAGAGAAAGAACAGCAAAACGGTATAAAGAAAATGGAAGCAGAGAAAGCGGAACGAGATGCACGTATTCAACAAGAAAACGCACTCAAACCCACACCATCACAAGTGGCTCCTATAAACGTAGCAGGGGTTGATTTTAACAAAAAAATTGAATTGTTTAAACAACACCTCACATCAACTATAGGAATTACGGTGAACGTTAAACCTGCTACTAAACCAAAAAGAAAGACAAGAGTTAAAAAATAATTTTGGAGAATTTATAAATGAATGAAATTACTATGGAAGTTCCAATAGCACTAGAACAACTAATAAAATCTAACAATAAACTATTAAAGGACTATCAAGCAGTTCTTTGGAAGCAGGTTGAAGATGCGAACGCTCAGATGATGCAAATTCTGAGACTTGATTCATCAGCCGGGTGGCGTCTTGATGTAGACCGTATGGTTTATGTTAGAATTGAAGAAACGAGTGATAGTGTTATTGACCCACGGGATTGATAATTCATGCATCCGTCGTTAGATGAGGTAATATTTACTTGGGGCAAGTACGCCGGTAATACGCTAGGTAGCGTTCGACGTACTGCCCCACAGTATTTACAATGGATAACTACAACAACGACTCTTCCGAAACAATGGGTAGAGGCGGCAAAACGTGCTTTGGCTGGTGACGATGTTTCTGACTTACCATTACCACGAACCAAGATGTCCGCACGAGAATCAGAAAAGAAAGAAGAAACGTCTGGACCAATTGAAGTTCACTTGAAAGATGCGAAAACAGCATACATTGTTATGCCATATAATAAACTTTTATTAGAAAAGTTCAAATACGAAATTGATGGCCGGAAATGGAACGGGACAGAAAAATATTGGGAGTTCCCTGCAGTACATCTTCCAAAAGTCAAGACATTATTCCCGAATGTCGTTTTATCATCATCGGCTGAAAAATTACTGAATAAGTTACAAGAACGTCGAGAAGATTTGGATGAGATACGACAGAAAGAAGATACGGTGTTTGAAGTGCCGGGTCTACAATTAAACCTGTATCCATATCAGAAAGTCGGTGTGCAGTTCGTCGATAGAGCAGGTGGTCGATGTTTGATTGCCGACGCGCCGGGATTGGGTAAAACAGTACAAGCTATCGCCTACGCACAATTACATAATCTGAAAACATTAATCGTCTGCCCATTGTCCGTTGTTGTGAACTGGCAACGTGAGATTAAAAAATTTACGGGCAAGGATAGTACCATTTGGGATAGTAAGCATTATGATGGAAATCTAAAAAATCAGTTTCACGTTACACATTATGATGCGGTTGCAAAGAACAATCATTGGTTGCGTGACGAAGCCTTTGACTTATTGGTATGTGATGAAGCTACATTCTTGAAGAATCGTCAGACGGTGCGAGCAAAGAGCATTCTAGGTTCGTGGAAAGAACGACGAAAGTATCCTGGTATTAAAACTAAGTACACCATCTTCTTGACGGGAACACCAGTAATGTCTCGTCCAATCGAAGCATTTAGTTTGTTAAATTTCTTGGACAAAGATCGGTTCAATAACTTCTATCACTTTGTGCAACGATACGGTGGGTGGAAAGGACAAGCCCCAATGAACCTACAGGACTTGCATGACCGCACTAAAGACCTAGTAATCCGACGAAAGAAAGACCAAGTATTAACCGAACTCCCTGCGAAGCAACGAAATGACTTGTATGTAGAGTTGACAAAGGATGAACGGAAAGAATACAATGAATTACTGAAAGAATTATTTGGTAAATGGAAGATGGACGGTAAACCATCAATTAAACATATGCCAAAACTACAGAGTTTCTTGATTGAAAAGAAATTACCTAGATTGGTTGAAATGATTGATGAGTTTTTAGATAATGACAAGCCTATACTTATATTCAGTAACTACTTAGCTCCGCTAAAGTTTTTAAACGAACATTATAGTTCACAGTCAGCCTTGTTGACGGGTGAAATGAACAAAAACGAACGGCAAGAGTCAATAGATAGACTAGTTAGCGGACACGCAAAAATCGGATTGTTCAGTTTGATGGCGGCCGGTATGGGTATTGACGGATTACAACATAAGATTGACACCGTTGTATTCCTCAATATGGATTGGGTACCCGCAAACCACGAACAAGCGGAAGATAGAACTCATCGCATCGGTCAGAAGGCACAAGTCCAAGTCTATTATATGGTATGCGATGGGACTATGGACGAGTACATGCGTGATATTCTGAAAGAAAAACAAGGGATAGCCGATATGATTGTCGATGGTGCATTGGTTACTCCTGAGAAGCAAAAGTCGTATTTTAAGGAGTTTGTACATCGTTTAAATAGCGTCTATAAACAACATTTTAACGAAGAAAATCTCGAAGATTGATATTTATATTAGTAGAATTCAAACCACTTATGGAGTTATTTTATGGAACAAGTTACAGACAATCAGTTATATCCAACAGAAGTCATTGATTTACCATCTAAGGGTGTATTTTACCCAGAAGGTAGTCCGTTACGTTCTGGTCAAATTGAATTAAAGTATATGACAACAAAGGAAGAAGATATTCTTACGTCAACAAACTTAATTCAAAAGGGAATTGTGTTGGACAAATTGATGGATAGTCTAATTGTTACCAAAGGAGTAAAGTCATCGGATTTGTTAATTGGTGATTTAAACGCCGTAATGGTTGCGGCACGTATTCTTGGTTACGGTAAGGATTATCCAGTAGGAATTAAATGTCCTTCGTGTGGAGACACAATGCAAGAGACGGTTGATCTTACATCACTAAAAACTATCAACGAACCTGAATCAGATAAACCAAAACAAATTTCAGTAGTACTCCCGGCATCAAAGGCAGAAGTTACGCTTAAACTCTTAACCCGTGGTGATGAATTCGCTATCGATAAGGAAGTCAAGGCACTAAAGAAAGCATCTGATACGAGTTCAGAATTTTCAGCAAGACTCCGTGCTATGATTACCGCAGTTAACGGTGATACAAACAAGGGAGCTATTTGGAAGTTTGTTGAAAATATGTTAGTACGAGATTCACGTTTCATTCGTGATTCATATAAGGAACACGTTCCAGATGTTGATTTTGATATCCCAATGTCTTGTGAATCGTGTGGAACGACTAATACGGTGAGGTTGCCAATTGGCACTGGTTTCTTTTGGCCTGACGCCGGAGTATAAGTTAGACATTCATAGAACTATAATGGTTGCGGCGCACTATTCAAAAGGTGCATTTAGTGTTTTAGATTTATACCAGATGCCAATCTTTCTTCGAGACTTTTACATCAGAGAGTTTAACGAGTTAAAAAAGAAAGAGGCAGATGAAATAAAGAAACGAACTAAACGGTAACCTAAATGATATCATTAAAAGCACTACTGATGGAAGGAATGGGAATAGATAGAGCATTTAAAGGCACCGCCAGAGGCGGTGCCGCAGTGCTAACTGTTGTCGATAACTTCAGAGTATATAAAGGTAGTAATATTTATACCGCCAAGGGATCATTACCGATTTATACCATCGTTGGTAATAAATTGTTTAAAGGAGATAAGATAGCTGGGGTACCAATTGCTAACTTATCTGGAAATAAAGTATTTAAAGGTAGTAACGTATATGGGATGCCTATTGCTACTATTGTACGAGACACCGCATTTAAAGGTATGGCATTAGGAGGATTACCACTAGTTACAGTTCCAAGTGGTAATCCTCTTGCTCTTATGGTAGCTGCTTATCATATTTTAAACGGGTAATGTAAATGGCTGAAGAACTAGATTTTAGTGAACTTAATAGTACGATGGCGGAACTCAACCGAATGTTGGTTTCGCTCGGCCCCGCATTATTTCAATTAAGAGGCGCTACATTAGGTGGTGCAGAAGAATTAGATAGATTGGGTTCTGTATCAAAAGAAGCAGCTTCTGCTATGGGTGAATATGCAAAAGACGCACCTAGAACTAGAAAAGAACAAACAGATTTACGAAATGAGCAGGCACAAGAACGTAAAAAACGCCGTGAAATAAATCAAGCACTTGAACCGTACAAAAAAGAAGTTAAATACAGTACAGATGCTGTTCAACAAGGACAACGCGCCCAACGTGATTTAACTGCAGCGTTTAGAGGATTTGGTAGTAATGTTTTAGCAGATATTATTTTAGGTAAGGAACGTTTTAATCAGTCAAAGAACCTAATAGATTTAGAAAAAGTAAAACTAGACAATATTGCTGCTGAATTTCCTATAGTACAACAACAGCTTCAAGCCGCTCAAGAAAAGTTACAAAATCATCAGGCTGAAATGCAAGGTATATCTGATTTACTTGAAGCTCGTAAACTTCAAGCAGATGCTGCACGTGCTATGGTTCAAATGGCTAGAGATGAAGTAGCGGCTGCACAAGAAAATGTAAAAGCTATACAGGCCGAAGTTGAAGCAAGAACGGAACAGTTGACAAATATAAGATCTGGTATAGAAGCTTTACAATCACAAAAAACTGATATTGAAGCACAGAGAGACGCAGTTGCTCAACAACTAGCTGCACAAAATGTATTATATGATGAATGGTTAGCACTACAAGATGGTTCAGACGAAGCTAAACGAGAACTTGCTGCAGTAGCAGCAACAGGATTCCAACTCCGTAGTCAATTGCAACAGTTAGAACAACAAGCCGCTTCACAAGAAACAGCTATAACAGCAATGACTGCCCAAGAGAGCAGAATGGCGGACGCTTTAGGACAAAGTACAGAAGCTCTGGCTTCCGCTGAACAATCTTCTAGAGAAGCGTCTTCACGACTTGATGAATATGGTGATGAATTGCAGTCTGCAATGAACCGAGTAGAAGAATCTGAGGCAGCGTTTGACAGAGCTGATAAAAAATTAGATACATTAACTTCCGCTGCAGAGAGCGCGGCAAGTCGTCTAAACGGATTAGCTGATTCCGCTGGTGATACTGCAGCAAATCTTCGTAATATGAAAATTGAAAAAATGTCCTCAGTCTTATCGGGAACTACAAACTTCTTGGGTAAGGTTGGTGGAACTCTTCAAAGTCTAGGTAACGGACTTCGTGACTTTGAACGCCGTGTTGGTATTAGTGCACAAAATCTTGCCAAGATGGCATTTACTGAACCAACTAAAGCTATTAATCTTGTGAAGGGTAAGTGGCAAGAAATGGTAGGTAATCGTGGACAAGATTACTTTGACCGCATGATTGAAGCCCGTGATGTGTTTGGTGACGAATTTGGTGGTACGTTAACTGGAGCGGCAGCAAGTAAATTAGCATCACAAGCTCGTAGTATGGGTGTCACCGTTCAAGAATTGGCAAAGGCTCGTCGTGGATTTATGACGAATTCAATGGGTGACCTTAAAGGTGCAGTAGATGCACAAAACAAATTCGTTGCTGAGTTTAAGAAGAAGGGATTGAATACTAAGGACGCCTTCCAAGCCGTAATGCAATATACGGATATTATGGCTCGTAACGGAACACGATTTGCCGCATCGTTTGCTAAAGCAGCTGCTGACGCTAAAAAGATTGGGGTAGACTTAAAGAAAGTAGATGCGTTCGGAGATTCTATCATCTCAGACTATGAAGGCTTCTTAGAAAAGCAATCTGAACTCGGAGCAATGGGATTTAATTTTGACTCTTCGAAGTTAGCACAAATTTCAGAATCAGGGGATACTGGAGCGTTGATGAACGAATTACGTTCACAACTTGCTTCACAAGGCAAAGATCTTACCAAGATGAGACGGTCTGAACAACTTGCGTTGTCAAATGCATTTGGTATTCCGATGGAAGAACTATTGCGTATGTCGCAACCAAAACCAGAAGAAGGATCGAGAGAAGATCAGATGGCGGCATCTGGTGAAAAAACTGCAAAGCACGCTGAACGAATTGATAAAGCAACGTTGAACCAAAATACAGAACTAACGGGTATTGGTAAAGTAATTAGTTTAATTGCTCAAGGCCTCTCATTCATATCTCCATTCATCGTAATGATGGCAACAATGCGTAGTGGTAAAGGAGCGGCCGATGTGGCTGGTACGTTAAAAGCTTTAGCAGAAAAAGCAACGGGAGGTGCTGGTGGGGTTGCAGGAGCCGCTACGTCAGTAGTGAGTGCAGCAACTCCAGCCGCAGCAGCGGCTGCTGGGCCTGTCGCAGCCGCCGCTGAAGATGCTGGAGCATCTATCATCTCAAGTCTCGAAGAAAAGGCTGCAGAAAAAGCTGGTGAACTACAAGATTCCGCGTTAGGTAAGTTAGAAGAAGGAGTTATGTCTAAACTTCCTGGCGGTGGGGGTGGTGACGAAGGCGGTGGTGGGGTACCCGAAGGTCTTGGTGGAGTAAATGGATCACTTGGTTCTAAAATAGCAGACTTTGGAAAAGGACTTGGTGCACTTGGTAAGGGTGCTGGTCAAATGATATCGGGCATATTGAAGGGAATTGCTAGTGGATTTAGAGCGTTTGCTGATCCTATGGTAGCTTTAGGTGGTTTAGCTCTAGCAGGTATAATTGCCACAGCAATACTTGCAATAGGTGCCGCTTTAGCAGGAGCAACGTGGTTGATGGGCAAAGCTCTCCCAACACTTTCAGAAGGTTTGATGTCATTTAATCAAATTGATGGAATGAATCTAATGAAAGTTGGTGCAGGTATGACCGCTCTTGCTGTAGGTATGACTGCGTTTGGAGTTGCAATGATTGCGGCCGCCGCAGGTAGTTTTGTA
>Ga0315902_10010383_pt1 | contig 12323 bp, 2 predicted proteins | sample LakEriMetagenome_9_FD_203523 | JGI IMG/M metagenome (GOLD analysis project Ga0315902, IMG submission 203523) | Freshwater fungal communities from buoy surface, Lake Erie, Ohio, United States - Buoy 12 MA117 | ecosystem: Environmental > Aquatic > Freshwater > Lake > Lake biofilm | place: USA... | reverse complement strand
GCCCACGATCGCGAAGCCCGTGCCCGAGCCGGTGTTGGCGAGGCTGGGCGTGAACGTGACGGGCACGAGCGCCGCCGCGCTGAGCGTGACGGTCTGCACGGCGTAGGGGTCGGTCGCCTCGATCACCTGCACGTCGCTGACGGTCACCGTCGGCAGGTCGGCCAGGTCGTTGATCGTGCCCACGCCGCGGTTGTCGGCGATCGTTGCGCCACCCGTGGGGCTCGTGAGATCGAGATTCAGCGTCTCGGGGCCTTCGTAGGTGTTGTTGTCGGCGATCGCGACCGTCACGGTCTTCGTCGTCTCGCCGGGCGCGAAGCTGAGGGTGCCGTCGGTGGCGGTGTAGTCGGCGCCGCCCGGCGTCGAGGCAAGGCTCGACGCCGTGCCGTCGGAGGTGGCGTAGGCCACGCCCGAGTCAAACACCGATGCGCCCGTGAGCGTGACGGTGAACGTGAGCGTGCCGTCGGTCTCGTTCACGGTCACGTCGTTCACCGAGAACTGCGGCCGGTCGTCGTCCTTGGAGGCCGGCAGGCCGCTCGTGCCCGGGTTCTCGGGAGTGCCGGTCGTGTTCGTGCCGCTGAAGAGGCTGCCCGTGCCGTCGTCCACGACGGTGCCGACGCCGGAGGAGCTGCCACCCACGGTCACGGGCGCGGTGGGCGAGCCCTGGCCGTTGTAGGTGGCGGTGATGCCGAAGGTCTCGGGGCCCTCGTACACGGCCGGGGTGTCGTTCGTGATCGCCAGCCGCACGAGCAGCGTGCCGTTGCCGTCGAGGATGGCCGTCGCGTCACTCGCCGCGACCCAGCTGCCGTTGCGATACACCTCGAGCGTGCTCGCGGCCGCAGTGTCGGTGCCGAGGATGGCGTGGCCGATGCCGGTGGTCACGTCGTTGGCGAGCGTGATCGCCACGCCCGCCCCGGGCATGCCCGACACGGTGAACACGATGAAGGGCGAGGCCTCGTTGACGGTCACGCTGTTGACCGACGGGTTGGCCACGCGGTCGTCGTTGAGTGTGGCCGGCAGGCCGTTGGTGCCGGGGCTGTCGGGCGTGCCCGTGGTGTTGCTCGCGGCGAACAGGCTGCCCGTGCCGTTGTCGAGGATCGTGCCCGTCGCCGGCGCGGAGACCGTGCCCTGCGTGTTGGCGGCGGTCAGCGTCAGCGACTGCGAGCCCTCGAAGGACGTGTCGTTGACGATCGCCGTGCGCACCAGCAGCGTCGTGCCCGTGGCCGGGATCTGCACGAACCCGCCCGGCGTGTAGGCCTGCCAGGCCGTGCCGTCGAAATACTCGAGCGCGGAGCTGTAGTCCACGCTGCCGTCGGTCGGGCTCGTGGTGCCGCCCACGGCGGTGCCGTCGGCGAGCGCAAGCGTCACATACTGCCCGGCGGCGCCGGTGACCGTGAAGATGCCGTAGGGCGAGGCCTCGTTGACGCTGAAGCCGGCCACCGTGACCGGGCGGTCGTCGTTGGGCAGCCGGCCGGCGTCGGCCGCCGGCACGAGCGACCCCGTGGCGGGCGTGACCGTGGGCGCGGCGACGGTCGCGACGCCGTTGACCGTGGCGGCCGCCGGGGCCGATTCGTCCGTCTCGGGCGTGGTGGGATCGTCGGCAACGAAGACCGTGCCGGTGCCGCGGTCGAGGATCGTCGCCACGCCGGAGTCGTTGGCGCCGGCCGTCACGCCGAGGCCGGTGTTGATCGTGCCGGCGACATACGTGGCCTTGAGCGAGAAGGTCTCGGGACCCTCGTTGACCGCGTCGTTGACGACCGTCGTCCGCACGAAGAGTTTGCCGCCGGTGCTCGCCGGGATGACGGGCTTCGCGGCCGGGTCGTAGGGCCGCCAGTCGTTGCCGTCGAAGTATTCGAGCGCCGGGCTGCCTGCGGCCACGAGGTCGGCATTGGCGGCCTTGCCGGCCGCCGGCGTGGCGATGACGAGGTCGAGCTGCATCTCGGCGCCCGGCTTGCCTTCCACGAGGAACACGACGAACGGCGAGCCTTCGTTCACCGACACGTCGCCGACGACGGGGTTCGCACCGCGGTCGTCGTTCTTGGCGGCGCCGGCATTCACTGTGCCGTCGTTGTTGAAGACGGTGCCCGTGCCGTCGTCGAAGATCGTGCCCGTGCCGGTGGCGGTCTGCCCGCCGGCCAGGGCGGCGGTGAGCGTGAACGTCTCGCCGTTATCGAAGGGGCTGTCGTTGATGATCTTGGTGCGCACAAGGAAGGCACCCGTGGGATCGCCCGCAGCGACCGTCACGCCCGCTGCGTCCTTGGTGGGCACGGCGAAGCTCGCGCCGGCGGTGTAGGTGACCCACGTCAGGCCGCGATCGAGCGAGTACTGCAGGTTGTCGGCCGGCGTGGACCCCGAGCCGTAGTCGGTGCCGCCGCCGGTGGCCGTGCCCGCGGCGAGCGCGAGGCTGCTCACCGTCTGGCCGGCCGTGGCCGTCACGGTGAACACGGCATACGGCGACGCCTCGTTGACGCCGATGCTGTTGACCGCGATCACGCGGTCGTCGTTGAGCGACGATCCCGCCGGGGCCGTGGCGCTGCCCGTCCCGGCGTCGGCTCCGGTTCCGTCGAACCACAGGCCCGTGCCGTTGTCGAGGATCGTGCCGACGCCCGTGTCGGTGCCGCCAGTGATGGGGCTCATGGGCGAGGGATCGATCGTGGAGTCCTTGCCGCCGGCGTAGGTGGCCGTGAGCGTGATGGTTTCCGACTGCTCGTAGGCCGTGTCGTTGATGGGCGACGTGCGCACGAACAGCTTGCCGTCGGCATTGAGCGCCGGTGGGGTGGCGGCGTCGTAGGCCGTCCACGTCGTGCCGTCGGCGGAATACTCGAGCACCGTTGCGTCGATGTCGCTGTTGGGCGTGGTGCCCGCCGCATCGGCGTTTTCGGCAAGCGCCAGGCTCACGTAGGCCCCGGGGAGGCCGTCCACGGTAAACACCGCATACGGCGAGGCCTCGTTGACGCTGATGTCGTTGACGACCGGGTTGTTGCCGCGGTCGTCGTTGAGCGGCGCGGGCGGCGTGGCGTCGGGTGTGGCGCTCGAGCCACTGAAGTACGAGCCCTGGCCGTTGTCGAGAATGGTCAGGGTGCCAGTGACCGAATCGAGCTTGTTAACGATGACGTTGTTCAGAGCCAGCTCCGTCACGCTGTTCCAGTTGACCGTTGCATGGCCCCAGTTCATGAACTTGATTGGCGTGTAAGCATCTGTCGCGGTGAACTGGAAGGTGTAGACCGTATTGGCATAGTTCACCCGGAAATAAATTCTCTGGTCGCCGATTTCTACCGCAGCCATGCCCGGCGCTTGATTGCTGCCAACCTCATAGCCTTGAGTAAATTGAAGCCGATAAACCTGACCGACTTCTGTTGGGATGCTCTGCTGAATTGCCACAGGGCTTGCGTTATTGCCGAACGTTGGGTCTAGCGTGAATGTGTAGTCGCCAGCGATGGCTCCATTTGCGTCGAACACGATCGGCGTTGTCTGGTTGAAGACACCGTTACCGAAATAAATACCCACCGTGCTGAAAGCGACAGGCACGTTGCCGGGCGGAATTGCAGCCGCATACGAAGCAGTCCCGCCGCCGGACGCGGTCCAGTAGGGAATTTTGTCGCCTTGGGGTGCGTAGTTGACCGACCACATCACGCCGACCTGAGATCCGCCCTGCGGGATGAAGAGTCCGTTGCGAACAAGATTGGCACTGGCGGAGGCATCGAGAGTCGCTGCATTAGCGACGAAATCCACATTTGGGGTTGCTGTACCAGTGATGTCCGACACGGTTCCTGCTGTCGCCTTTACGACGGTCAGACTCAACACCTCCGACACCTCATACGGCGTGTCGTCGTTCACCCGCACCCGCACAAGCAGCTTGCTGTCGGCCCCCATGGTCGTGCTGGATCCGGCCACGTAGGGCGTCCAGGTCGTGCCGCCATCGACGCTGGTTTCCATCTGGTGGCCGCCGGCGTAGGGAAGCAGATCGTTCGCCACGCTCGCCGTGCCGTCGCTCAACCCCAGCGACACCTGCTTGCCCGCGCCGTAGACGACGGTCCACACCGCATACGGCGACCCCTCGTTGACGACGAGGTTGTTCACCGAGAGCGGCATGTCGCCGTCGAGGTTCTGCCCCGCCGGCGCGGAATCGCTGCCCGTGCCGCTCGTCCCGGAGAACCACTGGCCGGTGCCGTCGTCGTAGATCGTGGCCGTGCCCACCACGGCGTTGCCGCCGGCCGGCGTCGCGGTGAGCGTGAAGGTCTCGCCGTTGTCGAAGATGCTGTCGTTCTTGATCGGCGTCCGCACGAGCAGGCCGGAGGTCGTGCCGGCGCCGGTGAGCGTGGCCGTGAAGGCGGCCGTGTACCGCACCCACGTCGTGCCGCCGTCGAGCGAATACTCGAGATTGCTCTGGCCGACCGTCGTGACCGAGCTCGCCGCCCCGTAGTCGGTGCCCGTGCCCGTGGCCGTGCCGTTGGCCAGCGCCAGGGTGATGCTGCGGCCGCCCGCGTCGCCCACGGTGAACACGCCGTAGGGCGAGCCTTCGTTCACGGCAATGTCGTTGACGGTGATCGGCTGGTCGTTGTTGAGCACGCTCGGCAGGCCGCTGGTGCCCGGGGCCTCGGGCGTGCCGGTCGTGTTCGTGCCGCTGAAGAGGCTGCCGGTGCCGTCGTCGGTGATCGTGCCGGTGCCGCTGGCCGTCGGCGGCACGCTGCCGGGGGTGGCCGCGTTCTTGAGCGTGGCATCGACGTTGCTCGCGGTCAGCAGATACGTCTCCGACGCCTCGTAGGCCGTGTCGTTGACGAGCTTCGTGCGCACGAGCATCGTGCCGCCATTGCCGGGGGGGATCGCCACGAACGAGCCGGGCGCGTAGTCCACCCAGGCGGTGCCGTTGTAGACCTGCAGCGGCACGCCGGTGCCGGCGTTCTGCAGATCGGCCGTGAGGTCGGCATGGCCGGCGCCCGTGCCCGTGGTGTCGAGCGCGAGGCTCACGAGCTGGCCCACCGTGCCGGTCACCTGAAACACCATGAAGGGCGACGCCTCGTTGGCCGTCACGCTGTTCACCGTGAGCGGCCGGTCGTCGTTGAGGGCCAGGCCGGCCGGGGCCGTCGGGCTGCCCGTGCCGCTCGTGCCCGCATACCACTGGCCGGTGCCGTCGTCCTTGACCGTGCCGATGCCCGTGTCGAAGTTGGTGTTCGGATCGAGATTGACGGTGATGCCATCCGGCTGGCTCGCCGCATACTGGGCCTTGAGCGTGAAGACCTCGGACGTCTCGAACGCGGTGTCGTTCGTGGGCACGAACCGCACCAGCATCAGGCCGGTGGTGGCGTTGAGCTCGGCAGCCGAAAGATCGCTCTGCCACGTCTGGCCGCCGTCGTTCGACCACTCCCAGCCCGAGAGGTCGGCACTCAGGTCGGCCGCGCCCGCGTCGCCCGCCGTCGACATGGTCAGATCGACCTTGGCGCCGGGCAGGCCGTCCACGGTGAACACGCCGTAGGGCGAGCCTTCGTTGACGGTGACGTCGTTGACGACGGGGTTGTGGCCGCGGTCGTCGTTGAGCGTCGCGGGGGCGCCATTCGTGCCCGGCGCGTCGGGGAGCCCCGTGGTGTTCGTCGCGCTGAAGAGATCGCCCTGGCCGTTGTCGAGGATCGTCAGCGTGCCAGTGACCGACTCCACTTTGTTGATGATCGGCTGGATGAGCAGCAATTCATCCGTGTAGGAGCGGGTGTCGGTCCCGAGATGGCCCCACGACATGAAGGCGATGGGCGTCGTCGTGCTCGTGGCGACGAACTCGAAGGTGTAGACCTTATTGACCGGGCTATACACCTTGAAGAACACCCTCTGCCCGCCCACCTCCACGGCCGCAATGCCATTCGGGTTGCCGTTGTACTCAGACGACTGCGTGAACTGCAGTCTGTATCGCTGCCCGATTTCCGTGCTGATGTTCTGGGTGATGGCGACCGGGGTGTTGTTGTTGCCATACAGGTTCGAGATCGTGTTGCTGAATGTCAGCGTGCCGACCCACACGTCGTCGCTGTTGAATGGCGGCAGGCCATTTCCGTATTGGCTGGTTGACCAGCCGTAGTAATTCCCGAAATAGAATCCGCTGATGCCCGCGTTGGGCAGAGCATACGTATCCAGACCACCGCCGCTTTCCGCCCACGCTGCCAAGTCGACCTTGTATCTCCCCCAAGGCTGGCCGGGCACGTTCATGCTGTATTGCGAGAAGTCACTGTTCAGGATCAGGTTCTTTTTCAGATCGAGCGCGGCCGCATTCGCCACCACGTTCACATCCATGGTGGTGGTGTTCGGAATATCGCGGACGGTTCCGACCGTTGCATTGGCATCGACCACCTTCAGGCTCAGCACCTCCGATACCTCGTACGGCACGTCGTTTTCCACCGTCGTCCGCACGAGCAGCTTGCCGCCGGTGGGAATGGTCACGGCCGTGCCCGAGCCGGGGGTGTAGTTCACCCAGGTCGTGCCGTTGTAGTACTGCAGCATCGGCGCTGCGGACGCATTCAGATCCGCGGCCACGGCCGTGCTGTCGTAGACGAGGTCGAGGTTGACGGTCTGCCCCGCGACATACTTCACCGTCCACACGGCATAGGGAGTGCCCTCGTTGACGACGAGGCTGTTGACCGACAGCGGAAAGTCGCCGTCGCGGACGGCATTCGGGTCCACCGTGCCGTTCGTCGCGAAGATGTCGCCCGTGCCGTCGTCCGTGATCGTGGCGGTGCCGGTGGCGGCCGCACCCCCTTGCGGGGTGACGGTCAACGTGAACGTCTCGCCGTTGTCGGGGATGGAGTCGTTCGTGATCTTCGTGCGCACGAGCACGCCCGAGGCGATGCCGCCGCCGGTGCGGGTCGCCGTGAACGACCCCGTGTAGGTCGTCCAGGTCGTGCCGCCGTCGAGCGAGTACTGCAGGTTATTGGCCGAGTTGGTGGTGCCGCCGTAGTCGGTGCCGCCGCCGGTCGCCGTGCCGGCCGCAAGGGCCAGCGTCATCACCTGCCCTTGCGAGGCCGACACGGTGAAGACCGCGTAGGGCGACCCCTCGTTGACGGTGATGTCGTTGACAGTCACGGGCTGGTTCACCGTCATCGTCACCGTGGCCGTCGACTTGCCGCCGACGCTGTCGGCGATCGTGTAGGTGAACGAATCCGTGCCGGTGAAGCCAGGGTTGGCGGAGTAGGTGAAGCCGCCGTCGGCGTTCGTGATCGTCAGCGTGCCATTCGCGGTGCTGATCGGGCTGCCCACCGTGTAACTGGCGCCGTTGATCTGCACGATACCGAGGGCCTGCGACTCTGGATCGGTATCGACGCCGGAGCCATTGTTGGCGGTGATCAGGTTGCCTGTGACCGGCGCGGTCAAAAACGTCGTGAAGGCGTCAGCCCTGGCGGTGGGCAGCTCGTTAATGACGGCGTAAAGCAACGGATTGTCCACGTACACGGTCGTGTCGCTCGCGTCGGTTCTCCAGACGTAGAACCGCAGTTCGTAATTCGCGCCCGACTTGAGGTCGGCCCGGGTCAGGAGCGTGTAGGCGGGCGTCGTGCCGGCATCGATCGCGATGTCGTTGGGCGACAGGCGGGTCAAGGTCTGCGTCGTCGTGTCGTAGAGCGCGAGGGCCAGCTTGGCACCGGTGTTGTTGAGCGTGGCGCCGACGGCCGGCAGCGGGCCGCCGTTGGCGGCGGCGAGCGTCGGATCGAGCACCGAGACGAGCGTCTTGCTCGCGACGGCATTGGTGCGCAGGTAGTTCAGCGCGAGGCCGTTGGTGCCCGAGACCTGCACCGTCGACAGGAAATAGTCATCGTTGGCCACGGCGCTGGCGTAGCTGTTGGACGTCACATCGACGGAGGTCTGCACGCTGCCGTCGTTCGTCTCCACCATTGTGAAGCGGATGCCCGGGCCACCGACATTGGGCCCGAGCGTGAGGTCGAGCGGGGTCAGGTTCGCCGCCGCATTGGCCCGGTTGTTGTAGGTCGCCCGCGGCGTCAGGCTGGCCTTGCCTCCGGCATCCTGGCCGAACCACGCCCCCTCGAGGACGCCGTAGGTCGTGTCGATCACATACTGCGTGCTGGTGGTCGAGGTGAGCGAGGCCGTCGCTCCCCAGACGTAGCTGTAAGGCGCCGGCAGCGTCAGCGAATTCGCGGGGGGGATGACCCAGAGGTTGCCCGTGTAGTCGGGTGCATCGATCGCAGCGGCCTGGATCGCTCCGGCGCGATACTCCAAGGCCCAGTTGCCGTCGATGCCGGTGATGTCGGTCGATGCCGCGATGTCGGTGCCCGTGGCGGCCGCCAGCCGCAAGACCGCCGCTTGGCTCACGGCATCCGCGGCCACGTTGCAGCCGTAGAGCAGGAGATCACCGCCGACGACGAGGCTGCTGCCGATGCCGGTCCAGAGGTCGGCGTAGGGGCCGGCATCGGCCACGGGGATTTCCCGGCCGCCGAGTGTGATCCAGCCCGGGCCACCGTGGCTGACGACATGAATCGCGTCGAACATGCCTGCGTGGTCGCGAACATACGCCGTGAGATCGGCGACCGGGTCGCCGGGGCCGACGACGAGCACCGACCGGTCGGCAGACGCGGGGCCGATGTCGGCCAGCAGCGTCGATACGCCCTCGAGCGAACCGTCCACGACCACGAGTTCATGTCGGCGGGCCGAACCATCCACACCGAGGAGGTGAACGGCCGCCGGATCGGCCGTCACGTCGAGGGCGGCGTGGTCCAAAGTCGTAACTGCGAGCGCGAGCCGGTGCTCAAGCTGCTCGAGCGGATGGGCGCGGTGGGCCGCACGATCGTGGCGCCGCCGACGACGGGCGGCAGGCCGCTGGGAGAATCGATCGCACGAGCGCTTCCAGAGATCACGAAACATGAAGGCATCCTTGGGCCCGTTGATGAGCCAGAACGGGAACAGCGAACAACTGAAGACGAACCATGAGCCACCGCATGCGCAGCACGACCGGAAAGGTCGCAGCGTCCGCAATCATGCGTCACTAGACTTCACAACGCGGCTACAACGGCCGCCATACCCAAAATTTGGCAGCCGCACATTCCGGCCGTGACGAACGTGCGACGCGGGGCGCGCCGCGGGCGCTACCGAACGCGCGGCAGCACGATCCGAAACTCGGCGCCGCCGAGCGTGGAGCGGCCGGTCTCGAGCCGGCCGCGGTGGTTGTCGAGCACGGCGCGGATGATGTGCAGCCCCATGCCCGTGCTCCCCGGCTTGCCCGCGGCCCGGGACGCGTCGCCGGCCTGGTCGCCGTCGAGCCCCGGCCCGCTGTCGCTCACCACCACCTCGACCGCGTCGCCGCCCGCCCGCACCTCCACCAGCACGTCGCGTCGGCCCCCCGCCCGCTTCGCCAGGGCCTCGATCGCATTCACGACCAGGTTCGAGATGGCCAACTGCACCTGCGCGGGGTCGCCCACCATCTCGACGGGCTCCGGCGGCACGACCGTCGCGACGGCGACGCCGTGCGCGTCGGCCAGGCTCCGGCTGGCGAGCGCGGCCGAGCGGCACACATGGCCAAGGTCGAACGGTTCGCGGGCCGTCTCGATGCTGCGGAGCAGGCCGCGCATCCGCTCGATCGAGTCGGCCACCTGCCGGCTCTCGGCTGCGAGATCGCCCAGGATCGCCCGGGCGTCGGCCTCGAGCGGCTGGCTCGCAAACCGCTCCAGGAGTTGCCGGGCGTGGAAGAGCGCCATGCCCAGCGGCTGCTTCACGTCGTGGGCCACGGCGGCGGCCATGAGGCTGGCCTTCATCGCCCGCTCGAGATCGGCGATTTTCTGCTGGGTGGCCGCCTCGATCTCGGCCTCGGCCCGCTTGCGGGTCGTGACGTCGAAGATCACGCCGTCCCAGTAGGCCCCGCCGCCGGGCCGCGGTCGCGGATTCGACTCGGCAGAAAACCACCGCTCTTCCCCGCGGACGAAGGCCCGTCCCTCCCAGCGGAAGACGGTGATCCCGTTCCAGGATTCCTCCGAGGGCTTGAGGAAGGCGGCGAAGTCGTCGGGATGGATGTTGGCGTAGATCTCCCGCCAGTCGCGCATCACGGCCTCGCGCTCGACCCCCAGCATGTCGAGCAGCCGGTTGCTCACGAAGACGAACTGCCGCGTTCCATCCGGCAGCATCTCGGTGACGAACATGCCGACGGGCATGTTCTCCGTCATCTCGAAGGCGGCCGGGGCTTCGGCGTCTGCGCCGTCGTGCTGCTTCATCATCCGCTTCCCATCTCCGCCGACACGCTTCTGGCGGCTGGCTGTTGCAGGTCGTCGAGCGGGCTCGCATGCGCATGAATCGTGGCCAGACGGACGAGGGCCGCCCCGCTCATCCCGAGCTTGCGGGAAATCGATTTCCGGTGGGTCTCCACCGTGCGAGTGGAGATGGAGAATCGCTTTCCGATCTCCTTGTTGGAGAGCCCTTCTCCCAGGACGGTAAAAAGTTCGAGTTCGCGGGGAGTCAGCCGCGACCGGATGGTGCCGCGTGCGAGCATGTCCGCGGGGGAATCGGTCGACCGACCCGTTGCCCTGTCGATCTCGTGAAGGAGAGCCTGGCAGGCATGGGTCTTGTCGATGACAGATACCACGCTCTCAATGAGGTCGGCGGGGCAGACGAAATCGGCCGTTGAACCGGCGATCACGATGACCTTCACGCCCGGATGGCGGGCCTTCACCGCACGCGCCACCTCCATGCCGTCGCCCGTATGGAGCTTCCGGTCCACGATGAGCAGGTCGAGCCGCTCGAGGGCGGCGAGCCGCCCCGCGTCGCTGACATCGGTGGCAGTGGCCGACACGGTCAGGCCGGGAATGGATCTCACCACGCCCGTGAGCAGCTCGAGCAGCATCACGTGGTCATCGACGATGGCGCACTGCACGTTTGCGTCTGCTGCTGGCATGGAGTCCTGTCGCAAAAGCTCGGTCCGTCCCTCTATCGGAAATGTACACCACCCGCGAAGGCCTACCCAAAACTACGCACTCATTCACGCAACGCGAGCAAGGTAAAAACCAACTACTCCACCCCACGCCAACTCGCCTCGCTCTCGCGTCAGGCCCCCGCAAGCTACTTTATGCGGTCTTTCCCCCGAGGAGACAATCATGCGGTTCGGCCTCTTCATCACCCTTCATATTCTCACGATCGCATCGGCCGCCGCCGACACGCTCTACACCGGCGGCGACATCCTCACGATGCGCGGCACCGCGCCGGAATACGTCGAGAGCCTCGTCGAGCGCGATGGCAAGATCCTCTTCGTGGGGCCGCTCGCGGAGGCGCGGGCGCTCGTCGATGCGAAGGCCACCACGGTCGATCTCGGCGGCAAGACGCTCCTGCCGGGCTTCATCGACACTCACGGCCACTTCGTCTACTTCGGCAAGAACCTCGTCGATGCCAATCTCTTCGGCTGCACCGACATCGCCGACCTTCTCGCGCGGATGCAGAAGCAGGTGGCCCAGACGCCCGCCGACGGCTGGATCGTGGGCTTCGGCTACCAGGCCCGCGGCTTGAAGGAGGGGCGTGCGCCCACGAGCGAGGAACTCGATCAGGTGTCGGCCGATCGGCCGGTGATGATCGTCGATTCGTCGGGCCATCTGGGTGCGGCCAATGCCGCCGCCTTCAAGGCCGCCGGGATCACGGCCGACAGCCCTGACCCCACCGGCGGCATGTTCACCCGCAAGGCCGACGGCAAATCACTTGCCGGCCCGATGGAGGAGACGGCCTTGAACGCGGTCCGCAGCAAGCGACCGCCATTCACCGGCGAACTCGCCGCCCGGGCGATCACCGGCGCGGCGGAGGTGTGGGCAAGCCACGGCCAGACGACCGCCATGGAGGCGGGCCTCGGCCTCGGCAACGACGACATCGGCATCGTGCTCAATGCCATCGACAAGCAGTTGCTCCCGATCGATCTCTATCTCGCGGCCAAGGATTCCGCGCTCGACGACACGCTCGCCGCGTCGTACGCCGTGGCCTCGCAATACAACCCGAAGGCCGGTGGCGTCGTGGAGAAGCTCCGCGCCGCGCGGCCCGACCTCGATCGCCGCTACGTGAATCGCGTGCGGCTCGGGGGCGTGAAGTTCTGGCTCGACGGCAGCCTCGACACCGCCTGGTTCACCCAGCCCTATACGCAAAACCCACCCGGCAAGACCGGCGCCTTCGCCGGCTACCGGCAGATCCCCGACGAAGCGCTCGATGCCATCTTCGAGAAATACTGGCCCACCGAGCTCCAGATCCACATGCATATGAATGGCGACGCCGCCGCCGACCAGGCCCTCGCCGCGATCGCCAAGGCGGTGAAGAAGCACGGCATGCACGACCACCGGCCCGTGTTCGTGCATGCGTCGTGGCTGCGGGGCGACCAGATCGAA
>Ga0315902_10010382_pt1 | contig 12323 bp, 7 predicted proteins | sample LakEriMetagenome_9_FD_203523 | JGI IMG/M metagenome (GOLD analysis project Ga0315902, IMG submission 203523) | Freshwater fungal communities from buoy surface, Lake Erie, Ohio, United States - Buoy 12 MA117 | ecosystem: Environmental > Aquatic > Freshwater > Lake > Lake biofilm | place: USA... | reverse complement strand
ACCAGGTGCTGCCCCCCTTCGACCGCGAGATCACCACGCCCATTGCCGAGACCCTCGCCCGTCACGGGGTGGAGGTCCGACTGCAGGAGGCGGCCGAGGCCTTCGAGGCGACCCCCGCTGGATTGCGGATTCGCCTCAAATCGGGAGCCACGCTCGACGGGCACCTCGTGATTCTGGGAGTGGGAGTGCGGCCCGAGAATCGCCTGGCGGTCGAGGCGGGGCTCGAGGTGGGACCACGCGGCGGCATTCGGGTGAATGAATCGCTTCAGACAAGTGATCCGCACATCTATGCTGTGGGAGACGCCATCGAGGTACGCGATCCGGTGACCGGGGCCGCCACCCAGGTTCCGCTCGCCGGGCCGGCCAATCGCCAGGGACGCCTGGCCGCGAATCACATCTTCGGCCAGCCCGCCCATTACCGGGGGACCCAGGGGACGGCCATTGTGCGGGTGTTCGACCGGGTGGCCGCCTGCACCGGCGCGGCCGAGAAGACGCTGCGGCGGGCCCAGCTTCCCTATCGCAAGGTCTACATCCACCCCATGAATCACGCCGGGTATTACCCGGGTGCCGAGCAAATGTCCCTCAAGCTGCTGTTCGATCCGCAGACAGGGCGCATCCTGGGGGCCCAGGGGGTCGGAGGAGAAGGCGTCGACAAGCGGATCGACGTTCTCGCCATCGCCCTGCAGGCGGGGCTGACGGTCACCCAACTCGAAGAGGCCGAGTTGTGTTATTCGCCCCAGTTTGGCTCGGCCAAAGACCCCGTGAACATGCTGGGCTTTGTGGCGTCGGGACTGCTGCGGGGCGAACACCCGCAACTCGATCTCGACACGATGTTGGCGCTCCCCGAAGAAGAGCGTCCGCTGCTGCTCGATGTGCGCACCGTCGAGGAGTTCACCCAGGGAACGCTCCCGGGAGCGTTCAACATCCCGGTCGATGACCTGCGGACACGGCTGGAGGAACTGCCGCGCGACCGCCCGATCGCCGCGTTCTGCCAGGTGGGCCAACGCGGCTACCTGGCGACCCGCATTCTGCTGCAGCATGGGTTCGATGTGCGGAACCTCGGCGGGGGCTACAAAACCTACCGCCTGTTCGTGCCAGGGAAATAAAGACCTCGGAAACCCCTACCGGCGCAAGCGCTGCGGCAGACCAGCCAGACCCGCGGCATCCCAGCCGGAAGAATGTCTCGACGAAGATCCGCCCCCAGACATTCTTCCGGCTGGGACATCTTGGCCCACGCAATCACGACACGGGCAATCACGACACGGGAAACTCCGTGCCGGTTCGGGGTGCCAATACGGCCCCCGCGCCGGCCTGTCGGCGCGACTACGCCTCGGTTCCGGTGGCGGTCGACGGACCGTCGTCCGCGTCGTCTTCGTCCGCCGGTGGCAGCTGCAGGATGACGGGAGATTCCTCTTCTGCCGCGAGATCGAATTCGGCCTCGGCTGCCGGTAGCGACTCGGCGGCGGCTGGTTCCACCACCTCCGGCTCGAACTCCCCTCCGGCCATTTCCGACGTGGGCAGCAGGGTCTCGACCTCGGTCGTATCAGACGCACCGGCGGTTCCGTCGGTCGGTGTGGTCGCGGTTTGTTCCAGCGGGGGCAGAATCCAGATTTCGCGGTAGGCGATCGGCTGCTCGGCCCGGTACTTCTGGTGCCGCAACAGCTCGAGAATCGCCAGGAAGATCCCGGTGATGCGGCTGCGCGAGTACGCCCCGGCGAAGAACGAACTGAAGCTGCAGCGTCCCTCTTCGGCCACCCGCTGCTTGATCTGCTCGATATAGACGGCGATCGGCGTATCGTCGTAGATGACCTTGGTGGGGGCCGCCTCGGAGTTCTTTCGCAGCACGCGCGAGAGGGCACTCACCAGGTCCCACAGCTCGACCTCCTTGAAGAGGTCCTGCGAGGGATCTCCCGCGCCGCGGGGTCGGTCGTCCGACATGCGGGGGAACCGCTGCTGCCACAACGCGGCCTGTTCCTCCAGCGACTGGGCCGCCTCCTTGAACCGCTTGTACTCGAGCAACTGCTGCACGAGTTCCGAACGGGGGTCTTCATCCCGCTCGACGATTTCCGGAGTCACTTCCTCCTGGGGAAGCACCAGCCGGCTCTTGATCTCCACCAGGCTGCTCGCGACGACTACGAACTCCCCAATGAAATCCAGATCGAGAATCTGGAGAACTTCGAGAAACTCGACAAACTGCGCGGTGATGACCGCCATGGGCAGGTCGAGGATGTCGACCTCTTCCCGCCGCACGAGGTACAGCAGCAGATCGAGGGGGCCGCAAAAGCCATCCAGCTCGACGCGGTAATCCGCAAGTTCCTGCTGCGACATGAGTTGTGGCGAATCTCGAAGAGGAAAGCAGCGGGGTGCGCAGCCGACGCCAGCACCCGACCCACTGTTTATCGACCCCCACGCCCCACGGGGATGAATTCCCCCGCCGGCCTTGCCGTCTGCGTCGACTCTGCGGCCCGTTCGGGACGAATTCGGTTCCAATCCGTCCGACACGGGCTCTCGGCCGCGACCGTGATATCGCAACAGGATCCCGCACGTCCAAGCTGGCCGGATGCAGCATTGGCCAATCACCGAGTCCGGCCGGCCTCCCCGTGACTCTTGGTCAAAAACCGGTTGGATTGACTGTGGTTGTAAGCGGACCGGTGCGTCCGCGGCGTGACCCGCTCGCCACGTCTCGCGTTCCAGGTGTCGGTTTACGAGGGAACATCTCCCGCGATTCCCGGGCTTCCAGTACAGCCTCGGGAATGGGCACTTTGCAAAGAAGCTGGCAACAACCACTGGCCGTTCCTTCTTTTTGTCTTCATGAAAAACACACGGTGTTGAACTCCCCTGCGAAGCGTGTTTCCGATGTGACGTCCGAAAAGTCTGATTGGTGAGGATCCGCAGTGATGAATCCGCGTGGTGTGTCGACTTGGCTTGTTCTGGCTCTGGGGTGGACCTGGTCCGCCCTTGGCGCCTCCATCACCTCCTCCAATCGTGATGTGCTGTCTCCCAACACCGGGGCCATGCCCCTCGCCGGGGTGAAACTCGGCGGCACGAATTTCCGGGTGCTGGGACTGCAGGGTGTGGGCCGGATCGCGGCGAACTCGATCGATTCCGCCACCGGCGAATCGCTCGGCTCCATCTCCGACATGGAGATCACCAACTTCCAGAACCTGGGAGGTGGTACCTGGAGCGGGCGTTTCGAGTTCCTCCCCGACCGGGGTTACAACTCGGGATCGATCTACTCGAACTACGCCGCCCGCGTGAACAGCTTTGATTTCACGTTCACCCCCTACACCGGCAATACCCCGACCCCCCTGCAGAACCAGATCCAGACGACATTCCTGGGCTCGACCCGGTTCACCTACGATCACGACGGCAACGCGGCCACACCCGGCGTTTACACCTCGGGGATGCTGGCCACCGGTGTCGGCACTCTGTTCGGCCGGCCAACTCCCACGGTTTCGGGCAACACCACGCAGTCCGATGGCACAGTCAACGGCCGGCTGACGATGGATGCCGAAGGCTTCGTGCTCGACACGCGGGCGGGACGGGCTGGCACCGGCTGGGTCAGCGACGAGTACGGCCCCTACATCTATCACTTCAATGCCAGCAAGCAGATCGATGGCCTGCTGCGGTTGCCGGAAGCCCTCGTGCCCCATTCCCCCGCCGGGACCACCAACTTCTTCGCCGATCCCCCGACCAACGGCCGCCGTATCAATCAGGGCATGGAGGGCATCGCCCAAAGCCCCAGCGGCAACCGGCTGTTCGGGCTGCTGCAGAGCGCGACCATTCAGGATTCGGGCTCTGGCAACCAGGGGCGGTCGAACACCCGTCTGTTGGTCTACGATGTTTCCAACAGTGATGCCCCGACCGATCCTGTCGCCCAGTACGTCATCCAGCTCCCCCGTATCGACGACAATGGCGGCACACCCGCCGTCAATCGCACGGGAGCCCAGAGTGCCATCATCGCCCTCAATGACCATCAGTTGCTGATTCTTTCTCGGGATGGGAACGGTCGCGGGGCGAGCGGCTCGCCTGTGTTCAAGTCGATTCTGCTGGCCGAACTCAATGGCGCGACCAACATCGATGGCCTGTACGATGCTGAGGGAAATGCCGTGGCCCCCGGCGGCGTGCTCAACCCGGCCGTCACTCCCATTTCGTGGGCTGAAGCTCTCAACATGCTGGGCAAGCTTGATCTGTCCATCAGCGAACTGGCCCAGTTTGGTCTGAATCTCAATGCGGCTCCCGGTGATCTGAACACCCTGTCGGAAAAATGGGAAGGATTGTCCCTGGTCTCGGCTCAGGATCCCTCGGCCCCTCATGACTACTTCCTGTTCATCGGGAACGACAATGACTTCACGACTGGGACTGGCAAGTACCTCGACGCTGCCGGCAATCTGCAGTCGTATAATGCGGGACTCGAGAATGACTCGATGATTCTCGCCTATCGTGTCCAGATTGTGCCCGAACCGTCGACGTACGCCCTGGTTTGCCTCGGGGCTTTGGCCGTCGCGCTCGTCCGTCGCCGTCGCTGACTGGAGGGCGGTCAGCGGGCTGTCGCTCAGGCGTGGGAAGGTGCAGTCCCACGCCTGAGTTTTTTTGGAATGCACTTTTCTCTGCGATGCTGAAGAACACTCGCGACCAACGCCGCGGATGCGCCCCGCATCATCAATCGCCCGCGGACTCGCAACCTGCGGCAACCCGGCCCGGGCAACTCATTCGTGCAGGGTCGCGCCATCCGGAACCTTCCCCGCCAAAAACGCCTTCCGGTGATTCCGGTTCCCCAGGTCCATCTGGAAGCGAATCCAGTTCCCATCCTGCAGAACCGCCATCCACCACGGCCCCGTGACCGAATCCGAAAACTGCCAGAGAATCTGAAAACCCTGATGGTCCGAGAATCCTTCGTGATCGGCCTGAATGATGCCCCCCACCTGTTCAAGGATCGAATTCTTCACCGTCCCCAGAATCTCCCATCCCTGTTCTTCCTCGGTACCCCCCAGCAGTTGGAAGGCGTAGATCGTCTTGACGTTGGGCAAGTACTCGGCCAGCCAGACGGCTGCGTTGGCCGGCTTGCAATCTTCAATCTCTTCCAGAAATTCCTCGATCTCCTCCGCGACCAGATCACCATCCGACGAGCTGTTTCGTTCGATGTCTGCCACGATCTCCCCGGATTCATGCACGACGCTGATCTGCGTCCACTTTTCATCGGGTCCCGCCTCCACCTGGAGCTGGCCCAGCGGAGCGTCGTTGCTTAAGGCGGTCCGGATTCGCGCGATGGAAGGAACCGTCTCGGACGGAGTGAGAATTCGGATGTAGTGGCCCATGCGACCTCGGTGGTTTTCAGGAGTGCGACGCAACCATCTTCTGATCCAACATCGTATCCCTGGGAAATCCATCGCAGCCAGTTGAATTCGCGCCGATCTGGAAAACTCGGCTTAATCGCAGGTTTTAAATGTTTTCTGACGATGCGAAATGAGCCCGACTCCCCTGGACGTCCCCACTTACCCCAACACTTCCCGCACCACCCGCGCCTCCTCCACTCCCGTCAGCCGGAAGTCGAGCCCCTGCAGGCGATAACCCAGGCGGGTGTGGTCGATTCCCAGGCAGTGCAGCAATGTCGCGTGCAGATCGCGGACCGCCACCCCGTCGTGGGCGACGTTGTAACTGAAATCGTCCGTTGCCCCGTGCGTGTAACCCGCCCGGATCCCGCCCCCCGCCAGCCAGATCGTGTAACACCGCGGGTGATGATCGCGCCCCGCCTCGGGAGCGTCCCACTGCCCCTGCCCCGCCACCCCCCGCCCAAACTCGCCCCCCCAGATCACCAGGGTGTCATCGAGCAGCCCCCGCTGCTTCAGGTCGGTAATCAACCCGGCTGAGGCCTGGTCGGTGTCCCGGCAACGCGCCGTGCACCAACTCGCCAGGTGCTTGTGATGGTCCCAGTCGGGATGGAACAACTGGATGAACCGCACCCCGCGCTCGGCCAATCGGCGGGCGAGAATGCAGTTCGCCGCATAACTTCCCGGCCGGCGCGAATCGGGACCATACAGCCGAAACGTCGCCTCGCTCTCCTCCCGCAAATCCATCAGTTCGGGAATGCTCGTCTGCATCCGGAACGCCAACTCGTACTGCCGGATCCGCGTGAGAATCTCGGGATCCCCCGTCTGCTCGTGCCGCAGGGTGTTCAACTCTCCCAATCCGGCCAACATCTGCTGTCGCAGTTCCCGCGGCACCCCTTCGGGATCGCGCAGATACAGCACCGGGTCCCGCGCATTCCGCAGCTTGACCCCCTGGTGCCGCGACGGCAAAAAGCCGCTCCCCCAGTAATGGTCGTACAACGGCTGATCGCTCGGCCGCTGCATCTTCGAGATCAGCACGAGGTAATCGGGCAGATCGCGGTTCTCACTCCCCAGGCCGTAGCTGGCCCACGCCCCGGCACTCGGCCGCCCCGGAATCTGATTCCCTGTCAGAAACCGCGTCATCGCGGGAGCGTGGTTGATCTGGTCGGTGAACATCGACTTGATGAAGCACAAGTCGTCGGCCACCCGCTGGGTGTGCGGCAACCAGTCGCTGACCGTCGCGCCGCTGTCGCCGCACGGCCGGAATTCCGCCCGCGCCGGCAGGATCAACTGCTTCTGGCTGGCGGTCATCGTCGTCAGCCGTTGTCCCTGCCGGACCGACTCGGGCAGTTCCTTTCCCGCCCACTCGGCCAACCCGGGCTTGTGGTCGTAGAGCTCGAGCTGCGACGGTCCCCCGGACTGCGTGAGAAAAATGACCCGCCGGGCCGTCGGTGCGAACTGCTGCCGCACAGTGTCCAGCACGCTGTTCTCGAGGACCCGGTTCGAAGGCGGTCCATCTGCCCCGCGGACCGGCCGGGAGGGCAGCAGTTCTCCCAGGGCCAGCCCCCCCAGCGACATCCCGGTCGCCCGTGTCAGAAACACGCGGCGGGCCAAGCGGGTGGCGGCAGACTCGCCCCCCTGCCCGGCTGCGAGTGGATCGGGAAACAGGTCACTCATGGGTCACCGCCTCATCGAGATTGAGGACGAGGTTGGCGATCAGGAACAACGCGGCGGCGTCGGCACCACGCTCTCGCTCGGCCGGAGTGAGCCGCAGATCGGGACGGCTGTCTTCGAGATTGCGCCCGGCATTCTCGAGCGCCAGTTCCCCTTCGGCAGGATGCGCTTGGTACCACGTCTGGGCGCGGGCGAATTCCCGCTCCAGAATGGCCAGCTCGCGTGGTTCCAAAGCCCGGCCCAGCACGCGGCGGGTCATGGCGGCCAACTGCCCCGCCGGCTGCTCTGCCTCGCGCAGGGCCTGGATGGCCAACCCGTAGGCCGCGTTGAGGTAACTGGCGTCGTTCAGCAGGGTCAGCGCCTGCAGGGGAGTGTTGGTGCGGGGAAGCCGCACTTCACACACCCGGCGTTGGGCCGAGTCAAACAGAAAGGTTGGGGCCACCGCCCGCCGCCAGAAGGCGTAGAGCGACCGGCGGTATTGGGCCGGTCCGTCGCTGGGCTCGTAATGAAACCGCCCCATGAAGTTTTCTTCCCAGATGCCGTCGGGCTGGAAGGGGCGAACCGGGGGGCCACCCAGGAGGGGGGAGAGCAGCCCCGCAGAGTGCAACGCGGCATCGCGCAGCATCCAGCTTGGCAGCCGGTGTCGGGGCGCACGGGCCAGCCAGCGGTTCTCGGGATCGCGGGCGAGTCCCGCCGGCGTGATCACCGACGACTGCCGGTAGGTCTCACTGGTGACGATCAGCTTCACCAGGCGTTTCACATCCCAGCCGCTCTCGATGAACTCGACCGCCAGCCAGTCGAGCAATTCCGGATGGGTGGGACGTTCTCCCTGCAGGCCGAAGTCTTCGGTAGTCCGCACGAGCCCGGTCCCCAGCAGCATTTGCCACACCTGGTTGACGAAGACCCGGGCGGTGAGGGGGTGGCCGGGCTGAGTCAGCCACTGTGCCAACCCCAGCCGGGTGTAGGGGAGATCGGAGGACCAGGGAGCGATGGTCTGGGGAACTCCGTGGAGCGTAGCCTCTCCCTTCTTGTCCCATTGGCCGCGCACCAGCAGCTGCGTCGGGCGCAGTTCCCCCCGGTCGGCCAGCACCTGCACGTCGACCCGGGCTGAGGCATTCACCTCTTCCAACTGCCGGCGGGCCCGGGCGAGGCGGGCGCGGGCGTCGAGCACAGGTGCGAAATCAGAGAGAAACTGGTTGCGCAGCGCGCCCAGCAGCGCAGCGGCGGGGTTCGCCCATTCGGCTTCGGGGAGTTGTGCCAGTTGCTCGAATGGTGTGGCGCCGACGGTGTTGGTGGCAGGACCACGATCACTCGTCCAGAGCAGACGGAACCGGCCGAGGTTGGCATCACCGACGGTGGATCGCTGCCGCAGTTCGACCACCAGTTCTTCCTCGGCGGCCAGCGTCAACGGCTCGGCCAGGGCCAGCACGGCGGCATGGGGCAGCGTGGCCGGGGCGTCGCGCGTGCTCCAGCCATTGCGCGGATCGTCATCGAGCACATGCGCAATGTTGCCATAGCCCGAGTGTTTGCCCGGATCATCCGAATGATCGGCCACCGCCCCCGCGATCAGCAGATCGCGCAGCTGCGTCTCCCCCCGACGTCGTACCTGCACCTTGATGTCGGTGAGTATGAAGTGTCCGCCGGCTCCCCGCGAGTAACTTCCCTGCGTGTGTGAGGCGTGGGGGAAGACCTCCAGTCGCAGCCCGGTGATGCGGTCGGCCGGCGGATGGGCGATGACACGGTAGTCATCCTGCCGGGGATTCGGTCCACTGGCCTGGATGGCCCCGTCTGCTTCCCAGGCCAACCGGGTTCCTTCCGTCGCTTCCAACTCGCCGTCGGTGAGGGGAATCCAAGACCGATGCCCGGGCTTCAGGGCGAGCGTCCGCGCCTGCAACCAATCCCGGAAGGGGGCTTCAGCCGCAGCCAGCGTGGCCATTTCGCGGGCGGTTTGCCGCGCGACCAAGGCTTCGGCCTCGGCCCGGGGGGCGGCGAGCCGGGACGTCTGGTAGGCCAGGTAAGGCTTGGCATTCCGTCCCGCCCGGCCATCTTCATCAATCGAATTGAAGAACGCCGTCAGTGAGTAGTACTCGGCCTGCGAGATCGGGTCGAACTTGTGCGAATGGCACTGGCAGCAGCCGAGGGTCAGTCCCAGCCATACAGTCCCCAGCGTGTTGACGCGGTCGATTACATAGTCGATGCGCGATTCTTCCGGATCGCGCCCTCCTTCACCATTGGTCATGTGGTGGCGGTGGAAGGCGGTGGCCAGTTTCTGGTCAGGGGTGGCGTTGGGCAGCAGATCGCCGGCGAACTGCTCAATAGTGAACTGGTCGAACGGCTGGTTGTTGTTGAAGGCGGAGACGACCCAGTCGCGCCAGGGCCAGTTGGTGCGGGTCTCGTCGGCCTGATAGCCGTCGGTATCGGCATACCGGGCGGCATCCAGCCAGACCATCGCCAGCCGTTCGCCGAATCGGGGAGAGGCCAGCAGGCGGTCGATCCAGCGTGACCAGGCGTCGGGACCGGGGTCGTCGCGCAGCAGCGTGACATCATCAGCCGAGGGAGGGAGCCCCAGCAGATCGAGCATCGAACGCCGGGCGAGGGTCGGCAGACTCGCCGCGGGGGCGGGCGCAAGACCGGTCTGCGAAAGTCGCTCGCGGATGAAGGCATCGACCGGGTGAGGGGCGAGGGGGGGGACCGGGGGGCGACGCGGAGGCTCAAAAGCCCAGTGCCGTCCCCACACCGCTCCCTGTTGAATCCACAATTCAAACTGTTGGATTTGTGCGGCGGAGAGCGGATGGCGTTGACCGCCGGGAGGGGGCATCTGCTCGGCGGGATCGGTCGAGATGACGCGGCGGAGCAGTTCGCTGGCCGAGGAATCGCCGGGAGTCAGAACCGTCAGTGCCCCGTCGCGGGTATCGAGCCGGAGGTCCGCCTTGCGGTTGCCTTCATCCGGGCCGTGGCAACTGAAGCAGTGCTCGGAGAGGACCGGCAGAATCTCCCGGCTGAATTGGGCCGGGTCGGGCTCAGCCGCGAGACAGGCCCGTACCGACCCCAGCAGGCCGGTCAACAACACGGCCAGCAACAGGCCAATCAGCGGTGAGCGGAAGAGGGTTGGCATGGTGGCACGATAAACCGCGGACGGGGGTGGGTCAAAGCTACCGGCACTGACCCATGACCACGTCGATAGGGGTAGGGAGAGCCGGATGGTTACGGCCCCCCCTCCCTCCAAACCGGACTGGCGGATTTCCCGCATCCGGCTTTCCAGTTGATGGTCTTACCTGTGACAGGATTGAACGGCCTGTGCATGGGCTGCTCGCAGGTTGTAGAGCCCAAGTTCGACAAAGAACCGATTCGGCCAGCGTCTGTTGTCTATTCCATTCGCGCGGCCTTTCCGGCCGGAACGCTTCCGCAGAATGTTCCGGATCCGGACGCGGATCAGACGATCGATTCGCTCAAAGGGCCATGGAGGCCGGCTGTGCTGAAAGTAAGCCATCCAGCCGCGCAGCATCGGATTGAGTTTGCTGACAATGTACGCCAGCGAATCTCCGGATCCCCGCTTCGTCAGTTGGCGAATGGCGTCCGTCAGTTTGGCCATGCTCTTCTCACGGGGCTGGCGAGTGTTCCCCTTGAGTTCATACCCCAGGAAGGCGAATGCCGCCTCCCGGGAATCCACGATCCTCGTCTTGGTGGGATGCAGCGTCAGTCCGTTGTCCTGGACCCAGGCATGCACCATTTCCAAGGCGTGTTGCGCCTCGTCGTGTGTGCGACACAGGATCACGAAGTCGTCGGCATAACGCACCATCTCATATCCCGCCTCGGCCATCAGATGGTCGAGTGGGTTGAGATAGATGTTGCTCAACAGTGGTGACAGCACGGCCCCTTGGGGGGCTCCCGCTTCTGGAGTCCATTCCGCCGCTTCGTCCATGATCTTCGCTTCCAGAAAAGATTGAATCAGCCTCAGGATCGATCCGTCGGCCAGTTTCTCTTCCAGTCGTTTCATCAGGCCCGCGTGCGGGATGCTGTCGAAGTAGCCTTTCAGGTCGGCATCCACAATGTGGACATAACCCTGTCGGCGCAACTCCTCGACACGTCGCAGAGCATCTTTGCAGCCTCTTCCCGGTCGGAATCCATAACTGCGTGGGGCGAAGTCCCGCTCGAAGATCGGTTGAATCACGTTCACAATCGCCGCCTGGACCACCCGATCGCGGACCGTGGGAATTCCCAATGGCCGTTGTTCGTTGGATCCGGGTTTAGGGATGTAGACCCGACGTACGGCCTGTGGCCGGTAGACGCCGGTGCGGAGCTGTTCCGACAGCTTCTGCAGGTTTTCCTGCAGTCGTTGTCCGAACTGGACGGTGGTCACATGGTCGACCCCCGCCGCTCCTCCGTTCCTCGCGACCTGCCCGTAGGCAATCCGCAGATTCCTTGCCGAGAACACCTTGTCAATCAGTCGAAACCACTTCTGTCCTTTCACCCCTTTGATGAGGGTCGTCAACATCCGAATGGTCCAGACGCACGGGTTGACCCATTCCCATTCCGGGGGGATCTCTCTCGCTTGTTGAGCCTGTGGCACTGACGCGGGTTTTGTTTCCGTCTGTCTGGTCATCCGTCTTCCATCTTCCTGCGTCCCTTCGCTCCCCCGGAGTTACCCGGCTTCCTCGCTACTACGGACGCTCTGACTCCTGCCGGATCGCGCTCTTCCCGAGTTGGTGCGGTATGTTCGTGTCTCTCTCGATCCCGTCACCGGATCGGAGCCAGGCCTGTTGGGGTGTGGCCACGCCTTCCTCTTGCCACTTTCTCTCGGGACGCTGCGACCTGCTCCGGCAGGTCTCCTTGCTTATCGCGTTGAATCTTCCGGTCATTCCGTCTCCAACCACCCCTGTCGTCCCCAGATTTGATGTGGTTTCTTTTGGTCTGAGGTCTACCGCGTCCTCGGTCGTGTGACCGGGACTCCCGTCGAGGGTCAACTGGCGTCTTAGGCTTCGCGTTTTCCAGCAGGCTCGCCACGACAATAGGCCGAATCGAGTTCACAGATGTTACGGACTGATCGTTCACCTCCCGATGCTCTCCACCCCGCCTCGCGGCGACGCAGTTTCGTTCAGTTACAGTGCTCACATCCAGCACTGACAGGGACTTCCACCCTGCTAATTCAACACCTTCACAAGCGCACTGGGATAGGCTTCCAGCCTGTCTGTGAAAAAACCGGCGTACGTGGGGACGCTGGGCCGCGTCGTGCCGATGAGAGGCCGGGATCACACTCGATGGTGCTGACAAACTGGAAGTTTGTCGCCACGGTCCGTGGGATAGGCTTCCAGCCTGTCT
>Ga0315902_10010381_pt1 | contig 12325 bp, 11 predicted proteins | sample LakEriMetagenome_9_FD_203523 | JGI IMG/M metagenome (GOLD analysis project Ga0315902, IMG submission 203523) | Freshwater fungal communities from buoy surface, Lake Erie, Ohio, United States - Buoy 12 MA117 | ecosystem: Environmental > Aquatic > Freshwater > Lake > Lake biofilm | place: USA... | reverse complement strand
CACCGATTCGTTTGGCACCGTCCGCCTCGGCCGACTTCATCGTGCGGAACGCCTTGATCCCCAATCCGAGACCGACACCGTCGAGCCCCAGATTGGTGGTCGCACCGCTGATGTAGTTGCCACGCCCCGACGTGAAGAACGTCGAGTTGTCGAGGAACGTCGACCAGAAGATGTCTCTCATCTTCATGGCAGCGCCAGCACCCAGCCGAGTGCGAAGATCGTCGAAGGCCCCGAGGTCATCGTTGATGATGTCCTCGCGGGTCAGTGCGAACATCTTCGCGTAGGTCTTGGCCTGCCGCTCGTAGCTCTCCTGCGACACGGTCCCGTGCTTGATCTCGCCACCAGCCCCCAGCGGCTCGTACTCCATGCTGTCGAGCAGGCGGTACGTGGTGACCTTTTTGAAGTCACGCACTGTCTTGACCGTGCTGATCTCACGCCACGTGTTGTCTTGCTCCTCGTAGCCAGCGACCAATTCCTTGGTTGCCACGTTGCTCAGGATGTTCGACACCGACACGCCCAGCGTCGAGAACGAGTTGGCATGCACGTCCGGCATCGCCAGCTTCAGCACCTGCCGCAGGTTGCCGTTGTGAACCCGTTGGCCAGCATTGACCGGCATGCCGTTGGCCGACGCCGCCATCAGCAGAATCTGCTGAATGCCGATGTTCTTGTAGTTCTTGTCGGCAGCCTCCAAGACCTCGGCCTTGTACTGCTTCTCGACGTTGGGCATTCCCATCGTCAACGCCAACGCCGCCTCGATGACCGTCGGGCTCATCTCATCCCGCTTGCTGACGTGAATCGCAGGCCCCTCGTGGGAAGCGCCGGCCCGCACAAGATCGAGCTTGACGCCGGACACGGCACGAACTGACTCAACCTCGAACTTGGCCGGATTCCACTTCTCGCGGATGGCCTTGGCCTTCATCTCGCGATGCTGCTTGAGGGCAGTCGCCTTGATCTCCGCGAACTTCGAAGCGGGAACCTCCCCCTCGTACTCGGCGAACGACGCTTCGAGATCATTGAGATGCTCGGCGGCGGCAGCCTTGATGTCCCCCACGTCGAAGTCAGTCGCCTCGACGACCTTCTCCTCGCTCGCCGAGGCAGTGATCTCCGCCTGAAACTTCGCCTGCAGCCTCTCTCGCTGCACATCGGTCAGGGACTCGGCATCGAATCCCATCGCCTCGACCCATTTGTCGAACGGCATGTCTGCACCTTTCACGTGCGAAAATTCGACTGCCGAGGCAGCCAACTGAACCGTGGTGTTTTCATCCGCTCCATGCGGAAGGAACGCCACCCCATACAGACGACTCTTGCGGGCCACGTAGACCGGTCCTTGGATGGACTGGCCATTCACCATGACCGTGCGACCCTCCGGAATTTCCTCGACCCGCAGCGGCTTGGCCTCGATGCTGGCCTGCCACGGGAAACCATTTTTGGCGGAGTCGACGAACTCGGTCGCCGACTGCGAGACGGCACTCACCTCGCCGCTCAATCGCAGCGTCTTGCCGTTGTTCTCGACGGTGCCCACATGTCCGACCAGATGGTCCTTCTTGTGGTGCAGGTTGGCGATGACTGACTTGCCCTGCTCAAGACCGGCCAGATCCAACACGATTGGCAGGTCATAGCCACCGACAGTCAGCGGGCCGCCGTTGTAGGCAATCACGTCGAACTTGGGACGCTTGCCCTCGCCGACACTCGCCTCGACTGTCGACTGCTCGGCGTGAATCACGATGTTCTGCAGAGTCTTCATTCACCACCATCCATCTGTCGAACCTTGGCCTGCGACCACGTCTTACCCGCGTCCCCGCCCCACAACTGCCACGCCACCCAGCCGGGCTTCTCCTTGCCCTTGGCATTCCAGCCGGGTGACCGACTCGCCTTATCGTGCCGAGCAAACCACGCCGCCATCTCGCGTACGTGGGCCTCGGTCAGCGATGTCCTTGCTGCAATCTTGCGTGCTCTCGCGACAGTCTCGGGCTTCAGCCCACTGCCAGACCGCCCCGCCGCATGCAGCTTCAGGCCCGCCTTCGCCGCCGCCGCCATGCCAGCCGTGGGGCGAAGATCAACCGCTGCCGCCGTCACGTCTTCCGTCGGGGCCGCCTGCTGTTCTTGCCGCTGCATGTTGGCCATGTTCTGCGTGACGATGGCGAACTGGTTCATTCGCAGTGTCTGCCGCATCTCATCGACCGAGACGCCGTAGTCGTTGGCCATCTCCTCGACGTGGTCCTCGAAGTCCAGCCCCTGCTCGGCGTAGACCTGCGAGAGTGTGGTCGAACCGTTCTTCAGACGCTTGTCGGTGGCATTGGCTTCGCTCTCAGGATCGCCAATAGGATGATGAGGCCAGTCCCAAGAGTGCCGTGCAGCCAGTGTGGCATCGAAACCCCAACCGTAGACGAGGATTGCCCGCTCAAACCACCGCTCGAACAGCGGATCGAGAACGGTGTCCTCGCAGTCCGACCGCTCCAGATCGATGGTCAGAAAGTACGTGCCGTGGTCGAGCTTCCCTGAGGCGAAGTTGTACCCCGAAGAGTTGCACATCGCGAGATTTTGCGGGATCGACTTCGGTCGAGCCATCTCGTTGACCTGGGCCGCGTGAAATGCCTCGTAGGTCGCCCCCGGATGCTCCGATTTCATCTGCGAGACTTCCCACCCCATCGGGAGGGCCGTCATCATCCGCTTGTCGAAGTCGAGCGTGTCCATCGGACGGACTTCGTCAGCACCATCCGGCGTGAGATTCGTGTGGATGATCGCCGCGTAGTCCGCTGCAGTCTCGGCCGCCGCCAGAGTTGCCTCCCGCCATCGCCGCGAACTCGCACCAACATTGAGAGTCGACCGGAACTCAGGAACGCCGCGATGCTGACCCGGTCGCCGCATCATGAACCAGTGCAGCATCCACTTCGCCGGGATCTCCTCGAACTCGGTGCCCGACCACGCGAATTGACCACCGGGGTGGTGCTTCAGCACGTCATAGCTGATCGGGTTGCCGAACTGGTCGTAGCGGATGCCGTCGATGTATCCCGCCGTGTAGGGGATGATCCTCGGGCTGGTGACCTGCTCGGTCTCGATCAGGATGATGTCGAGATCCACGGGGGCCTTCAGTCGCGGGTTGTTCCGCAGCAGACCGAACGCCTCCCCGTCCTGCACCTTGGCATGGGTCATGCACCACAGCTTTCGCCGCAGCTGCACCGCCTTTGACCACTGCTGCCACGCCGCCTCAACCATCGCGTTGAGATTTTTGTTCCGGGTCCGCATCCGCAGAACAGGACCGGTCCCCATCACGTAGTTGGCGTGAGTCTGAACGATCCCGTCCGCGTACCCGTTGTTGGCAACCTCGTAGCGTGCCCGCTGGACCAGCTTTGTGCGAACGGCCTTGGAGTTGGCCGAGTCCGCATCGTAGGCGTCGGCATTGGCCCAGTAGTTCTGCATGTCCGTGGTGTCACGGGCAGCGTCATACGTGGCCTCGACCGGCTTCTTTGGGCGTGCGACAGACTGCACGACAGGCACCGGCTTTTTGCTCGCCAGAGGCGTGCCGAACTCATCCAGAATGCGGTTCTTCGTGGCTGGTGCGATCACCCTGCCCCCGGGGGTCGAATCTTCTGGAATCGAATGCCAAAACCCGGCTTGTTGGCCGACGCCGCGTCCTTGCCAGCCTGATAGGCAGCCAGCTTCAGCAGGTCGTCGACCGACTGAGACGTAGCCGACCGACCATCCACAGTCACTGACTTGGGGCTGGTCGCCGCGTTCTGCAGAGCCGTTTCGACAGCGTCGAGTTCTTCAGACATGCACCGATTGTCGATGGATGCATGAACGTAGCAATACCTGAACGACCCTTTGGCAAGTCAAATATCAAAATCGTTCCACTAATGGAAAGCCGCACGTTCCCATGTGATCAACGCCGCTCCGCAGTTACGACAGATTCGTCGCCGCATGATGGCATCCGGCTTTGGCCGGGTGTAGTCGACCCGGAAGTTGTGACATCCGCACTTCCGGCACATGAGGCCAGATTGCTCGGCCTTCTCCTCGTCGGTCGCGCCATCCACCTTCAACTGTCCCAATGTCGGTCGGTCGTTCGGGTCCATCAGTGTCCTCGCAGTTGTCGCAGGGTGGGGCGGGCAGACATCACAGTCGTCTTGACGTTGCTCGCCGAGCCAATCGCACACCCGAGGATAGACGCCGCCACCGAGACTCCAACGAGGCAGTCGAACCAGTGATTGTCGGGTTTAGCCGGGGGGAGCTTCCACTCATCCACCTTCCGGCCCCTCGCCTCGACGATGATTCGCTGCTCGGAACGAAGATGGTCCGCCAGCATCTGGTGATAGACCGCCCGATCCCCGAACAGTCGCAGCTCGGTTGGCTCGCCCTCCGCCACGGCGAGGCGGTTGTGGACGAAGGTCTTCCACCAGTTGGTGTCGATGATGCAATGTGGCACAGATCGATGTTGATTACGGGCAATTCGCCACATCAGCCCGCTTCTCTCACCCTCACGCTTGGTGTACTCGTAGAAGGGCTTGCCTGTCGCCCCGACGTATTTCCCGTGCGAGGGCATGAGCACCTGCCGATGATTGCTCTCGCGGCACACTCGATAGACCGTGTCGGTCTGGGGTCCCCAGTTCGCGTCAACGAGGCACTTGTCGATCCGCACCGAACCGCCTTCATCCCGCTCCCAGTCTCGGCCGCACAACTGTTCGACCAGCGTATTGAGGGACTGGAACATCTGCGCGTCGAGAGACAACTGCCCCAACTCAGTCTCGATGGTCCGCGTGAGGTTCCCCAAGGAGAAATACGCCCGCCCCTGATCCGGCCACGTACCGTAGTCGACCACGAATCCCGTGAAGTCGTCTTTCCACGCCGCCACCAACCACCACAGCACTTTCTGCGACACGTCGATGAACGCCGTGAGGTGAGTTGCCTGCCGGGGGACCACGCCCCGGGGGACCTTTGAGAGCTTGCGACAGATCTGATCCGCCGTCATCAGCTCGCCCTCGTCCGCATTCGTATCCAGCGGGTCGTTCTGGTACTCGGCAAAGAATGCCAGTTCCGACCGAAACCGCAGATTCATCGCGTGCTGAATCGCACTCAGCTCATCCGGGTTGTGCCGCTCTGGCCACGCCACTGAGGAGCCCGCGTCCATCTCATCGCGGTTGAGGCGGTAATACTCCGTCGCCGCCTTCCCAGCGTCCCCGGCCTGCATCCCCTCGGCCCGAATTGACCGATACTCGTCCCATAGCTTCTCTGCTTTTGGCCACGAGTAGACGAGCTTGGTCTTCTCGCCATTCCAGTCTGGGTGCAGCTCCCGAGTCAGCATGCGGTCGGCCATGTCCCCCTTCCGGACCACCGTGCAGGGCATCACCGCTGCGATTTTCACCCCCGGGCCAGCCATACCGAGCACGTCCCCTGAGATCACCCCCTCGCGGAATGCACACTGTGACTCGCTCATCGCCGATTCCCTGGTCTGCGGATCGTCGAGCAGCACAAACTCTGGTCGAATGACTGTCCCGTCCGTCTGGGTGATCTGCTGCCCTCGCACTTCCCCGGTGATTCCTGCCACTGAGATCATGGCACCGGTGGATTTCGAGGGAATTGACGGGTCGAGAGTCGGAAATCGCACCTGATTCATCGACCAGACCGTTTCCGTCCGCAAGCCGTTCACCATCTGGCCCTTGCACTTACGCGGCTCCCCTTCGAGTGCCCTCAGGCAGTGAATCGCCTCGGGAAAATCCTCCATGAGCAGGTCGTTGAACCGCAATTCCTCCTGAATCGACCGCAGGAGACGCCTCGCCGAGGGCTCCGACGCCGCAATGAGGCAGACAAACCGCCTGTAGCCGTACAGGATGGCGTAGATCGCCGCTCGGATGCTGATGGTGGTCTTCCCCGAGCCACGGGGCATCGCCATGGCGAACAATCCGCCCTCGACAATCGATCTCTGCAGGGTCGACACCACCCGCAGATGGTCCGGGCACCACGGCAGGGGAAAGGCGTTGGGGAAATAGGTCTTCAGGAACAGCGACAGGTCGGCCTCACAGGACGCTCTACGAGCCTCATTGACGCATTTGGGCGGGGGACCGATGTCCCGTGCGTCCTCGGACTGTTCCTTGGCTCTGTGAGAGAAATAGGCACGTCTGTCGCGAGTATCTGTTGCCATGCCTGGATCATATGCTGTGTGCGGTGCAAGTACCATATTTCCATCGGCACGCTCGTCGGTCAGTTCAGTGTACAGTACAGGGGGACCCACAATACACCCATACACCCCCGTAGCGTATCCTGTAGCCTTGCCAGCTTGCCCTACAACGTCCCCATTCTGGCAATGGGTCAATACACCCGTTTTGCAATTCATCGCGTTATGATCGATTCTAGAGCGCTACGGTTGATTGTCGGTTTTCTCCATTGCCGATACTGGCGAGTAGGCTGAACACTATCCCCCGCGGTTCCCAGCTGGCGGATAGTTGGGCCAGCTTGTGCGGTTCGCCAGTGTCTCACCTGGTCGACCAGGTAGCCAAGATCTTGGCGCGATTGTTGGGCCAGTCTCTCCCCTGGTCTCTCCCCTGGTCGACAAGCTGGCCGATACCCGCCCGCTATCGTCTGGCCCCAATGCTCCCCGATATCCCCGGGGAGCACGATACCCAAAGAATGAAATCAGCCCCCTAAGCTGGATTGCCTAGGGGGCTGGAAGCTAGTCGAGTTGTCAGCCGCGAGAGACTAGCTTGCGGGAATCTCCATTCGTTCAACCCGATAGACAGTCAACCACAATCCACCAATGATCCACCCGATCTTGCACGTCTTTCCGTCTTTCTTGTCAACGTACATCGGAGATGCCTTGGATCGTCCCAATCGCTTTAGCAACTCCTTACGGGGATGCTGGCCCAGGTTGTGGAACGTCTGGCCGTACTGATCAATCGCCATTGTGTTCACTGGGAATCCTCCTTCCGATTGTGGTTATCGATGATGTAGCACAAGTATCGCTGCGCCTGAACAAGATCTGCGCTTTGCTGCATTGTCATACCTTCAGGCCAGAAACCACCTTGTCGCATCCAAGCGAGTAGGTTATCGGCATGTTCCCTTGCCGATTCAATCGCATCACGAAAATCAGCGTACGCTTTGTTCGGGTCCAAAATCACAACTCCACTCAAGAGGAAAACCGCCCCCAGTGTCGACTGGGAGCAGTGGTAAGATCATTCGTCGTCTGGCCCAAAAGGCACAGTATGACAACCGTAGGGACACACCCAAGCATTAAACCCGCCATTGTCGCAAGTGCAATGCTCTTCTGCCTTGTTCCAAATCCAGTCGGCAACCCACTCCCCTGGCATCGTGTCGTTTGGGCCAGTAGTCGCAAACTTCAGCGCCCGTTCGTATCGACGCTGCGAGAATTCATTAGCATCGACAATCCCCCCTCCGATTTCTGCCGCGCGCCATTCGGCAAAAATCACTGCTAGCTCATCTGTCGGCAATTCCGACAATCGTTCATAGGCGAAAGCGTACGCTTCGCCAGTGTGACTCCACGACCAAGCCATTTTGTGTATCTCCACTCATGAGGGTTGGGACGATCGTCAAGCGTAAATTCTTCCATCGTCGCCAAAGTACCATTCTGAGGTACCGTAGACTTTGGCCCGAGAGGTCATGGTGTCGCCACTTGCTTCCGTCCAATTTCCGTCCCAGAATCCAGCGCCGTGGCCGTTCCTAGTCAACCAGAAATCGTGTCCGGCTTGTTCTGCGGGGTGAAGCCTGGCTCGGCAATGCTGGCGACAGATGAGCGACCAAGACTCCAACCAGAATCCCCAACAATCGTTAAGAATCTGATCTTTCAATTCTGGCGAAAGATCAGACAGATTGTTTAGATTACACGGTTCGTCGTTCTCGTCTTTCAGGCACCACAAGGCACAGTCTACGTACGCTTCGACGAAGCGTGAAAATTCGTCCAATTCAATGTGTAGAGCTTGCATCGTCACCACTCCAACAACAAGGGAAACAAGGAATCAACAGTCGACACTGTCGCGACAATCGGCAATCGCATCCTCGGCCGAGTCGAACGGGCCGAACGGGTCCGAATCTGGCATGCAACCTGGAAGGCACCACCAGTAGTACCAACCGGGTGGAAGTAGCTCCCCACAATCCGATTCAAGATCGTCCGACCAAAAGACTTCGCAATCGGGAAGCGACCATTTGTCATCTTCTCGCGACGTGTCAGAATAAAATCGAGACATGGTAGAGAATCCTAGCAAGAGGGCGGAGAGTTTAGGGGTGGTCAGTCTGCGAAGAGTGCGCACGTCCAGAATTCGGCAAGAGGGAGCAAATCGGCGAGAATGTCAGGATCAAACGTAGCGTCAACCCACGGTGTTCCCCAGTCTTGCGCCTGCACACGAACTCGTTGGACGTCAACGCCAAATTTCCCCCCATCCAAATCAATCCAAAGTCTGTACGCTGGCCCCCCGGTGGCAAGCAACACCGCAACACTGTCCGGGTATCGGGGTGGCCAGTCTGAGAGACTCACGCTTCCCGAATTACACGTGATTTCTAGGGGAACATCACTGAGGTAGTCCAATGCCTCTTGTTCGTCAGAGACGCCACAATCGCCCAAAAGTTCTTCAAGTTCCTCCTTCTCAAAAGACTCTTGTTCGGTCGGATATTCCTCGCCTCGCAGTTCGTCCAGTCTCTGCCAGTCTAGCGCGAGAAGTGCAGCATATCGCCGGCAGACGTGAAGGGCAGTCGCCTTGACTTGTTCAAGCTCTTGTTCAGCGTTCATCGTGTTTCCTTATGGGTTGGGGGTTGGGGGTGGAGAATCAATCAATCTTACGTGGTCGACCAGGTGGAAGTGTCTGCTGGCAAACGCTATCCCAGACTGCGACGTCAAGGTAAAGAGTTGGCCCGACATAATCGGCGCGGTTGATTGTGACTTTGCCAGCTTGCGCCAACCGTTCCAACCGCCTGTAGAGCGTGTTGCTTTTGACTTTGTGGCGTTGTGCGGCTTGCTTCAGTGTCTCTCGTTTCACTGAGATTCCCCCAGTCTGCGCCAGCGGCATTCGATTTCAGAACACATCAAAAAGGCTGGCCCAAACTCAAGATGCCTTCCGTTCGAATTGACTTTCCTTCCCAGCGTGCTCCCCCATTTGTCCACCCGCATTTGCAAGAGGGTAACTCCCCCAGCTGCGCGCGGTTCTTGTCTAGTTCCAACCCCAGCAACACCGCCGGAATAGCCGACAATTGCGACAGTCTGCCAGCTGCGTTTCAGTTTCACGTTCACAACTCCACGAAAAGAGGAAAGAAATCACACCACCGACACAACGAAAACCGGTTCAGCCCCTTCTCCGTCCGCCCCCAGATACTCCCCAGTCTCATCGTCAAAGTAGTCGCCAACCCAATAGGGTGAGGCATCGACGACTACCTCACAAGATTCGTTATTGAACTGGTCACGTGTCGTTTTGACGAACTGCACGTAAGCCGCATGCATGCGCTGCGCATCGTACGGCATCCCCACCACACAACGAAAACGAATTTCCACAATCACAACTCCACACAAGAGGAAATGTAAACGTCCGCGCTCTCGCATTGTTCCCCCCAAAAAACCACCCCACAATGGGGGGCTGGCGACGAACAACCGCGACACACCCACATTGTTGGATCGTTATCGTCTGAAGTCAACAGACTCGGACAGTTTTTTCGCACATTTTTTCGGGGTCGACTGCGCCGGCGGAAAGCAGACTCGCCGGCCGGCGCATATCTAATATCGTCAAAAACGAATGAACACCGATTGCCAACAATTGGCGAACGGATTGCCAGACACCAGACGATCAGGGGTGGTGTGGGGTACGGGTGGTGAAGTGAACGCCACAATACGGGGCGGGCGATCAGGGGTGGGGGTCACACCAGATCAGGTGGGGGGAGTGGCGGCAGGCAGGGGAAATGGACCTCGCCCACACCCCCATACGGTCTTTTAAAAAAAAAATTCGGCCCCTCTAAAACTCGGCCATCACTCGACGGCCAGCACGCTCAGCTTGACGACCTTCACCTCGCCCGTGCTCAGCGTCATCGTGTACCGCAATTCGTAGGTATTGCCTGCCACCTGCCCAGACACAAGGCTCGTGAACCCCTTGCTGATGGCGCACGTGCCCCTGATGTCGTTCGTGAACGTGGCCGAGTTCACCGCCGTGGCCGACACTGTCAGGCCGTCTGCCTCGCTGCACGTGACGCTTGAGATGGTCTTGCCATCGGTCAACCATCCCGTGGCATCACACCCGAGGCGGTTGGTTTCGCCCACTCGAACAAACTTCGGCTCTGGGTCGATGTAATCGGACGGTTGCATGGAATCACCCTCGCTTCGGCAGCGTGAAATTCTGGTTCCGCTCAGGCTGGCGGTAGTTCATGTTTCGCTCGGGCAACACGAACACAACGTCGGGGGCGGGCTCCTGCGAGGGAGTGCCCTGCGACTCTGGGTAGTACCGTTGGGGGTAGTACCGACCGGCAAAGTAGCGTCGTGGGAACATGTCACTTCTTCTTGTCGGGCATCTTGCGGGCCTGCTGCATTGCCACTGCAATGGCCTGCTTCTGAGGCATGCCCTCTTTCATCAGCTTGCGGATGTTGTCGCTGATGTCCTGCTGCTTGTTTCCCGGCTTCAGTGGCATGGCTTCCTCCTACGTGGCGTCAGTGGTGACTGCCAGACGATTGCCATCGGCGTCGACTGTGGCAGTGATACGGGCCTTGGTGTCGGCCGCATCGCGGATCGTGACAGTGGTCGTGGCTGCTCCGGCCAGCTTGCCAACAGTGGCCGCTCTGACCAGTCTCAGCACGCCCTGCAAAGTCTCTGTCCCCTCGATGGTGGCTCCGACAGTGGCCGTCGCGATCTCGGTTGCCGCGTCCGTCGCGAGTGCGTTGGCATCGATGGCACCCGCCGCAAACTTTGCCGCCGTGATCGCCCCGCCCTGAATGCTGCTGGCCGTGATGGCGTTGTTGTCGAGCGACTTGACCACGGCCGACACGTGACCATTCGCCGCAATCTCCAGAGAACTGAAGTGCGTCGGTAGGGTGAATGTCGCCATCCGGCTACTGATCGAGGCATCAATCCGCCCCAGCTCTACGGTGAGGTCTGTCCGCACCGCTGCGGCGATTTCCGTTGCCGCGTCGGATGCCAACGCCGAGGCAGTCAGCACACTTGAGGCCATGGCCCCGACCGAGGCATCAATCCGCCCGCTTACGAGGGCTGCCGGGAGTCTGCCTTGGATGTCCTGCGTGTCCACCTCGATTCGGTCGGCCACAGTGTCCACCGTGACCACCAGATCCCGGATCGTGTCAAGGATGCCCGTGGTCGGATCGGTCGGCGTTGTGCCACTTGTGGCCACACCCAAAATCTGGCGGATCTGCGTCCGCTCGTCCGTGGTCCAGTCCGTGCCACCGCCACCACCCCCGGCGGGCGCTTGCTCAAGGGCCGTCGTCGTAAACCGAGTCGTTCCCGCCCCGTTGTCTTCGACCAGATCGTTTAGAAGGCTGTCTGCCACACCAACCGGGCTCGCCGGGTCGTAGGTCGCCGCCAGAAGATGGTCGAGATGGTTCGCGACGATGGCATCCTGTACCTCGCTCTCAACCTCAGCATCCCACGCCGCATTCCACGGAATGGCGGTCAGTTCACTTCCGTCGATCGACATGGCAGCATTGTTGATCGCCCCGGCCGCGAACGATGCCGATGTAATCCCTCCAGTGGCGATGTTGATGCCACTTGCCGCCGTGATGTTGGTCGTGCTGGCGACAGTCGTGGGGAATGTCGCCGCAAGGAACCCGCTTGGTTGCGTGTAGGTCGGCATCGGCATGCCGGTAACCGTCGTGCCGCCCCACTGTGTGGTATTCGCAGTGATGTCCCCGTCTTTCAACGGGTACATCACCAGCACCGTCGTCTTCGCCCCGCTGCTCGACGTTTTGACGATCACCGCCACAGTGTCGGCGTTCATCTCGGTGGTCGTCAGATCGAGGTAGTACACCCCGCTCGACGTGGCAATCTCGGTTACGGAATTGGTCGCATTCGTGAACGTGCCGCCATCCTTCGAGACCTCTGGATCGAGCCCGGTCGCTCCTGTCACCAGATCGCCGTCAGCGTCCAAAATGGGGAACGTCACCCGATAGGCCACACCCTTTTTTGGGTTCCACGTCGCATCGCCTGCTGCCATGGTTAGTACATCCCCCGTCGTCTGAATCCGTTATGTGGAACTCCGCCAAGCCGCTTAGCGTAAGGCTGCCCGCCTGCCGCTGCCGCCTCACTCCATGTCGCCGCCAGCCCCCACACGGCACGCGCCGTCGTAGTCGTGGCTGCTCCGTTCGTCGATCCTGATGCCGTGCGACTCCCAAAAAATA
>Ga0315902_10010380_pt1 | contig 12326 bp, 11 predicted proteins | sample LakEriMetagenome_9_FD_203523 | JGI IMG/M metagenome (GOLD analysis project Ga0315902, IMG submission 203523) | Freshwater fungal communities from buoy surface, Lake Erie, Ohio, United States - Buoy 12 MA117 | ecosystem: Environmental > Aquatic > Freshwater > Lake > Lake biofilm | place: USA... | reverse complement strand
TCCGCTCTGATGCCGCTCGCGACAGGGTCGCCTCAACCCGGCCCTGCGCAAGCCGACTGTTGACTTCTCTCCCCATCCTGCTTAACGGCCAAGTGCCGCCCCGTCCGGGAACCGGTTCTCCCTGCCATCCTTCATGCAAGCCGCCGCCGTGCCGGCTTATCCTGGATACGTGATGACCCAAGATCGCCTCAACCTGTCCGAACTCAAGGCCAAAAGCCCCAAGGACCTCCTCGCAATGGCCGAGGAGCTTGAGATCGAGAACGCATCGACGATGCGCAAGGGCGACATGATGTTCTCGATCCTCAAGGAACGCGCCGATGAGGAATGGACGATCGGCGGCGATGGTGTGCTTGAAGTGCTGCAGGACGGTTTCGGTTTCCTCCGCTCACCCGAGGCCAACTATCTCCCCGGCCCCGACGATATCTATGTCAGCCCCGAGATGATCCGCGCCTACTCGCTGCGGACAGGCGACACCGTCGAAGGCGTCATCCAGGAGCCCAACGACAATGAACGCTATTTTGCACTCGTGAGTGTGGAGCGGATCAATTTCGAAGACCCCGACAAGGCCCGGCACAAGATCGCCTTCGAAAACCTCACGCCGCTTTATCCCGACGAACGGCTGAAAATGGAAATCGAGGATGACCCCACGATCAAGGACCGGTCTGCCCGTGTGATCGACCTCGTAGCTCCCATCGGTAAGGGCCAGCGTTCACTCATTGTCGCGCCACCACGAACCGGCAAGACGGTCCTGTTGCAGAACATCGCGAACTCGATCGCCCATAACCATCCCGAATGTTACCTGATCGTGCTTCTCATCGATGAACGGCCCGAAGAAGTCACGGACATGCAGCGCTCCGTCAAGGGCGAGGTGATCTCCTCGACCTTTGACGAACCGGCCTCGCGCCATGTGGCCGTGTCCGAGATGGTGATCGAAAAAGCCAAACGGCTGGTCGAACACAAGCGCGATGTAGTCATCCTTCTTGATTCGATCACGCGGCTCGGCCGCGCCTTCAACACAGTCGTGCCATCCTCGGGCAAGGTCCTGACAGGCGGCGTCGATGCGAATGCCCTCCAGCGCCCGAAACGCTTCTTCGGTGCCGCCCGCAACATCGAGGAAGGCGGATCGCTGACGATCATCGCGACAGCCCTCATCGATACCGGCAGCCGGATGGACGAAGTGATCTTCGAGGAATTCAAGGGAACCGGGAACAGCGAAATCGTGCTCGACCGCAAGGTAGCTGACAAGCGCGTCTTCCCCGCGATGGACATCCTCAAGTCCGGCACCCGCAAGGAAGAGCTTCTGGTTGACAAGTCCGACTTGCAGAAAACCTATGTCCTGCGCCGGATCCTTAACCCGATGGGGACAACCGATGCCATCGAATTCCTTCTGTCCAAGCTGAAACAGACCAAGACGAATTCGGACTTCTTCGATTCGATGAATTCCTGATGCAGCCTGCCGGGGAGGCAGGGACAGCATGGAGACCATCTTCGCCCGCGCCACGGCTGCCGGAAAAGCCGGCGTCGCCGTTATCCGCATCTCGGGCCCGCATGCCCGCCTGGCGGCCGAAAGGCTCGCAGGCCCCCTGCCTGTCGAAGGACGTGCGCTCCGCATCCTCCGCAATGCAGAGAGAGAACCGCTTGATCAGGCCTTGTGCCTGACCTTTTCCGAAGGCCATAGCTTCACCGGAGAATGCGTCACGGAACTGCAGATCCATGGCAGCCCGGCCGCGGTTTCCGCCGTTCTCGCAGCCCTTCAGGCGATTGAAGGCCTGCGACCGGCCGAACCCGGAGAATTCACCCGACGCGCTCTCGAAAACGACCGGCTTGACCTCGCCCAGGTCGAGGGATTGGCCGACCTGATCGACGCAGAAACGGAAGCTCAGCGCCGGCAGGCGTTCCGCGTCTTTGCCGGCGCACTCGGTCAAAAGGCCAGCGGATGGCGAAGGATTCTGATCGAGGTCGCGGCACTCGCCGCTGCCGCCATCGACTTTTCCGATGAAGATGTACCCGCGGACCTGAGCCGCGACATTGCGCTCCGGCTGGAGAAGATCCGTTCCGAGCTCGACCGGGAACAGAGGGGAATCGGTGCCGCCGAACGGCTCCGCGACGGTTTCGAAGTGGCTATCCTGGGTGCCCCGAATGCAGGAAAATCCACGCTGCTGAACGCGATATCAGGCCGCCAGGCCGCCATCACGTCACACCTACCTGGCACAACACGGGACATCATCGAGGTCCGCCTCGACATCGCAGGACTGCCAGTCACAATGCTCGATACGGCAGGATTGCGCGCGGCAGTGGATGAAATCGAAAGGCTTGGGGTGGACCTCGCCCTTCGCCGGGCAGAGACGGCAGATCTTCGAATCTGGCTTCTCGATCCTGGCGAATCGGTCGGTTCCGCCTGGAAAGACGGCGATATCGTCCTGCGGGCCAAGGCTGACATCAACCCGGGGCCGGGGCCGGGCGTGTCGGGAAAGACAGCCGAAGGTGTGCCGGAGCTCATCGTGATGATCGCCGATAAGCTGCACCAGAGGACAGCAAACGCCTCGATCGCCACACGTGACCGGCATCGCAGGGCAATCGCCCGGGCGCTCTTTCATCTTGATCAGGCCCTTGAAGCCCTACCCCATCTTCAGGACAATCCCGAATTTGTCGCCGAGGAAACCAACCTAGCGATTCGCGCGATCGACTCCATTGTCGGGCGCGTCGATGTAGAGGATATATTGTCCGAAGTGTTTGCACGCTTCTGCATCGGAAAGTAGGGGTTGTTTCACGTGAAACAGGGCGTTGTCGATGTCATAGTGGTCGGAGGCGGGCATGCCGGCTGCGAAGCGGCGCTGGCCGCAGCACGCAGCGGTGCATCGACCTGCCTGGTGACGCTTTCGCGGAAAACCATCGGGACGATGTCCTGCAACCCGGCCATCGGCGGCCTTGGCAAGGGACATCTTGTCCGCGAAATCGATGCCCTGGACGGCGCGATGGGCCTTGCGGCCGACCGGGCCGGCATCCAGTTCCGCATGCTCAACCGCCGCAAGGGCCCCGCTGTCCAGGGCCCCCGCGCACAGGCTGACCGCCGTCTGTATCGTGCGGCGATGCAATCTGTGATCGCCTCCCAACCACGTCTGGACGTCGTCGAGGGTGAAGTCGCCGATCTCGTCATCGAATCCGGTCGGGTCGACGGCGTCATTCTCGCGGACGGAACCACACTGCGCGCAAGGTCCACCGTGCTCACCTCGGGGACATTCCTCCGGGGCGTCATTCACATCGGGGATGTATCCCGCCCCGGTGGCCGTATCGGCGAACCTCCATCACTGCGCCTGGCAGCCCGCATGGCTGACCTCGGACTTCCCCTCGGCCGGCTCAAGACCGGCACACCACCCCGGCTTGACGGCCGGACCATTGCCTGGGACCGGCTCGAACGGCAGCCGGGCGATAACCCTGCCGAAATGTTCTCCTTCTTCTCCGTCGCGCCGGTCGTGCCTCAGGTCACCTGCGGGATCACCTGGACCACGGAACAGACCCACCAGATCATCCGCGACAACCTTCATCGCTCGGCGATGTATGGTGGTCACATCGAAGGCACCGGACCCCGCTATTGCCCGTCGATCGAAGACAAGATCGTGCGCTTCGCGGACAAGGGCTCCCATCAGGTTTTCCTCGAACCCGAAGGCCTCGACGATCCGACGATCTATCCCAATGGCATTTCCACATCCCTCCCGGCCGAAGTGCAGGAGGCCTATGTCCGCTCGATCCCGGGCCTCGAAGGCGCGAAGATCACCCAGCCCGGCTATGCGATCGAATATGATTATGTCGATCCCCGCGTCCTGCGTCCCACACTCGCCCTGAGGGAACGATCCGGTCTTTTCCTCGCCGGTCAGATCAACGGAACGACGGGCTACGAAGAAGCCGCCGCCCAGGGCCTCGTCGCCGGCGCCAACGCCGCAGCCGAGGCGCTTGACCTGCCCCCCGTGATCTTCAGCCGCACGTCATCCTATATCGGCGTCATGATCGACGATCTCGTGACCCGCGGTGTGACCGAACCCTATCGGATGTTCACATCCCGCGCCGAATTCCGCCTGACCCTGCGGGCCGACAACGCCGACCAGCGCCTGACGGGCTTTGGCCGTCAGCACGGCCTTGTCAGGGACGACCGCTGGAACGTGTTCTGTGCTCGCCGCGACGCCATCGATTCTGCCCGGTCACGACTTGCTGACATGACCGTGCCAGCGCGTGCCCTGGCCGATGCCGGTCTTCAGATCAACCCTGACAAGCCGCCGAGAACGGGCATCGAAGTCCTCAACCTCGTCGATGCGGATTTCGAACATCTGCTCGCCTTCGACCCGGGCCTGGCCGATATTCCGCCCGCGGTCCAGACCCAGATCAAGCGCGACGCCCTCTACATGCACTACATCGAACGCCAGGAGCGTGACATCTCCGCCATCGCGAAAGACGAAGCGCTCGCGATCCCGGCCGACATCGATTACGCCACACTCCCGAGCCTGTCGTCCGAATTGCGGTTCAAGTTGTCACGCGCGCGGCCGGCCACGCTGGGCCAGGCCGCGCGAATCGACGGCATGACCCCGGCTGCGCTCGTCCTGCTCGCCAGCCGAATCCGACGCGACCGAAGGAAAACCGCGTGACCCCGCCCGCCACCGCCCGGCTTGCCCCACCGCAAAGCGCGGTGGAAGTTTCACGTGAAACAGAGCACCGGCTCGCCGCCTTTGCCGCGCTGGTCGCTCAATGGACCCCCCGCATTAACCTGATCTCACCGGGAAGCCTCCCTGATATCGCAACCCGCCACATCGCCGATTCCGCCCAATTGCTCGCCTTCGCCCCCTCCGCCTGGTCGCATTGGGCAGATCTGGGCAGCGGGGCCGGATTTCCGGGCATCGTTGTTGCGATTCTCGCTGCCGAAACCAATCCTGCCGGTCGTGTGACCCTCGTGGAAAGCGACCGCCGCAAGGCCGAATTCCTGCGCACCGTGGTCCGCCATCTCGGACTCCGCGCCGAAGTCTCTGCGGCCCGCGCCGAATCTCTCGCCCCCCTTGGCGCCGATATCCTCTCGGCCCGCGCCCTTGCCCCGCTTCCGCAACTCCTTCCGCTTGCATTTCGCCACCTCGCCCCGGGTGGCCGGGCGCTCTTCCCCAAAGGCCGCCAGGCCACCGCCGAACTTGCCGCCGCCCGCACCGGCCCCTGGCGCTTCGCGCTCCTCTCCCATCCCAGCGTGACGGATCCGCACGCCCGCATCCTCCAGATCGAAGGACTTGCGTATGCCTGAGGATAAGCCGGGCCCCTCCTGCCGGATCATCGCCATCACGAACCAGAAGGGCGGCGTCGGAAAGACCACCACGGCCATCAACCTCGGCGCCGCCCTGGCCAAGGCCGGCCGCCGTGTCCTTCTCATCGACCTCGATCCCCAGGGTAACGCCTCGACCGGCCTCGGAATCGAGGTCAGCCTCCGCGCCATCACCTCCTACGACCTCCTCTTCGGCGATGTTGGACTTTCCACCGCCGCCATCCAGACCACGATCGGCAACCTTTCCGTCATCCCGGCCACGATCGACCTCGCCTCGGCCGACATCGCTCTCGCCGCTGATGACCGCCGAAGCTACAGGCTGCGCGATGCGCTCCGGTCCGCGCCCCTGACGGATTACGACTACATCCTCATCGACTGCCCTCCATCGCTGAACATCCTCACCGTCAATGCGATGGTCGCCGCCGATTCCGTCATCGTGCCGCTGCAAAGCGAATTCTTTGCCCTCGAAGGCCTGTCACAGCTCATGCTCACCCTGCGCGAGGTGCGCCAGTCCGCAAATCCCGATCTCCGGATCGAAGGCATCGCCCTCACGATGGTCGACCGGCGCAACAACCTCTCCCGCCAGGTCGAAAGCGACGCCCGCGAAAACCTCGGAGACCTGGTTTTCAACACGGTCATCCCCCGCAATGTCCGCCTCTCGGAAGCGCCCTCCCACGCTCTGTCCATCCTCGATTACGAACCAGCCTCCAGCGGCAGCGAAGCCTACCGCGCCCTCGCCGCCGAACTCCTCGCCCGCGAAACCTGAAGGAGCCCGCACCGATGTCCGACAAGACCGCAAAATCCAGGGGCCTCGGACGCGGCCTGTCCGCCCTCATGGCCGACGTCGCTCCGGAGCGCGCCACAGACACGCCCCGCCGGCCCGATCTCCGCCTGCCGGTCGAATCGCTTCGCCCCAATCCTGCCCAGCCCCGGCGCAGCTTCAGCGAAACCGAAATGGCCGAACTCGCCGACTCGATCCGCGAAAAGGGCGTCATCCAGCCCCTCATCGTCAGGCCAGACCCCACGACCGAAGGCACCTATGAAATCGTCGCCGGCGAACGCCGCTGGCGCGCCGCCCAGCGCGCCCGCCTGCACGAAGTCCCCGTCATCATCCGCAGCTACACAGACGCCGAGGTCCTGGAAGTCGCGATCATCGAAAACATCCAGCGCAGCGACCTCAACGCAATCGACGAAGCCTCCGCCTATCGCCAGCTGATCGAACGGTTCGGCCACACCCAGGACCAGCTCGCCACGGCGCTGGGCAAAAGCCGCAGCCACGTCGCCAACCAGATGCGCCTGCTGACCCTGCCCGACGACGTCCAGGTCCTCGTCGCCGAAGGCCGCCTCACCGCGGGCCATGTCCGCCCGCTGATCGGTCATGCCCGTTGTGCCGAACTCGCGCGACGGGCCATCGCCGAAACCCTCTCCGTGCGCGAAGTCGAACGTCTCGCCCGCCAGCCTGACCGCCCAAGGTCCGACAAGCCCGGCGCATCCGGTTCGCCCCCCAAGGATGCCGACACCATCCAGATCGAACGCGAACTCTCTGCAGCTCTCGGGATGGGTGTCGTGATCGACCACAAACCCGGCGATGAAGGCGGTCGGTTGATCCTGCGCTACAAGACGCTCGCCCAGCTCGACGATCTCCTGCGCACCCTCTCGGGCGGCTGACCGCGTCTCACGCCCCCAGAATCCCCCGCAGCACGGCGTCAAGCAGCGGTCGCCCGGCATCCGTCACGCTCAGCCGCCCCTGCCCGCGGCGGATCATACCCAGCGACTCAAGCTCCGCGATTCGGTCTTCCAGCGCCGCCCCTCCCAGCGCCCCGAGCCGCGCCAGACTGACGCCCTCCCGCAGCCGCAGCCCCATGAGCAGGAGTTCCGCCCGCTGTTCCTCAGGGCCAAGCTCTTCACGCGGACCCTCGGCACAGCCGTCCCTCTCCACCGCCTCCAGCCAGGCTCCGGGCGCCCGGATCGCCTCCGTTGCCCAGCGTCGTCCCTCCAGCGTCAGCCGGCCATGCCCGCCCGGACCGACTGCGGCATAATCACCGCACCGCCAGTAGACAAGGTTATGCCGGCTCTCCGCTCCCGGCAGGGCATGGTTGGACACCTCATACGCCGCATATCCTGCCGCCTCGGTCAGTTCCTGCGTCACCGACCACAGCTCGGCAGCGCGGTCCTCGTCCGGCAGGCCCCGCAGATGACCCGCCGCCCGGCGCGCCGCGAACACCGTGCCCTCCTCGATCGTCAGCTGGTACAGCGACAGGTGATCCGCGGCCAGCGTCAGCGCCTCTCCCAGTTCCTCCCGCCACGCGGCAGGTGTCTGGCCCTGCCGCGCAAGGATCAGGTCAAAACTCACCCGGTCAAACCGTTCCCGCGCCACATCCAGCGCGGCCCGGGCCTGCCTTGCGTCATGCAGCCGGCCAAGCTGCCGCAAATCCGCGTCGCGCAGCGCCTGAACGCCAAGAGAGACCCGATTCACCCCCGCCGCCGCATAGGCCGCAAAACGCCCGGCCTCGACAGACGTCGGATTGGCCTCCAGCGTCACCTCGATATCACCCGCAAAGCTCCAGACCCGCTCCGCTGCGCGCAGCACCCGGTCAACGACCTCCGGCGCCATCAGGCTCGGTGTGCCCCCCCCGAAAAAGACCGAACCCAGCACCCGCTGTCCCGTATCGCGCCCCAGGCGGAAGATTTCGCTCTCCAGCGCCTTCGCCCACCGCTCCGCGTCCACAGGACCTGACGCGACATGTGAATTGAAGTCACAATACGGGCATTTCGACAGGCAGAAGGGCCAGTGCACATAAAGCCCGAAACCGTGATCGCGGTCTCCGCCGCCTGCCCTGCCATCCTGGTCCCCTCCGCCCCCCTTCGCCCCTCCGGTCCCGTCAGCCAAGGCACCGCTCCACCAGCCTGCGGAAGGCAGTGCCGCGATGGCTCATCCGGTTCTTTTCCCAGCGATCCATCTCGCCAAAGCTCTGCTCGCCACCCTCCGGCACAAAGACCGGGTCATACCCGTGCCCCTTCATCCCGCGTCCCGGCCAGATGATCCGCCCCTCGACCCTCCCCTCGCAGGTCTCCTCATGCCCGTCAGGCCATGCCAGGACAAGCGCGCAGCGGAACCTCGCCCGCCATGGCTCGGGTGCGCCCGATGCCGCCAGTGCCCGATGAAGCCGTTCCATCGCCAGACCGAAGTCCCGTCCCCCGCCCGGCGTCTCGGCCCAATCCGCACTGCGCACGCCCGGCGCACCGCCCAGCGCATCGACCTCGAGCCCCGAATCGTCGGCCAGGGCCGGCAAACCCGTCGCCCGCGCCGCCGCCCGCGCCTTCAGCGCCGCGTTGCCGGCAAAGCTCTCCTCCGTCTCGTCCGGCTCCGGCAGGCCATGATCCGCATTTGACGTCACCGCCACCCCAAAAGGCCCGAGCAGCGCCGCAATCTCCTCAAGCTTGCCGCGGTTATGCGTCGCGACAACCAGACGGCCCCCGGTCAGCCTCCGCCCGCCCGGCCCGCCCGCTGCCGTCATCCGACCGCCGCCCGCTGCGCAGCTGCCAGTTCCCCCGTCCCGCGCGCCGCAAGATCAAGCAGAAGCGCCATCTGCTCCCGCGTGAAGGTCGCGCCCTCTGCCGCCATCTGCACCTCGATCAGGCGCCCTCCGGTCATGACAAAGTTCCCGTCAACCCCCGCCTCGCTGTCCTCGGGATAATCCAGATCCAGCACCGCCTGCCCCGCATAGATGCCGCAGGACACGGCCGCGACGGGCTGCTCCAGTGGATCAGTCATCACATGACCCGCCTTCATCAGCGCCTTCACCGCCAGCTTCAGCGCAACCCAACCGCCCGTGATCGCCGCACAGCGCGTGCCGCCGTCGGCCTGGATCACGTCGCAATCCACCACGATCTGCCGCTCGCCCAGCGCTGCCCGGTCAAGCCCGGCCCGCAGCGCCCGACCGATCAGCCGCTGGATCTCCTGCGTCCGCCCCGACTGTCCCTCTTTCGCCTCCCGCCTCATCCGGCTGTGCGTCGCCCGCGGCAGCATCCCGTATTCCGCCGTCACCCAGCCCAGCCCGGTATTCTTCAGAAACGGTGGCACACGCTCCTCGATCGAAGCGGTGCAGATCACATGCGTCTGCCCCATCCGGATCAGGCAGGACCCCTCTGCATGACGGTTCACCCCCGTCTCGATCGTCACGCCGCGCAACTCGTCCGTCCGCCTGCCCGAAGGTCGCATGACCTCATCCTTCCCGCTCGCCCATGCCTCCCGATACCCCCGATCCCCCCCGATTCCAACCCCGCGCGCCGCCCATCCCGCCAAGATTGACGCCACCCGGCGATTGCCCCTATAACCCCTCGCTCTCAACCCAAGGTGACAAGGTTTGCCCGACCGCACGCCGCTCATCCAGGAATTGAACGACCGCTCGCGCGAAGTCTTCCGCCGCGTCGTCGAAGGTTATCTCGAAACCGGAAGCCCCGTCGGATCGCGCACGCTCACCCGCAGCATGACAGAACAGGTCAGTGCGGCGACCATTCGAAATGTCATGCAAGACCTAGAATATCTTGGACTTCTTGGAAGTCCCCATATCAGCGCAGGCCGCATCCCCACCCAGCTCGGCCTGCGTCTCTTCGTCGACGGGCTGCTTGAATTCGGCGATCTTTCCCCCGAAGACCGCACCCGTCTCGACCAGACCCTCGGCTCGGCCGACGGTGACGTCGCCGGCACGCTCGACCGTATCGGTGCCGCGCTCTCCGGTGTCACACGCGGGGCCAGCCTCGTCCTCACCCCGAAACACGAATCCGCCCCGATCCGCCACATCGAATTCGTCAGCCTCGCCCGCGACCGTGCCCTGGTAGTGCTCGTCTTTGCCGATGGCCATGTCGAAAACCGCATCTTCACACCGCCCCCCGGCCAGACCCCGTCCTCGATGCGCGAAGCTGCCAATTTCATCAACGCGCTCGCCGAAGGCCGCACGCTTTCCGACCTGCACGCCGTCATCGCCCGCGAAGTCCGCAGCCGCCGCCAGGAAATCGACGATCTCGCCCGGGAACTCGTCGAAAGCGGTCTTGCCACCTGGGCCGGCGAAGACGACGACAGCGAACGCCTGATCGTCCGTGGCACCGGCAACCTGCTCGACAACCCCGAAGGCCAGGCCGATCTCGAACGCATCCGCATCCTCTTTGACGATCTCGAACGCAAGCGTGACATCGCCCGTTTCCTGCAACTCGCCCAGGACGGCGACGGTGTCCGCATCTTCATCGGCTCCGAAAACAAGCTCTTCTCGCTTTCGGGTTCCAGTCTCGTCGTTTCCCCCTATATGAATGCCGAACGCAAGATCATCGGCGCGGTTGCCGTCATCGGCCCAACCCGCCTGAACTACGGGCGCATCGTGCCCATCGTCGATTACACAGCCCAGCTGGTCGGCCGCCTGATGGCCGACCGGACATGAAGAGAGAGAAAGCCATGGCCGATCCCAAGACCGAGTCGAAGACCCTGTCTGAGAGCGATGCACAGACGCTCGATAACCTCGCCGCCATCGCCGAAATCATGAAGGCCGTCGGGATCGAAAACGCCGGCCCCGAAGCCGCCGCCGCTAAAGCCGCTGACCCTGCCTCTGCCGGCAGCCCGCCCGCAACCGGCGCCCCCGCCGCCGCCGAGCCCCCCTTCCCGGCGCCTGACCTTGCCGAACTTGAAGCCCTCCGCGCCGAACGCGACGAACTGCGCGACAAATTCATGCGCGCCCTCGCCGATGCCGAAAACAGCCGCAAGCGCGCCGACCGCGACCGCCGCGAGGCTGAACAATATGGCGGGTCCCGCTTTGCCCGCGATCTCCTCCCCGTCTATGACAACCTCCGCCGCGCCCTCGATGGCGCCACCGAAGATCAGCGCGCCGCCGCCGCCGCCTTTTTCGAAGGGGTCGAACTGACGATGCGCGAACTTTCCAATACCTTCACCAAACACGGGCTCAAGGCGATCACGCCCCAGGTCGGCGACCGCTTCGACCCCGCCATTCATCAGGCGATGTTCGAAGCCCCCGTCCCCGGCACCCGCGCCGGCGAACTCATCCAGGTGATGACCGAAGGCTTCTTCCTGCACGACCGCCTGCTGCGCCCCGCACAGGTCGGTGTGTCGTCGATGCCGGCAAGCTGACCCCCGGGCCGTGCCGGTCGCGATGGTGGGTTTCACCCACCCTACCCTGCGTCTGATCGGTCCGGCCCGGCGTCAGTCCTTCACGAGCCCCTTCAGCTCATAGACCAGCGCCAGCGCCTCCTTCGGCGTCAGGTCGTCGGGCAAAACCTCCCGCATCCGCGCCTCCAGCGCCGATTCGCGCCCCCGCGCCGCGGCAGCCGGTGCCACCACCGGCGCCGCCGCGAACAGCGGCAGATCGTCGATCAGCGCCTGCCGCCGCGTGCCCCCTTCCCGCTCGCCCTTCTCCAGCGCCTCGAGCACGACCCGCGCCCGGTCCACGACCGATGCGGGCAAACCCGCCAGCCTCGCCACCTGCACACCATAGCTGCGGTCCGCCGTTCCCCGCCGCACCTCGTGCAGGAAGACGACCTCCCCCTCCCATTCCTTCACGCTCACCGTCGCATTCGCCACGCCGTCCAGCCGCTCGGCCAGTCCCGCCATCTCATGGTAATGCGTCGCAAAGATCGCCCGGCAGCGGTTCACCGCCTGCAGATGCTCCAGCACCGCCCAGGCGATCGACAGCCCGTCATAGGTCGCCGTGCCCCGCCCGATCTCGTCGAGGATCACCAGCGCCCGGTCATCCGCCCGGTTCAGGATCGCCGCCGTCTCGACCATCTCGACCATGAAGGTCGACCGCCCCCGCGCCAGATCGTCCGACGCTCCCACCCGGCTGAAGATCTGGCTCACGATCCCCACCTCTGCCGCCGCCGCCGGCACCCAGGACCCCATCTGCGCCAGCACCGCGATCAGCGCATTCTGCCGCAGGAAAGTCGACTTGCCTGCCATGTTCGGCCCGGTCAAAAGCCAGATCGGCGCCTCCGTCAGGTCGCAGTCATTGCCGACAAAGACCACCCCCTC
>Ga0315902_10010379_pt1 | contig 12326 bp, 8 predicted proteins | sample LakEriMetagenome_9_FD_203523 | JGI IMG/M metagenome (GOLD analysis project Ga0315902, IMG submission 203523) | Freshwater fungal communities from buoy surface, Lake Erie, Ohio, United States - Buoy 12 MA117 | ecosystem: Environmental > Aquatic > Freshwater > Lake > Lake biofilm | place: USA... | reverse complement strand
TGGTTTATTCATTTAAATAATTATCCTGGCTGATGGAATGCATTAAATGATACCTATTATACCTTTTAATGGCAATAACAGCCTGGATATCATATTATGTCATTAAATAAAGCAATGACTCTTGCAAATTAGATATTCCAGGCCAGAGCGGTAACAATATGAATATCCAGATGAACATCAGGTAATCATATTGTTATTATTCTGGCCTGGTTTATTCATTTAAATAATTATCCTGGCTGATGGAATGCATTAAATGATACCTATTATACCTTTTAATGCATTCCATCAGCCAGGTTTATTCATTTAAATAATTATCCTGGCTGATGGAATGTATTAAATGATACCTATTATACCTTTTAATGGCAATAACAGCATTGCTATCATTTAATGCATTTATATTAATAAAAAAAATATTATTCAATCAAGATTAAATTTATTGGTTATCTAACCTACTTTTCCTTATGCATAAGTGACATTTATGGATTATTCATTACAAAAAAATTGATTTATTTATTAAAAAACTCATGAAGATACCTCAATAAATATATGTTCAGAAAAAATATTATCCCTGTAACCAAAAAAATTGTTAAAAAAAAGGTTGTACACAAAAATACTAAAAACAATAGCCCCAATTTATGGGTTTCTGCGACAAGTATTAAAAATTATATCTTGAACGACCCTCTTTTGGATTGGTTATATCTTTACCATAGAAGGAATAATCAAAATAATAGTAATAATAGGGAAGAAAATATCTTGTTCAAAATGGGAAATAAATTTGAAGATCATGTTATGGCCCATCTCAAAAATAAATTTCCGCAAGACATTAAGAAAATTGTTTGTAACTTTAAAGATTTAAATCCGGAAATGGTAAATATGACAAAAGAGTGTATGATACAAGGTATTCCTATCATAGAACAAGCCGCGTTATACAATTTTCAAAATATGACTTTTGGTGTTGCAGATTTATTGGTTAGGGTTGATTGGATCAATAAATTACTTAACATGCCTTTGATCTCAGAAAATGAATATTTTCGATGTCGATCTTTGAATGGCAATTATCACTATCGGGTTATAGATATCAAATGGTCAACAATGCACTTATGTCGGGATAAGAAAACAATTAGAAATATGGGTATGTTCCCGGCTTATAAAGGTCAATTAGCTATTTATAATGCAGCTTTAGGTAGTTTACAAGGTTACGTTCCATCAACTGCTTATATTTTGGCGAAATCGTGGAAAACAGATTACGAACAGGGACATAATTGTTTTGATCTATTGGGTCAAATAGATTTTGAAAATTTTGACAAGGAATATCTTTATAAAACAGAAGATGCTATCAAATGGGTTAGGAATGTCAGGTTGAACGGTATGGATTGGGATAGTCATAATCCACATATTCCAGAACTATATCCAAATATGAGTAATACCCACGATGGTCCATATAAAAAAATTAAAATGGAATTAGCTGAAAAATTAAAAGAATTAACTCAAATTTATATGGTAGGGTATAAGAATCGCCGAATCGCGCACGCAAAAAAGATATATTCTTGGGATCATCCACAATGTTCTTCAAAAAATTTAGGAATAAACGGGAAGAAAATATCGTTAATTGTTGATCAAATTATCAAGATAAATAGAAGCCAAAATGAAATTATAAAACCAGATATTATTAAAAATAATACTGGATCGTGGCAAACGAAAACCAATAATGATTTTTATATTGATATTGAAACAATTGCACAAAATTTGTACGATCAAGAGATAAATTTAAGTAATGGTTATTCAGGTCAATTAATATTTCTGGTAGGTATAGGTTTTGAAGAAGATGGTCAATGGTGTTATAAATATTTTATATCGGAACAAATTGATGAATATGGAGAATTTTCTGTGATTGGTCAAATGTTCGATTTTATCAAAAGTAAAACTAGTTATCCGAAATTTTTTCATTGGTCACATTTAGAAAAAAGCACGTTGGACAAAATTAATCAAAAACATAATAATTTATGGGGCGATATAATAGAAAATATTACTTGGGTTGATATGTGCAGAGTTTTTATTGAGGAACCTATTGTTATTAAAGGTGCAAAAAAATTTAATCTCAAAGAAATTGCTAATGCAATGGAATCACATAGAATGATTAATTCCAAGTGGGACAACAATGGTCCAGATAATGGATTTTCTGCAATGATTAGTGCAATTAATAATTATAAAAATAAATTGCAAGATATGAGTTCGATTATTCGTTATAACGAAATAGATTGTAAAGTGGTATGGGAAATAGTATCTTATTTGAGAAATAGTCATACATCTAAAGTTAAACCGATACAAATTAAAAGTATTATCACAAAAAATTGATATTTTAATTCAAAACAGCCATATTTTTACCAATAAATAGGTTATATAAAAATGGAAAATGAACGCTCTTATGGGTACCCAAGGACGACAAGAATAGATGTGTGGGAACATTATTTAGGAAGACCGTTGGTATTCAAAGAAAAAGTATTGATGGAAAATTTCAAAGCTGAAAAAATAATGAATGATTTGATGAAACAGCTATATATTCATTGTGAGAATAAAGGGAAATTTTATGTTCCTATTTTGACAGAATTAGATGGTAATTGTTTGTTTGAATCGCTAGTTTATCATGAGATAGGAAAAGATGTAGAAAATTTAAGAAAAATCTTATCAATGGTAATGTATATTTATAAAGATTACAAATATTTCCTACCAAATATAGATACAACATTGAACGATATGTTTGTATTGACTAACGAAGTGGAATACGTTGTTTCAAGACAAAAAAAAGATAATTCTTATGAAATGAACTTTTATAAATACGATTATAATATTATGTGTCAAGATATTGCAAATAATTCAAGTTGGTGTAGATTACCAACACAAATGATTCTAATGACTTTATCTTATATTTTTAAGGTGGAAATTATTATTATGAGTAGCCAAACCGGTTATGAACATACAATAAACGCTTTTGAAAATAGTGTTGATAAACCAGAATTAAAAAGAATATATTTAGGACATTTAGGAGAAGCACATTATGTACCTTTAGATGTAATGGAACCTGAAGAAGAAATAGATCCCATATATTATACTTATGCCAAAGAAAAATTGATTAAATGGGCCATTAAAATGGAACAATATCAAAATTTAAAATCAAAGGAAGAAAATCAAGAATTCAAAGAGATGAATGTGGATAAAGAACTAGAAAATAATCAAATAACAGTTTCTTTTCAAGAAAGTAATCAAATGGATACAACAAAGATACAACAGAACGATCAAATGGATACGGAAAAAGTTATAGATAATCCGTTTCAATTACACCCTGAAAATAATGAAGATAAATAAAATATTTTTTTATAAAATATATTTGATATATATTATTTACCACACAAATTGATATACCCACTAATTTGTTGGTTGCCTAATATAATTCAGGCCAACAAGGATTCATCAAATATTATACCCAGTCCAAAATATTTTTCCGATTATAACAAAAATATAACACTTACCTATTTTAGTCATTAAAAAGTAATAAGGTGAATAATCTTAATTAATATATAAATTTTGCTAAATGTTATTTTTTTTCCGACTATTAGTATGTATTACTTTTTAGTACATTTAGCAAAAATACATGATTATCAAAAATAGATAAATAAAAAGAGATGAACTAGATAATTATATTTTTATGATATTTTTATAAAAGTCATTTACTGGCTATGACCACATTATAGGTCCACGCAGGAATTTCCACAATATAATAACCAGAAAATAGATTATAATGGATTATTTTCTGGTTATTATATTGTGGAAATTCCTGCGTGGACCTATAATATGGTTATTGTTGACATATTACTTTTATAAAAAATAATATTAAAAATACAATTGTTCAGTTTATCTCTTTATATTTATCTATTTTGGCTACTCTTCACTTTTATATTACTCCATAAAAAGTAATAGAGATAACTAATTTGAAAAATATTTTGGATACCATTTGATAAAATTCATATTGTGAAATAGTTAATCAAATTAGTAGACACATATTAGACTTTTCTTCAAGCTATATTCATTAGAAAAAATTGATTAAATAAATTTCAAATATCTTTACATATAATAATTGACAAAAATGAGTTTTACAATTTATAAAGGCACTCAAAAAGTTCACAATAAAAATGTGGTTCAGATTATAAATTCAATGATCGATGATAGACTTATGATGGATAATATTATCGATAACGCTTATAAATATAGACATATGTCGTGTTTTATATTTCAATAATCAAAAAATAGTGACTGGGGAAAATTCTAGTCGGGAGGTCAGGGATGGATGTAATTACGGGACACATGCTGAAATGGATGCAATCAAAAAATTAAAAAAAGTTGGTAAGAAAAAAGGTACGAAACTAAATCTTATTGTTATAAGGATCGATAAAGAAGGAAACTTGAAAAATTCTTTGCCTTGTTTTAAGTGTTTACAATATTTATCAAATGTCTCATATGGATACCATATTAAATCTATATACTATTCAAACGATGATGGAAATATTGAGATGGTGAAGTTAAGCAAACTATTAAATTCGGATAAGAAACATGTAAGTCGTCGGTTTAGGTATTAAGTAATTCAAAACACATAGATACTTTTTCTTCTGGAAATAATGTGGTATCTTGTATCGATAAAGATGTACAATAAGATTTTAAATTTTGTTCATTCATATCTGTTTTGGTAACATAATAAGTTTCACTTTTTCCATCATCATTATCCAAATCAATTGTGATAATTGTATCATCTGGAACAAATTTAATTAACTCTTCTCTCTCTTTCAATGGTAACCCTCTCAAAATATACCAACCAATATCGGTAATTGGGTCGGTTTGCTCAATAGGCCTAAAAATTAAAAATTTACTATCTTCAGAAAAAATATTTATACTTTTCTCTTTGAGATCAAATGTTTTAGTTAAAATGTACCTTATTGTTTCTCTTGTAATTTTTGAATCGTTGTTCGATCCAACCAACGGATTAAATTCTACAATATCCATAGAAACAATGTTATTTTTTATCCCCACCAACAATTTTTCAACATGTTCAACTGGCATGCCATTTTCATTTTGTGGGATAACACATGGAGCTATTTTCTTATCAAATACTTTCATATCTAAACTAATATGAACTGGTCTATTTCCAACTTTTTTTTTAATAATTTCAACAATATTATCGATACCGATAGAGTTTATTTTGTTTTTTGTAAAAAATTGTATTTGGTTTTTTGTAACCAATTCTAACGAATCATCTTTGTCGGATAGCCCATAATATATAATTTGATTGATATCAAGGGGTACGGTATTATTAGTGTAACTTGCACAAAATCCCAGAAGTGATCCCATAACAATTTCATCTAAATTTTTAGTTTTGGAAAGAGAAAAGTCCAATATATCTGGTGAACTATCAATCCAAATAATTACTAAATCGGAAGTCCCATCTTTTTTCAAATATTTATGATTGATTCCAGAAATTGATCCCGAAGCGACACTGTGATCTCCCCCGATAGTCACTATTTTTTGTGTGGGATACTGTTTGGAATAGTTTAAAATATATTGGTATAACATATTGTGTCCAGGACAAATATCGATTCTGTTTTCAGCTATATTAATAACCGTCCCACTGAAAACCTCTTTCGTAAATTCATGATCGTACGTTTCTTTGATCTCATCAGGAGCAAATTGAAAGCCTTGTTTCCTTGAACTTTGATGAGCAGGTGCTTTTATAAAATGCAATTTATCCATTATTTAATTTTTTATAATAATTTAATGTGTTTATAATCTTAATATCAATTTTTATCACAATGAAAAATATGTGAGCAGTCAAAAGAGATAATCTAGATAATTGTTTTTTAATGATATTTTTTATGAAAATAATATAGTCGTTATTGCCATATTATTTTCATATAAAATAGTATTAAAAATATAATTGTTCATCTTATCCATTTTTATTTATCTATTTTGGATACTTCTCACTTTTATATTAACCTATAAAAAGTAATAGAGTTAACTAATCGAAAAAATATTTTATAATGGGTATAGATTAACTGCCAAGCTGAGGTTCTACAATACGATAGCTGGATACCATTCGATTAAAATTGTATCGTGAAATAGCAGCTTGGAGTATGTTAGGTAATCAATTTAATTAGTAGTAATGTGCTAGACTTTTTTAAGGTACATACATTTGAAAAAAATTGAAAATCTATTAAATTGCCAGCTCTATTATTTATAGTTTTATCAAAGTCTATCAGAATGGGGATTTCAGGAGAATTCACAATTGAAGTTTTGCCTCTTGAAATATTGTCTTTTATCTTGTCTTTTATTCCTGGTATAGGGCAAATTGGTAAACTAGTTTCTAAAAACATGGCTCAAGCGGTATCTATGGTCAAAGATGACAAAATTCGCTGTGGTGAATATGCTGCAGAAACCGGTTCGCTTAAATTAGTGCAGTGGCTCATGACGCAAGGATGTAGAGATAATTTTTGTTTAGGCGCTGTTAGGGGAGGACATTTGGAGATTGTTCAATATCTAGTGGAAAAAGACAAATTTAAATTTACTCATAATATCTATAATGCGGCTATCGAGTACGGAAGAGTTGATATTTTAAACTTTTTTGTTGAACAAGATCTTTTCAATGAAGCTGTTTTGCTGTACAAAAAAAAGATATCTCGCGTTAAAGATTTAAAGACTTTAGAATGGATTTTTGAACACTTTACTTGCAATAGTTTTATGCATGACCTTCGTAACGCATGCGTTGAATTTGCTAGGGAAGGCAATAATGATGTGATTAAGAAAATTGTCGATGTTGGAAAAGAAATAGATTCTTTGGATTTTATTGATTTAGGTTGTCGACTTGTTAAAGGTGCAATTGAAGGTAAAAATGATTGGGTAATGAAATATTTGCTTGAAAATGGATTGAAACTTAAAGATCTGAAAGACGATGCTTTAAAATCCGCAATTAAAAATCACAATTTGGAGTTTTATGAGAAGTGGTTTGGTGAAGTCAATGACGTTGAACAATCTTTTGTTTTTGATGCTGCAAAGTGTGGTTGCCCAAAAGAAATACTCGAAAAATTAATTGTCAATTCTGATTTTAACGCACAAAAATTAACTCGTTTATGGGTAAAAGCAATCAAAGGAGGTCATGTGCATGTTGTTGAGTTTTTAGAAGAAAAATTTGGTAAGTTACGAGAGTTCCTTAAAAAAGAACATTGGGATTTTCACCCACCTTTGTGGCGATTACGATATATAGCCATTCAAAGTGGAAAAGTTGATATGATGAACTGGATTTTTTCAAATAACTGCTTGAATAGTTACATAAATATTCTCAAATTAAATGTTGAACTTTTTATACATAACATTGTGAGTTTAGAATGGATAATTAAGAAAGTAATTGATAGGTATTGTGATAAAACTAAAGATCGCACAGAGATTATCGACTATCTTGCCAATTTGTTTGAAAAGCGACAAGCATATCATCAACATATATATAATGTTCCTTCCGGTCATAAAGAGGAAGAAGCCATCAGTGTTTCTATTACAAAATATTGTCTTTCTAAATATACTCAAGAAATTCTTCATATTCTTATGAAAAAAGAATTTCCGCTTGATCCAAAAATAATCTATCAATTTGCTATCAAGGAAAATGACTACAAATTATTATTGTGGGTTCTGACTCACTACAAAGGTATCTCTAAAAATGATAAACTTGAACTTTGTGCACTGAGTGGAGATTTGGGAGGTGTTATAAAATGCATTGATGAAGGGGATTTGTTTGAAGAGAAAATTGTAGGATGGGCGGCTAAAATGGGTCATCGTAAAGTTGTCCATTGGTTGACTGTCAATGCGCTTATTCCCAAGTTCATGAATTAGTTTTTTTATTTTTGAAAATATTTATTTCATCTCTTTTTTAAGCATAATTATGATAGTTATTCGATATAATCCAGGCCATTACATTAACAATATAATAACCTGATGCTCATCAGGATACCATATTGTGGTATTGATGGTCGAAACTGTCAGACCACTAATCCGACTACGATATTCACAATATGATAATCCATCAAATGATATCATAATAACTATTCGATGGATTTCCATATTGTGATACTATGGGCTTATATTTTTTATTTAGCTATCAATAATACTTTTTCTTATTCACTTGTGGATTATTCATTATAAAAAAATTGAAAATGCACTTGTCTGATGGTTCCATTATTTTAGCATTTCGTTCGCCTTCTAAGATGGAGTCTTCATGCGATATTACCGAGGTACTGCCACTTGAAATATTAGTCGTAATCTTGTCTTTTATTCCTGGCATGTCACAAGTTGCAAAGCTAGTTTCCAGAAAAATGTTTGAAGTATCATCCATGGTTGAAGGTGAAAAGATTCCTTGTATTGAATATGCTGCGGAAATAGGTTCTTTGAAACTTGTTGAGTGGCTTATTGCACAAGGATGCAGAGATTGCTTTTTGTTGGGAGCCGTCAGAGGAGGACATTTAGAGATCATCAAATATTCGGTTAAAAAACGCATGTTTAAATTTACCTATAATGTCTATAAGGAAGCAATTCGATATGGAAGAGTTGATATTCTTAACTATTTTGTTAAGAAGGATCTTTTTTCCGAAGAATGTTTATTTGGCAAGAATAAAATAATTGGTGTTCATAATCCGGACACATTGGAATGGATTTTTAAACAACATTTACAACAAGGCTTCAATTTTATTTTGGACTTTCATAATGAATGCAGCAGATTTGCTTATTTGGGTGAGTATGATATGATCGAGAAAGCGATTGTACTTGTGAAAAGGACAACGTATCATGATCACAGAAGGTATGTGCAGTTGGGTTGTGCATTTTGTAAAGGTGTTTTCAAAGGTAAAAGAGATGATATAATGGAATTTTTGCTCAAAAATGGTTTTAAGCTTAATGATATGAAAGTTGTTGCTTTGGCATCTGCAATCCAAGGACACGATTTGGCTTTCTATGAAAAATGGTTTGGTGAAATATACAAAGGTATAGACAAACAATTTGTCTATCACGCTATGGGGGAAGGCTGTCCCAAAGAAATGCTTAAAAAACTAATTGTCTGTTCCGATGCATCAGCATACGAAATATGGAAAATGGCTATCGAATTTAGACATGTCTATATTTTTGAGCTGTTAGAAGAACTATTTGGTAGGTTCCAGAGTCTGTTGGAAAATGAAGAAGATGACTGGGAATCTAAATTGTGGGACATTATTGAATTACTTGTAATAGAAAAAAATATTGACATGTTAGACTGGTTTTACGCAAATACCAACCTAAATATTTTCGATCGATATGCTCCTTCTTTCAATGATAATGAGGGGGCTTTAGAATGGTTTATCAAGAAAGGAATTGACAAATGTTATGAAAAAGTGGAAGATGAACAAACAATTGTCAATTATTTGAAAGATTACCATCGTTACTACATAGTTTGTGATGCGATAGGTGCGTCAATTACCAAATATTGTCTGTTAAAAGGCACATTTAGGATTCTTCATATTCTTATGAAGAAAGATTTTCCCCTTGATTCAGAAATAATCTACCAATTTGCAATCAATAATAATGATTGCAAATTATTATTATGGGTTTTAGACCATTATGAAGGTGTCTCTGGAAATGAGAAGCTTGAACTTTGTGCGCTAAAAGGAGATTTGGAACGTGTTATAAAGCGTCTCAAGAAAGGGGATTTGTTTGAGGAGAAAATTGTAGGATGGGCGGCTAAAATGGGTCATCGTAATGTTGTCCATTGGTTAACTGTTAATGTGCTTATTCCCAAGTTCATGAATTAGTTTTTTTATTTCTGTGTATAATAATTAATAAAAATATATTCTGATCATAATATTCAAAAAATTGAAAATATAATTGATTGGTAATTCCGTTATTTAGGTACTTTGTGTGCTTTTTGTGATGGAATTCTCGGTTGTTTGCACTACAGGGTCTATGCTCAGCATGGATCAACTTCCTTTTGAAATACTTGTTATTATCCTGACGATGGTTTCAGGAATGGAAGGAGTGGTGAAGTTAGTTTGCAAAAATTTCTATGAAGTATCATCGATGGTTAAAGGTAAAAAGATTCCTTGTGGTGAATACGCTGCACAGATAGGTTCATTTGGACTTGTCAAGTGGCTTCTTACTCAAGGCTGTCGGGACGACTTTTGTGTTGGTGCTACTAGAGGAGGACATTTAAATTTGCTTCAGTTTCTAATGGGAGAAATGAAATTACCTTTTACTCATGCCGTTTATAAAACAGCTGTCAAGTATAGCAAGATAGATATTCTGGATTGGTTGGTTGCAAACAAGTACTTTGATGAGAAAATATTGACAAGAAGGGAATTTTCTTGTAAAATTAGAGATTTAGAAACGTTAAAATGGATTATCAGACATTTCAAATCTGAAATTGAACGTAAGAAATCTGACTATATAGAAAATATGGTCACCACAAATCCATTTTGTGACAAGATTGATCAAAGTAAGCGCATTGAAACGAACAGGCTTGATATACTCAGGGAGAACATTATTTTGGGAAAATTTAGAGAAGCACTTTCTGAAGGCGCAATTATTGGAGGGAACCCCAAGGTGGTCGAATATTTGCGTGAAAATGATTTGTATTCCTTATCAGTGTGTCTCGAAACTGCGATTAAACATAACAAATTTGCATTTTTTGAACAATATTGCAAAAGGAAAGATTTGGTTATTGATGATAAGTATATCTATTTGGCAGCCGAATATGGAAATTTGGAAGCTTTCCAAAAGATGATTGGCGCATCTAATATTGGATTCTATTCGTCAAAGATATACGAAATGTGGTGCAAAGTATTGCAAAATGGACATTGTCATTTCTTTGGATTTTTGGAGGAAATATTTGAAAGCTTACAAGATTTAGTGGAAATATTATTTCCATCCGATAGCATAGATTGTCATATTTGGAAACGAGCCATATGGAGCAAAAATGCTTCAGTGCTGGATTGGCTTTTTGTTAATATGAAAGACGATATCTTTCATCGGTCATTGCGACAATATTTTGTCGATAATCATGTTTCTTTGGAATGGATAATTAAAAAGACAATAGACAACAATAATATTCCTTATCTTAGAAAATTGTTGGAATTAAGGTATTTGGATGTGTCTAAAATGGAAAAAGATAGGAAAATTGGTGTTTCAGTGACAGAATACGCTCTTTCGAAAAACAATTTCAAGATTCTCAAAATACTCACGGAAAAAGAGTTTCCTCTTGATCCAAAAATAATCTACCAATTTGCCATTGAGAATAATAATTACAAGTTATTAGTGTGGGTTTTGGTCTATTACGATGATGTTTTTGAGAACGGAGAACTTGAACTTTGTGCATTGACCGGAGATTTGAAAGGTGTTATGAAACGGCTTAGAAAAGGAGATCCATTTGAAGAAAAAATAGTGGGATGGGCAGCCAAGGCCGGACATCGTGAAGTTGTACAATGGTTGACAATTAACGTACTTATTCCCAAATATAGGAACTAGTTTTTATTTATTACCTTTAATAAATAATCCATAATTGTTACTGTATCACTTATGAATAATGAAAAATGTTATTGTGTAATAATTTATAAAAAGTATATGCCTCTTATGTCAGTTCACTTAAATACAATCTTCATATGGGAGGAATCTCCAATATAACAACCTGATATTTTATCTGGAAATTCATATTGGGGTTTCATTGCCTAAACTATTCGATCAATAGCTCGGCTGCTATCTTACAATATTGTAATAATCAAATAATTTAACAGGATTCCATTTGATCGAATTTATATTGTGGAACAGCAGCCTGGAATATTCTTAATATAACTAATCAAATTAGTAGTTGTATATTAAACTTTTTTTCTCAAGTCATATTCATTATAAAAAAGTCAATGAATGCAGATTGAGGAAAAATATGCTAGTCAAACAATTCGTTTAATTTTATTTAGATAATATCTTTTTATCAATATTAATTTATTAAATAATATTCAGGCTACTATTCTCACTAAATAATATGATATTAACATGGATATCGTATTGCGTCATTAAATAAAGCAATGACTCTTGCAAATTAGATATTCCAGGCCAGAGTGATAACAATATGAATATCCAGATGAACATCAGGTAATCATATTGTTATTATTCTGGCCTGGTTTATTCATTTAAATAATTATCCTGGATGATGGAATGCACTAAATGATACCTATTATACCTTTTAATGGCAATAATAGACTGGCTATCATATTATGTCATTA
>Ga0315902_10010376_pt1 | contig 12326 bp, 11 predicted proteins | sample LakEriMetagenome_9_FD_203523 | JGI IMG/M metagenome (GOLD analysis project Ga0315902, IMG submission 203523) | Freshwater fungal communities from buoy surface, Lake Erie, Ohio, United States - Buoy 12 MA117 | ecosystem: Environmental > Aquatic > Freshwater > Lake > Lake biofilm | place: USA... | reverse complement strand
CTCAAGCTGAGCGCGATCCGTCGGCGTCACGGTGAATTGAATTCCTGTTCGCATGCCACTCAATCGCACAGACAACAAATCAAGGGAATCCACTTTTGGATTCCTTTGTTACGATCAATCCACTAGCGGGCCGGGGTGGTGCGGACGACCGCCTGGCGAAGGTGGGCGGCGTCCCTCCTCACCATCGCCAAGCATCTGAAAGCCTTGGAGAAACCGGCACGAAAGGCCGTGCCAGCAAAACCAGCCGCCGCAAAGACTGTCGTGAAGCCGGACGAAGGCGGGCCAGGGACGTTGTTGTAACGGCCCGGCACGTCGAACTTCGGGCGCGACAGATGCAACACTTTCAGGCCAGTATTTCCCCATGATCGAAGTCTTGTGCACGGCTCCTGGAGACCAGGCGCGCTTCGATCACCATCCGGCGGCGCACCCGACGCCTCGCCTCCCGCGGCCCATCCCCGCCTTGGTTCCACCCGGGCGGGGTCGGTATGCGGGGGGCAGAGGCCCGACAAGCCGCTAGTGCCAGACATTTTTTCTGGGTTTCCGCCCCGGGTTGCCACTCTTGGGTTGCCAGGTTGCCAAGGGTGGCACCAGAGCCGAGCACGTCCACCAAGGCCAGGGTTCCTCCCGGCTTGCCACATTCCGGAGCCCCCATGCCCATGCAGATCGAGATGATGCCGACCGACCGGCTTGTGCCGTATTGCCGCAACGCCCGGACGCATTCCGCCGATCAGGTGGCGCAGATCGTGGCATCGATCGTCGGGTTCGGCTCCACCAATCCGAACCTGATCGGCCAGGACGAGGTGATCATCGCCGGGCATGTGCAGTTGCAGGCAGCCAGGGCGCTGGGCGTTCGCATGGCCCTCGGCCTGTCCTGCAGTCTACTTGCGGCGGGCGTGGCGTTGGGCGATCCAGGCAGGGAGGACGGAGGTGAGGCTGGGGTCGGTGCGGCCTTCAGCGACCTGCGAGAGGGTGCGGAGCAGGCGCTTGTCGTCGGGGCCGAGGCTGCGGGCGGGCCAGGAGCGGGGGGCGGTGGTGACGAGGGCGTGGAAGCCTGCGTACCAGTCCTGCAGCCTCTCGGCGTCGAGGGGCGAGAGGTGGGCGGCGGTGGCGACCGGGTCGGGGGCGGTCTCCTCGATGCGGTCGACACGGGCCGAGAGCGCAGCCATCACCCGGTTGATCGACCCTTCGCCGGGGAACTCTATCCCGCCCAGCAGGGTTCCCAGCCAGACTTCGGGCGCGGGGGCGACCGGCGCGATGCAGAGCGCGGTGAGGTAGCCGTCGAGGAAGGCGTCGCCGAGGCCGGCTTCGGCCAGAAGGATGTCTCCCCCATCGGGGGCCTCCTCCGGTGCCGCGCCCTCGCCAGCGGCCCAAGCCTCCAGCGTCATCGCGACGATGTCGTGCAGGATCGGAATACGTTTCAGGGGGCGGTCGCCGATCAGGGCCCGGGCAACGGCGGCGAAGGAGGGCCAGATCGGGTCCTGCCCGGCCTGCAGCACGGCGGCCGAAGCGGCGATTGTCCGCGCCCAGGCCTCGCGGCGGGTGGCGAGGTGTTTCCATGCCGCCGCCTCGCGGCCTGCGTCCGTGCGGGCACGGGCCAAGGCCTCCCTCAGGGGACCCGTATCCTCGAACCAGCTGTCGAGGTGGGAAAAGCGGTCTGCCCATGTGGCGCTTGCCGCGATCAGCGCGCTGTCATCTGCGGGCCCAGGGGTCGGGCCCAGGGCGGCCAGGACATCGGCAGTTCCGAAGGGCTTCGGCGACAGCGCTTCGGCCCCCCAGACCTCGGCCATGTCCACCATGCCAGGCGCGGGTGGGCGGCCGAGCGCCAGCCCCTCGCCCAGACCCCGGGCCAGAATGGCGGCCAGCGCGGCGGGAGGCAGATCGATGGAATCGATCTCGTCGAGGATCCGGGCAAGCAGGGTCTTCTGTTCGGTCGCGCTGGCGCAGGGGATCAGGAAGGCGTCCTTCACCCCGTGCCCCTGCTTCAGCATCGCCATCGCCACCGCGCGGCGGCTACCAATCTGCACCGCCGCGATCAGGCTTTGCGCGCCGACGCCGTCCGGCAGGCTGGCAGCGGCGCGATGCACCTTGACGGCGAGTGCCGAGGGCTGCGCACCTGTCCTCATCTGCCGCCGGATCCCGGCATCGACGGCGGCCCGGGCCGGATCGTCGGGCATCCATTTGCGCAATGTCGGCAGCAGCGCAGCAAGGTCGGGCGGCAGGCTGGCGCGCGACAGTAGCGCGGTAGCCGCAGCCAGGCGGATGTCGGTCTGCGGGTCGAGCAGCCAGTAGAGACCCAGTCGTGCCTCGGCCGCACCGGGGCGGTCCACGGTCATCGAGACCAGCATCGCGGCCAGTTCGGGCGGCAGCCCGGCCAGAAGCTCGGACAGAGCCGCATGGGCCTGGCCGGGGCTATCACCCGCGTCGCGCAAGACCGGATCGAGAATTTCGCCCAGGTCCGGCATCACTGCGCCGTCCGGCAAATGGTCCGTGACGGAGTCGGCCGTCAGCGTGGCGAAGGGCGGCGGCACCAGCCCAGCCGAGGCGAAGGCCCGCGCCAGGGCCAGCCGTTGCGCAGCCGACAGTGGCATCTTGGCCTCGCGCGCCGCAACGGCCGCGGCCATGGCAGTGAGCAGCGCTGACCCTTCAGGCAGATCGTTCTCCTCTGCCATCCGCGCCTCGTCCAGCGCGGTCGCCAGCAGGCGCGCGGCGGCATGGGCAACGTCGCCCTTCTCGCCCAGGGCCTCCAGAGCGATCGGACCGATGCCCGCGGGCTCGTGCAGCAGCGCCCGTCCCCCGTCGCGGAGGAGACGGGCGAAGGTTTCATCGTCCCGGGCTTGGGCCAAGGCGGTAAGCAAGGGGTGGGGCGCGTAGGTCATGGCCGGAAGATTATGGCACTGGTGGGGCGCTGCCAAGCGTCTGACATCGCGCCGACAACGCTCGGGCGCCATGCATAAAGAGGTCTTCCCAGGGGAGTAGGACAGCGAAATCCGTTGGGGACAACCGATGCAGCCGCAAGTTGGACCTCAGGGTATGGAAATCAGCGCCGCCTGCTTGGCTGCGCCTTCTGCATGATGAAGGGCGGCTAGGCCAATCCGCCGATCAATGCAGCATATCCCCAAGCCCGAGCACTTCAAACGCCACTTTCATCGCCGGATCGTAGCCCGGGTCGATCCGGGCGGGTCCGTGGCCCGCCCGGATGTTCCACTCGTCAATCGCGCGAAGTCCGGCGGCGAATTCCTCCGGCGTCTCCGCTTCGTGCAGGGTCGTGTCGCCCTCGCAATAGGTGAAGATCAGCAGCCGGGCCGGGTTGGCCCAAGTGCCGAAGTACGAGGCATCCTGCGCGGTATCGACCTGCGCCCAGCCGTTCGCGTAGCTGCACAGGCCGAAGTCGTAGAGATAGCGATCGGCGGGGGCAAACTCGCGGGTGATCTTCATGCTGCGGCCCCGATCCGCGCCTCAAGCGCGATCACGCAGAGATCGCGGTAGCGGGCGAGCGCCTTGGGGCTCGACGAGACCGGGTTGATCCTGACATCGCGCAGGCCTTCGATGTCGCCCCGCTCGGCAAGGGCGATCAGGCCCTCGAGCTTGCCGCGAAACCGGGCGTGGGTGGCTGCCGAAAAGTCCGGGGGCACCGGCAAGGTGCCGGTCTTGGCGGCGTCCATGGCGGCGGTCGCCTTGGTCCGGCGGCGCTGTGCGTCGGAGGTCTGGGTGGGGGCAGCGGTTTCCGTCGCGTCCGTCTGGTCGGGTTCGACCGGCGCGGGAACCACCTCGTTCTCGGCGCTGCCCTTGAGGGCGGCTTTCAGGATTGCCTCGGCCCCGCCGTAGGTTTCGCAGACCATTGCCCGGTCGATCACCGTGGCGGCGGCATCGCCGATCACTTCGGCGAGGGTCTTGCGGAGCCGCTCGACGGTCTTCACGGTGGTTGCCAGGCGCCCGCGCGGTTGGCCGTCGATCAGCACGGTCAGCGTGGTGAGGTCGGAGGCGGAAAGGTTGGTCATGGCTCGGGGTCCTTTCAGGCGTTCTTGATATGGGCGGAGCGGCCTTCGGCGGTCACCGCGTAGATCATGGTGCGGTTGTCCCCAAAGGTGGCGGCGAAAGCCTCGGCCTGATCCATCCGGTCGAACCGGGCGCGGATGCGGATCGCGGGCTTCGATCCCCGGCAGGCGATGAAGTGATCGGCGGCGGCGAGGCAATTGGCCTCGTGGCTGGTCATGGGGATGGCGCGGTGGGCGGTCATGGAGGCGCTCCTTTCAGGGCTGCGAATGCACCTGACACTGGGGAGACGACCGCAAAGAGCAACTCTCAAGTCACTGGAATATTGATGTTTATCTCTGGATCGCAGCGTGCGGGTTCCCGTCCGCTGCCAGGCGGACCGAGCTTTGCGGAGATTGACCTTGGTGCCACCGGGTATTACTCTGCCCGGAAAGGAGTCTGGCCATGACGATCAAGTCCTCAATCTCGCTGACCGACGAGCAGTACGCATTCGTCCGGGACCTGGTCGACGCCGGGCGCTTCTCAAGCGTCAGCGCGGTGCTGCAGCAGGGCGTCGATCTCCTGAAGCAGAAGATGCACGACGATGATCTGCAGCGTCGCGCGCTGCAGGCGCTTCTGGAGCAGCGCAGCGCGGGCCGTTTCGTGACGCCAGCCGAGATGGACCGGTCCGTCGCCGGGATGATCGCCGCGAAGCGCCGCGCCCATGCGGTTCAGAATTGAGTTCTCGGCAGAAGCCGAGCGCGACTTTGCGCTGATCTTCGACCACCTCTTCGAGAGCTACCGGGCCTTCGGCGAAACGGTCGAGGCGGCGCTGGACCATAGTGAAGACCGCATCCTGGCCATTCGAAGGCAGGCCGACCGGCTGGGTGATGCTCCCCACCGTGGCGAGCGTCATGACGATCTGCAGCCGGGGCTGCGGCACCTCACCATCGACCGGGCGATTTACTGGTTTGACGTTGACGAAGTCGGACAGCGGGTGCGGGTCCTCGCGATCTTCTTCGGTGCCCAGGATCATGTGCGCCACATGCTGACACGGCTTCTGCAACCGTAGCGCGGACGGTTGGCGCAGTCGCGTCATCGGACCGGGCGGCTCGCGCGGAACCGGCAGCGCTGGCGCTCCCGCTTGACACAGACATTCCAGTTCGGGGGCAGCATGGGCCTTTCTCGGAGAGCTTATGCCGCCCATCGCGGGGTCAGCCACACGGCGGTTGCGAAAGCCCTGGCGACAGGCCGGATCACCGCCGAGGCGGACGGTACAATCGATCCGGCGAAGGCTGATCGGCAGTGGGATGCGGCGACCGATCCAGCCAAACAGCGCGGGGTCCATGCCCGCCAGCTGGGGGCAGATACCGCGCGCGGCACGGCGGCGAAAGCGGCGATCGGCATGAAGCCGGTGCCGCAGGCGGCAATCAGTGCCGTGAACGACACTCTGACCGAGGTCGGGGCGGATGCGCCTACCGGCGACGCCGAAGGCGGTCAGGTCTCCTTTCTGCGCGCCCGAATGGCGAACGAGGTGATCAAGGCGCAGACCGCCAAGGTCCGGCTGCAGAAGATGAAGGGCGATCTGGTCGACCGCAATCGTGCCGTGGCCACCGTCTTCGATCTGGCCCGGCGGGAGCGGGACAGCTGGCTGAACCTGCCGCCCCGGGTCGCCGCCAACATGGCCGCGGAACTCGGCGTGGAGGCGCATCGCATGGAACTGGTGCTGGACCGGGAGCTGCGCGCCCATCTGGCCGAAATGGCGGAGGTGAAGCTTGAATTCCGCTGAGGCCTTCGAGGGGGCCGACGATATCCGCCGCGCCTGGCTGGCGGGGCTGGCCCCTGATCCGGCTCTCACGGTTTCGCAATGGGCCGACCGGCACCGGGTACTGTCATCGCGCTCGGCCTCCGAGGCCGGGCCATACCGCACCAGCCGCACGCCTTACATGCGCGGCATCATGGATGCGCTCTCCCCGCGCAACCCGGTGCAGCGGGTGGTGTTCATGAAAGCGGCGCAGGTCGGCGCAACCGAGGCCGGGAACAACTGGATCGGCTTCTGCATCCACCGCGCGCCGGGGCCCTTCCTGGCCGTGCAGCCGACGGTGGAACTGGCAAAGCGTTTGTCACAGCAGCGGATCGACCCGCTGATCGAGGAAAGTCCGGATCTCCGCGCGCTGGTGAAGGCCTCGCGGTCGCGCGACATCGGCAATACCATCCTCGGCAAGCGTTTCCCCGGCGGGCAGTTGCTGCCACCCGATCCGCAGCACATGGATGATGCCGCCGATGCTGCGGCGGTCATCCACCCGCCGTGCCCCCGGCGGGTTGGTTGGCACAAGCGGCTCAATCGCCGCACCTGCCCGGTCCGAAAGGCAAACTCCCGCCGAAACTGCGCGCCTGCCTTGCACAACTGGGGGCGTGAATCGGGTCTATGATTATGGATCAATGCGTTGATCGGGTTTGCACCCTCACCTCTCCCGGATGGCTTCCTGATTGTAGCGCAGGATGGGGGACAGGAGGTATTCGATCACCCGGCGGCTGCCGGTTTTGACCTCGACCGTCACGTTCATGCCCGGACCAAGGGCCACCTCGCGGCCATCCACCATCATGGTGGACGACAGCAGCCGGATGCGGGCCGGATACTGGACCTGTCCGGTCTTCTCATCCATCACGCCGTCACCCGAGATGGACTGCACTTCGCCGGGGATCAGGCCATAGCGGGTGAAGGCGAAGGTTTCGACCTTCAGCTCCACCGGCTGGCCGACGCGGACAAAGCCGATATCGCGGTTCTGCAGCCTCGCCTCGACCTCCAGCGTGTCATCGTCGGGCACGATGATCATCAGGGGCTCTGCCGGCTGCACCACGCCGCCCACTGTGTGCAGGGCCAGCTGCTGCACCTTGCCGTCGATCGGCGCGCGCACCGTCATGTTCTGATGGCTGCGCTCCGCCTTGACCAGTTCCTGCGCCAGGGCCACCGCCGCCCGGTCCGCCTCGGACAACTCCCTTGTCTTGGTCAGGCGGAAGTCGGTTTCCAGGCTGTCGCGGCGGCTGCGGGTTTCGGCAATGCCGGAAGCCGCCTCGGCCAGCTGGAAGGTCTGGATCCTGCGCTCCTCTTCGGCCTCGACCAGCTGCTGCCTGGTCTCCAGCCAGGTCAGCCGGGATCCGGACCCGGTTTCCAGCAGGGTGCGCCGGGCGGTCTCGGCCTCGGCCAGCAGCGGGATCACCAGGTCCAGCTTGCCGATGGAGGCGGCGATCTGCGCCTGCTGCGCCTCGCGGCTGCGGATCTCGCCATCAATCTGCGCCAGCTTGGCCGCATGATCGCGAACTTCAGTCACCAGCAGGTTGCGCTGCCCCTCGACAAGGGCGGGATCAGGCCCGGGCGGGGGCTGGAACGCCGAAAGGGCCGTCTCCAAGGTCACGGTCCCCAGAAGCGCCTGCAGCCGGGCTGCCGTGACCTGCGCTTCAGCCAGTTCCTGGGCAATCCTTTCGCGGTCCGCGCCGACCTGCGTCGGATCGAACCGGACCAGAACATCCCCGGCGGTCACCGTCTGGCCGTCTTCCACCAGGATTGATGCCACGACGGCGGCCTCGGCGGCCTGCACGGTCTTCGAGCGGCCCGAGGGAATGGTCTTGCCTTCTGCCACCGCCACCACGTCGACGCGGCCCAGAATGGCCCAGGCCAGCATGATCACCAGAAACAGGCACAGCACGGCAGACAGCACCCGCGCCGTGGGCGAGGGCGGGGTTTCCGTCACCTCCAGCACGGCGGGCAGAAAAGCCATCTCGCCGCGCTGGCGGGACGGTGCCGGCCCTTCCGCCCGTTCGGCGGCCAGGCTTTCCTTCAGAACGCGCCAGGCCCGGCTCATTCCGCCGGATCCGCAATTGCCCCGATCTGATGCCGCCACAGCCCGGCATAGCGCCCGCCGCGCCGCAAGAGATCGTCATGCGTGCCATCTTCGGTGACACGTCCCTTTTCCACGGTGATGATCCGGTCCGCGTCGCGCACGGCGGCCAGACGGTGGGCGATGATCAGCACCGTGCGCCCCTTGGCAATCAGCCGCATGTTCTGCTGGATGATGCGTTCGGATTCGTAGTCCAGCGCACTGGTCGCCTCGTCCAGGATCAGGATGCGCGGATTGGTGATCAGCGCCCGGGCAATGGCCACGCGCTGGCGCTGCCCCCCTGACAGGCTGGCACCGCGCTCGCCAATCTCGGTGTCATAGCCGAAGGGCAGCTCCAGGATGAACTCATGCGCCCCGGCCAGCTTCGCGGCCGTCACCACCTGATCCATGCCCGCCTCGGGCAGGGCCAGCGCGATGTTGTCGCGCACCGAGCGGTTCATCAGCACGTTTTCCTGCAGAACCACCCCGATCTGGCGGCGCAGCCAGGCCGGATCGGCCAGCGCCAGATCGACCCCGTCAATCAGGATGCGCCCGCTCTCCGGAATGTAAAGCCGCTGGATCACCTTCGTCAGGGTGGATTTGCCAGACCCGGAGGGGCCGACAATGCCCACCACCTGGCCTGCCGGAATGTCGATGGAGATATCCTCCAGCACGCGTGAGGTTTCCGGGCGATAGCGGAAGGCCAGATGTTCCAGCCGGATATGGCCCTGCACAGCGGGCAGCGCGCCGCGCCCCGGACCGGACCGTGGCTCGGGCACTGCATTCAGGATGTCGCCCAGCCGTTCAATGGAGATCTTGAACTGCTGGAAATCCTGCCACAGCTGCGACAGCCGCAGGATCGGGGCCGCAACGCGGCCCGCCAGCATGTTGAAGGCGATCAGCTCGCCCACCGAAAGCTGCCCCTCCATCACCAGCCGCGCGCCGAACCACAGCACCGCCGCCGTGGTCAGCTTGCTGACCAGCTGCACCGCCTGTCCTGCCCAGTTCGACAGGTTCTGCGCCCGGAACCCGGCGCTGACATAGGCCGCCAGCTGCTGTTCCCAGCGGCTTTGCATGCGCGGTTCCACCGCCATCGCTTTCAGCGTTTCGACAGCGCCGATGCTTTCCACCAGAAAGGCCTGGTTTTCCGCGCCGCGGTCGAACTTCTCGTCCAGCCGCCGCCGCAAGACCGGGGTCACCAGAACCGAGATCAGGATATACAGCGGGATGGTCAGCGCCACGACCAGCGTCAGGATCGGCGAATAGACGAACATCACCGCAAAGAAGGCCAGACCGAAGACCACATCCAGCACCACGGTCAGCGCCTGTCCGGTCAGAAAGGACCGCACATTCTCCAACTCGCGGGCGCGTGCCACAGTGTCGCCCACCCGGCGTGCCTGGAAATAGCTCAAGGGCAGCGACAGGGCATGGTCATAAAGCCGGGCACCAAGTTCGACATCCAGGCGGCTGGTGGTATGGCTGAAGACGTAAGTCCGCAGCCCGGTCAGCAGCGTCTCGAACACCACCGTCACGACCAGCGCGAAGACCAGAACATCCAGCGTGGACCAGGACCGGTGCACCAGCACCTTGTCGATCACCACCTGAAAGAAGATCGGCGTCATCAGCGCGAACAGCTGCAGGAAAAACGACGACAGCAGCACCTCACCGAACAGGCGGCGGTACTTCACCAGGCTGGGGATGAACCAGGTCAGATCGAACCGCCGCGCCTTGCCCGCAAGCGAGGCCCGGCTGGTCACCAGCAACAGACGGCCCGTCCAGCGGCTGTGAAACCCGGCCAGCGGCAGCACCTCGGGGCGGCCGGCGGCGGGATCCTGCACCAGCACCCGGTCGTCATCGACCTTGGCCAGCACAATGAACCCGCCCTCCCGCATCTCGGCCAGGGCGGGCAGGGTGGCCTTGTTCAGCCGGTCCGGGGCGACGCGCTTGAGGCCCGCCTTCAGCCCCAGCGCCTTGGCCACGCGCAACAGCCGCGTCGCCTCCGGAACAGAAGGGTCAGCCGGAAAGCGGTGCGAAACGGTGTCGAAATCGGCCGATATCTCGTGGAACCGCGCCACCATGATCAGCGCGGCCAGCGATACCTCTGCCGGGCCGGGGCCCTTGCCCGCCGGACCGTCCGGTTCAGATCCACTCACCCGCGATACCCTGTCCCGCCCGGCGCTGCCGCCGGGCCCCCTTACGGCCCTGACGCCAGCAGCGGCGTCAGATACTGCTGCACATCCGCCCGTGCCAGGCTCAGCTCTCCCGCCGGCGGCGTGCCGAAGGCCGCCATCGCCTGCACCAGCACCTCGACCATCAGCGATTTGCCATCGGCAAAGCGCAGCCGGTCCGCCCCGCTGTTCACATCGACCAGCCGGTTGTCAAGAATGATCCGGTCCGCCGTGCCAAGGGCGACCACCAGATCCCGGCCGCTGTCCGCCCGGCTGGTGGTCAGGTTGCCCAGCCCGACGCCGGTCCGGAACTGCACCGTGTCAACGGCACTGTCCGTGCCACCGTCATTGACCGTGTCGATGCCATCACCCGTGCCGAAGAGGTAGCTGTCACTCCCGGCACCACCGGACAGGGCATCGGCCCCGCCGCCGCCGTCGAGCGTGTCATTGCCTGCGCCGCCGGACAGCGTGTCGTTGCCATCCCCGCCCGACAGCAGGTTCGCCGCCGCATTCCCCGTAAGCACATTGGCCCCGGTATTGCCCGTACCGTTGATCGCCGCAGCGCCTGTCAGCGTCAGGTTCTCGAGGTTCGCCCCCAGCACGTAGGTCACGGCAGACTGCACCGTGTCGGTGCCTTCGTTCAGCGCCTCGCTGACACCATCGCCCGCCGCATCGACGACGTAGATGTCGTCACCGGCGCCACCGATCAGGGCGTCAACCCCAGTGCCGCCGTCGAGCGTGTCATTGCCTGCCCCGCCATTCAGCGTGTCATTGCCATCGCCGCCCGCCAGCAGGTTCGCAGCCGCATTGCCGGTCAGGACGTTGGCCCCGGTGTTCCCGGTGCCGTTGACCGCCGCAGAGCCGGTCAGCGCCAGGTTCTCCAGGTTCGCCCCCAGCACATAGGTCACGGCAGACTGCACCGTGTCAGTGCCCTCGTTCAGCGCCTCGGTTACAGCGTCGCCAGCGGAATCGACGATATAGAGGTCATCGCCGCTGCCGCCGGACAGACTGTCATTGCCCGTGCCGCCGTCGAGCGTGTCATTGCCTGCCCCGCCATTCAGCGTGTCATTGCCATCGCCGCCCGCCAGCAGGTTCGCAGCCGCATTGCCGGTCAGGACGTTGGCCCCGGTGTTCCCGGTGCCGTTGATTGCCGCAGAGCCGGTCAGCGTCAGGTTCTCCAGGTTCGTCCCCAGCACATAGGTCACCGAAGACTGCACCGTGTCCGTGCCTTCATTCAGCGCCTCGCTGACACTGTCGCCCACCGCATCGACGATGTAGGTGTCGTCCCCGGCGCCGCCAGTGAGGGCGTCCGCCCCAGTTCCGCCGTCCAGCGTGTCATTGCCCGCGCCACCATTCAGCGTGTCATTGCCATCGCCGCCCGACAGCAGGTTTGCGCCTGCGTTCCCGGTCAGGACGTTGGCCCCGGTGTTCCCGGTGCCGTTGACCGCCGCAGAGCCGGTCAGCGCCAGATTCTCGACATTCAGGCCCAGAGTATAGGTGACGGCGGATTGCACCGTGTCGGTGCCTTCGTTCAGCGCCTCGGTCACCATATCGCCTGAGGCATCGACGACATAAGTATCGTCCCCGGCACCGCCGATCAGAGTGTCAGACCCGATGCCACCGTCCAGCGTGTCATTGCCTGCCCCGCCAGCAAGCGTATTTGCCGCCGCATTCCCCGTAAGCACATTGGCCCCGGTATTGCCCGTACCGTTGATCGCCGCAGCGCCTGTCAGCGTCAGGTTCTCGAGGTTCGCCCCCAGCACATAGGTCACGGCAGACTGCACCGTGTCGGTGCCTTCGTTCAGCGCCTCGCTGACACCATCGCCCGCCGCATCGACGACGTAGATGTCGTCACCGGCGCCACCGATCAGGGCGTCAACCCCAGTGCCGCCGTCGAGCGTGTCATTGCCTGCCCCGCCATTCAGCGTGTCATTGCCATCGCCGCCCGCCAGCAGGTTCGCAGCCGCATTGCCGGTCAGGACGTTGGCCCCGGTGTTCCCGGTGCCGTTGACCGCCGCAGAGCCGGTCAGCGCCAGGTTCTCCAGGTTCGCCCCCAGCACATAGGTCACGGCAGACTGCACCGTGTCAGTGCCCTCGTTCAGCGCCTCGGTTACAGCGTCGCCAGCGGAATCGACGATATAGAGGTCATCGCCGCTGCCGCCGGACAGACTGTCATTGCCCGTGCCGCCGTCGAGCGTGTCATTGCCTGCCCCGCCATTCAGCGTGTCATTGCCATCGCCGCCCGCCAGCAGGTTCGCAGCCGCATTGCCGGTCAGGACGTTGGCCCCGGTGTTCCCGGTGCCGTTGA
>Ga0315902_10010375_pt1 | contig 12327 bp, 10 predicted proteins | sample LakEriMetagenome_9_FD_203523 | JGI IMG/M metagenome (GOLD analysis project Ga0315902, IMG submission 203523) | Freshwater fungal communities from buoy surface, Lake Erie, Ohio, United States - Buoy 12 MA117 | ecosystem: Environmental > Aquatic > Freshwater > Lake > Lake biofilm | place: USA... | reverse complement strand
TCGCCATCTTCGGATTGCCTGCATTCGGGTCCATGTCGTTCGAGTGTGGCAGGCCAAAGTGGAAGTCGAAGCCATGATTTTGCGGATGATGCGCCGGATTGAGGCTCCACACGCCGAGGTGCCATTTGCCGACGAGGCCCGTGGAGTAGCCTTTTCCCTTCAAAAGCTCCGCGAGGGTGATTTCATCCTGCGGCAGACCGCCACTCGAAAAGCGTCGCAGCACACGCACCTGGTCATGGCACATGCCATTGCGAATCGGATAGCGTCCCGTCATGAGCGCCGCGCGGCTGGGCGTGCAGACTTCCGCTGCGGAGTAGAACTGCGTGAACCTCACGCCCTCCGCAGCCATGCGGTCGAGATGCGGCGTGCGAATGGTGGGATGCCCGTAGCAGCCCAGATCGCCATAACCGAGGTCATCCGCGTAGATGATGACGATGTTCGGAGCGGCAAAGAGCGAGGAACAGAGAGCAAAGAGGTAGAGAAAAAGGCGCATGACGAGCCTCCAAACGTGTCCCGGGCGTTGCTTCAAGCGGGCAAACCGCCGGTTTTCCCAGCCGCGCACCTTGACCATCCGCCGGTCTGCAACGACTTCGTCACACAACACCCATTGCCGCATGTCCCCTTCCGCCGCATTCGCTCAACACATGAGCAAGATCATGATTGTTGAAGACGAGGCGGACATTGCCGAGATGATTTCGCTCCATCTCGCCCGCGAAGGTCACGAAAGCGTCACCGTCGCCAACGGTCTCCAGGTCGTCCCGGCGGCCATTGAGCACCAGCCGGACCTCATCGTGCTCGACCTGATGCTGCCAGGCCTCGACGGCCTGAGCGTGTTCAAGCGCCTCCGCGCCGACACCCGCACCGCCAGCACCCCCGTCATCATCCTCACCGCCAAGTCGCAGGTCACTGACAAGATCGCCGGCCTCGAGGTCGGCGCGGACGACTACCTCACGAAGCCATTTTCCCCCCGCGAGCTCTTCCTGCGCATCAGCGCCATCCTGCGGCGCACGAAAAAGGTCGTCCTCATCTCCGAGCTGCGCCGCGGCCCCTTCTCGCTCGACCGCAAGAACCTGAAGCTCTTCCTCCACGGCCAGCCTCTTGAGCTCACCACCACCGAATTCAAGCTGCTCACCACCCTCATGGAGAACGACCAGGCCGTGCACACCCGGGCCGACCTCCTCCGCGAGGTCTGGGGATACAACGGCGACATCGCCACCCGCACCCTCGACACCCATGTGAAGCGCCTCCGCGAGAAGCTGGGCGAGGACGGGAAATGCATCATCACCGTGCGCGGCACCGGGTTTCAATTCAAGATTGATGGCGAGGGAGCCCCGGTAGAGACATCGCCCTCCTGATCACAGATGTCCGGCCTCAGCCTTTTCCTCCTCATCGCCCTCATTTTCACCTGGTTCGCCTGGTGGCGGCTGCGTCACCGACATGAAAAATGGCTCGCGGACATGGTGACTGCCATCGGCCTGAAGCACACCGAGGCCCACCGCCTCGTCGAGGAGGCCGCCGCCGCCCGCCTCGCTGCCGACCAGCTTCCCCGCGAGCGTGGCCTGCACGAATTCTTCGAGGCCATCCTCAACGAGATCCGCCAGGGCGTCGTCATCGTCGACGCGGAGATGCACATCCGCTTCGCCAACCATCCCCTCGCCGCCCTCCTTGAGCGCCCCGCCATCCACACCGGCCGCACTCTGATCGAGGAACTGCGTGACCACCAGCTCACCGACCTCGTCCACCAGGCCATCGCCGAGAAGAAGCGCGTCACCCGCCAGGTGCAGATGTTCTCCGGAAAAACCAGCAGCGCCGCCAATCTGAGCGGCCGCTACTTCATGATCGAGGCGGCACCCCTCTCCGATCCCCGCGTGGGCGCGGCTTGGCTCATGGTCCAGGACGTCACCGAGACGGCCCTCACTGAGCAGATCCGCCGCGATTTCATCGCCAATGCCTCCCATGAGCTGCGCACCCCGCTCACCATCATCAACGGCTACATCGAGACCCTGCGGGACGCCCCCGCCCTGCTCCCACGCTGCCTGGACACCATGGAGAAGCATGGCAAGCGCCTCGCCCGCCTCACGGAGGACATGCTCAGCATTTCCCGCCTGGAGGACACCTCCACTCCGCTGAATGCCGATCCCTTTGAGGTCCGCCAGTGCGTCCAGGACGCCATCGACCACCTCGCCCCCATGCATGAAAAGCGTGACGTCCGCTTCGTGCTCGATTTTCCTGCCAAGAACGGCCTCCTGCACGGCGACCGCTTTTACTGGGACCAGGTCTTCACCAATCTGATCGAAAACGCGCTGAAGGAGAACCCGCAGGCCGGCCTCGTCATCACGGTGTCCGGCCTCTGGCAGCCAAAAGAATGCATCCTGAAGGTCAGTGACAATGGCACCGGCATCCCTGCGCATGATCTGCCCTTCGTCTTCAAGCGCTTCTTCCGCGGGGACAAGCACCACAGCAGCAGCATCAAGGGCACCGGCCTCGGCCTCAGCATCGTGAAGCGGGCGGTCGAGGCCCATGGCGGCAGCATCACCGCCACCAGCCAGCCCGGCATCGCCACCACCTTCACGATGACCGTCCCGGTCTGAGCACGGCCGGCGGATCAGCAGGAGGTCCTCACCGCGCCTTGCGCTTTGGCTTCCCTGCCCTAATCTCCGCGCCCTTCCATGAGCAACGCCACCGCCATCACTCCGACTCGCGAAAAAGATTTCCCCGAATGGTATCAGCAGGTCATCCGCGCCGCTGATCTCGCCGAAAACTCCGAAGTCCGCGGCTGCATGGTCATCAAACCCTGGGGCTACGGCATCTGGGAAAACATCCAGCGCCAGCTCGATGCGAAGTTCAAGGCCACCGGCCATGTGAATGCCTACTTCCCGCTGCTCATCCCGCTCAGCTACCTCGAAAAAGAGGCGCAGCATGCCGAGGGCTTTGCCACCGAGTGCGCCGTCGTCACCCATCATCGCCTCGAAGCACAGAAGCAGCCCGATGGCAGCACCAAGATGGTGCCCACCGGCGAGCTCGCGGAGCCTTTCGTCATCCGCCCGACCTCTGAAACGATCATCGGCGCCGCCTTCGCCCGCTGGGTCGAGAGCTACCGCGATCTGCCGCTGCTCATCAATCAATGGGCGAACGTCATGCGCTGGGAAATGCGTCCGCGTTTGTTCCTGCGCACCGCCGAGTTCCTCTGGCAGGAAGGCCACACCGCCCACGAAACGGCTGAAGAAGCCATCGTCGAGACCGAAACCATGCACAAAGTGTATGAGGACTTCCTTCGCGATCACCTCGCCATCCCCACGATCCCCGGTGAGAAGACCGAGCGCGAGCGTTTCCCCGGCGCGGTGCGCACTTTGACTGTCGAAGCGATGGTGCAGGACAAGAAAGCCATCCAGGCCGGCACCTCGCACTACCTCGGCCAAAACTTCGCCAAGGCAGCCGGCATCCAGTTCCTGGGCCGCGACAACACGAAGCAGTTCGCGCACACCACGAGCTGGGGCGTCAGCACGCGCCTCATCGGCACCATGATCATGGCCCACGGCGATGACGATGGCGTCATGCTCCCGCCACGCGTCGCGCCGCAGCAGATCGTCATTTTGCCCGTTACTCCAAAGCCGGATACCCGCCAGGAAATCATCGACGCCTGCGAGGCGCTCGCCCAAACGCTGCGCTCGCAAACCTGGGCTGGTGAGCCCATCCGCGTCCATGTGGACAAGCGAGATCTGGCCGGTGGTCAAAAGAATTGGGAGTGGATCAAGAAAGGCGTGCCCATGCGCGTCGAGATGGGTCCGCGTGACATCACCAGCCGCAGCGTCGCCGTGGCCCGCCGTGACAAAGGCCCGAAGGAGAAGGAATTCATTCCCAAGGAAGAATTCATCCAGACTGTGCAGGAGCGCCTCGGCGAAATCCAGCAGGCCCTGCTCACCCGCGCCACCGCCCTGCGCGATGCCAACATGAAAAAGCTCGACACCCTCGACGAGTTCAAAGCCTTCTTTGCCGATGAAAACGGCGGCGGCTTTGCCCTCATGCACTGGGCTGGCACCATGGAAGAGGAAGAAAAGCTCGCGAAGGAGAACAAAATCACCATCCGCTGCATCCCGAACGGCGATGCCTACGCCGAGGAGGGCAAGTGCTTCCTCACCGGCCGCCCCAGCAGCCGCCGCGTGGTCTTCGCCCGCAGCTACTGAGCCTGCGGGAGAGCACACCCCTTGCTACCGCATTGATCTCCGAATAACCGGGGCGATTTGCAGGCAGCACCAGCTTTCGCCTTTCACCCAGCCGTCATCATGGCGGAGAACGCAGCGCAGCGTGGCCGGTGGTTTGTCACCGAGGTAGGTGTCGGCCTTGATGAGGCCGATGGAGAGGGTGCCATCCGAATGAAGGGTGATGGTTTGTGGCTTGTCGCTGTCAAACCAGCCATCTTCGGTGAAGACAATGATCTTTTCCACATCACGCTGACGGGTGTGCACGAGGGCACGAGCATCCGCAGGACGCAGCGTGAGGGTGATTTCGCCACCGTGTTCGGAGGCCTCGGCTTTCCAGGCATCGCTGGTTCGTTCTGAGCGAGCACGCTCGGCTTCGAGCAAGCCATGCCAGGTTTCGTTTCGCGTGGAGGTGGCCGCGACTGGCAGGCTGAGGCTCAAATCCATCGCCCCCGGATGGCAGCTTTTGCCACAACACATCCAGGAAGCTTTGGCATTGAGGGTGACCTCCACCCCCGGCTTCAAATTGGCGGGCGGGCGCAGTTCCGTGCGCAGCATGACATCGCGATCAAAGCCCTGCGCTTTGATTTGGAACATCAGCGTCCGCTCCGGCTCAGGATAGACGAGCGGACCGGCCTGCCAGCCTTTTGGCAGATCCCACTTCAATTGGGTGGGAACGCCGACGATGCCCGGAAAGCGCCAGTAAGTATGCCAGCCACGATCATGCCGGATCCAGAGCCCCACCGTGAACGGCTTCCCTGGCACCACCGCTGATTGCTCGGAGACAAGCTGCAGCTTCAGGCCTGTCTGGGCCAGCGCAGGCGACGTCAAAATGACGAGCCCCAGCAGTCGCAGCAAAGCGAGGCGTGAGAGATTGAATTGGGTTGATGAAATTCCGGGCATTCACTCACTCCAACGTGACCAGACCGGCTTTTAGCGCATGCTTCGTGAGGCCTGCTACATCATGAATGTCGAGCTTCTTCATCAGATCGGCCCGGTAATGATCGACGGTCTTGGGCGATAGCTTCAAGTCATGAGCGATCTGCTTGCTGCTGCGTCCACGGGCCAGCAGGCCGAGGACGTCTTTCTCCCGGCTGGTGAGCTTCATCGGGCCGGTTTTGCCACTTTGTCCGCCTCCTGCGGCATGGTGAATGACCTGACCGGAGTGATAGTGCGCACCACGAACCACCGCGCGGAGTGCATCGTAAAGCACCGCGAGAGAATCGTGACGGTGAAACATGCCATGCGGCTGCTCGCGCAGCGGGAGTGCCAGCATTTCATCGCTCCCTTCTCCGGCGAGGACGAGCAAACGGATCTGCGGATGCTCCGCATGCACCCGTCTCACCAATGTGGTGCAACTCATGTCCTCAAGGGCGCAGCCGATGAGCAGCAGCTCGGGCGGCTGTTTGGAACAAATCTCCAGCACCTCACTTCCACTCGCACACTCGCCGGCCACCTGCACCTGCCCCTCGTTCGAGACGGCGAGCATCAGCAGCTCCCGCAGGAGGCATTGGCTTTCGGCGATCACCATCTTGGTTTTCATCTGGAGAGTGCGAAAAAATGAGGTGAGCAGCTTTTTGAGACGCCAGAAAAGCAGGCTGTGGCGGATACTGGATGAAATTGGAGCAAAAAGCAGATGTCTAGGCAAGGTAAAAGCAGAAAACCTCGTGCCAGGCCCCTTGGAGAATCCCGGGGCAGGCCCCTGCAAAATTCCCGTGAAGGACCGCGGCAACCATCGGGCGAGCGACTGCAAACTCACCCGTATTGCCTTTTGAACACCTCGGCTGCTCAGATGCGCCCTCCACTCTCCCGAGAATGAAAACGCTGCACCTCCCGGCCCCAGTCCGCCTCGTCATCATCGCCACTGCGATGATGCTGTCCCTCTCCGGCTGTGCTCTGAGCCTCGTCAGCTCTTACGATGAGGTCACTGACCGGGCGGTGCAGGAGCTGGCATCAAAAACGGAGGCGGTGATCGCGGATGCCACCACCGGTGGTTCTTACCGCAGGCATGCCGCCTTCTATGCGCAGGCCCAGGGAGAGATCAGCGCCATCGAGATGCGCTCCGCGGTGTATCAAAACAACGAGGCGGAGATCGCCGCGCTCGGCAGCCTGCGCACCGCCATTAAAAACATGGGGCGCATCCACCAGATCGCCGGCTCGCTGCGCCCTGAGGAGGCGGATGGCGTGAGATCCCTGCTGCGCAGCCTCATTCATCATCAGATATCCAAAAAGCGCAGCAGTCATGTTTTGAACCCGCCAGCCTCCTGAGGACACGCCATGAACTTTGAACAAACACTCCAAGCCATGGTGGCCGCCGCCTCAAAAGCCGCCAAAGGCCAGTGGAAGGCCATGAACGAATATGCCGAGGCTGAGTTTCGCCTGCTGGCCGCCTCGGCGATGCGGCTAGAGGCCAGTTTCGTCACCGACATGGCGGAAGCGGCCTTGCAGACGAACGCCAAGAAGCGGGCGAAGATGGAGAAGATTGCCAAGGAACGCAAGAAGCTGGCCCTTGAGAATCTGGAACTGGCTGCCGCGACGGTCGTGAACATGTCGAAGGCAGATGTGAAAATGGCCGCGCAGGACGCGGTCAATGCGGCGGTCAAGGTCCTGCTGACCGCCGTGAACGCCTCTCTCGGCGTGCCTCTTTTGTAAGTCCGTCCTTCACACCACCAACCACGCCCCACCATGCCTTCTCAACGAAAAACCCTTCACGGCAAATCACGCCTCTTTGATGTTCGACCTGACCGCTACGATGTGCGTGACCGGAAATACCAGCCAAAGCTCGTCAACCTGCCTGCGGTGTATCCCGCCATCGAATTCGCTGATGACCTCCTCCCACGCTACAGCAAGCTCGTGCTCGACCAGGGTGAGGAAGGTGCATGCACGGGCTTCGGCCTGGCTGCAATGATCAATTACCTCCGCTTCCGCCAGGCCGTGTTCCCTACGGGCAAGGCGATCCAGGATGCTCCGCTGCCGGAAAAGGTGAGTGAGCGCATGCTCTACGAGCACGCCCGGCTTTACGACGAATGGCCAGGAGAGGACTACGATGGCTCGAGCTGCCGCGGAGCCATGAAAGGCTGGCACCGGCATGGGGTGTGCCTGAAAACGACCTGGCCCTACATGCAAAAGGGCAAGACCGGCAAGCTGGACCAGCCCGGCAAACCCAAGCCCAAGTGGGCCGTGGAGGCCGCCCAGATCGCCCTCGGAGCCTACTACCGCGTCGAGACCGATGACATCACCGCGATGCAGAGCGCCCTCCATGAGGTGGGAGCCGTGTATTGCAGCGCGAATGTGCATGACGGCTGGGATTTGAAGGACGTGGAGGACAAGGTGGGAAACCTCTCGGTCATGACTTGGAAGCCCGGTCGTGAGGCTGCCAGCGGCCATGCCTTTGCCATCGTGGGCTACAACCAGCGCGGTTTCATCGTGCAAAACTCTTGGGGACCCGGCTGGGGTTACCATGGCTTTGCCCTCATGCTGTATGGCGACTGGCTGGAGAACGCCACGGATGCCTGGGTGGCCACGATGGGGGTGCCGGTGATGCAGGACAAGGTGCCCACGACCTTCACCACGCGTGCGCTGCATCGGGTGTCTTCGAGTGTTTCCCCCGGCTTTGCTGGAGCCGCGCCGGACTCACCCACCGCGCCCTGGAGCGAAGATCTGGCACGTCATCATTCCGTCGTGCTCGGCAATGACGGCGTGCTGCTGCGGAACTCGGGTGCCCACAGTGGCAGCGGTTTCGCCCAGGAGGTGGTGTTTCAAAAATTGCGGGACTGGATGAAGGCGGGCGTCAAAAACCGCAAGGTGGCCATCTACGCCCACGGCGGCCTCAATCACGAGGAGGACGGCATCAAGCGCGTGCAAATCATGGCCCCCTACTTCATGGCGAACGGCATCTATCCCATCTTCGTCGTTTGGAAGACCGGCTGGAAGGAAAGCCTGCGGGACATGGGTGTCGATGCCTTGAAAAAGATCCTCCCGGATTCCTGGCTGCCCTCTCAGGCCAGAGGCATCGGTGACTGGTTGAAGGAGCAGGTCAGTGATGGTGCCGACTACACCGTCGAGACGACGCTGGGATTTCTCGGAAAATCTCTCTGGCGGCAGATGAAGCAGAATGCGGAGGCCTCGGGACGCGAGGGGCACGGAGCAGCGATCTTCGCCAAGGAGATCAGCTCGCTGCTCGGCAGCTACAAAACCGCCGAGATTCATCTATTGGGCCACTCGGCCGGGGCCATCTGGCATGGCCACTTCATCTCCACGCTCTCCAAAATCGATAAAACGGCCACACTGGCCTCCTGCCATCTGTTTGCCCCGGCCTGCACCGTTCCTTTTGCCAACGAGCACTACGCCCGCGCCCTCAACCGCGGCACACTGCCAGGCACGAAGCTGCACGTGAGCAATCTCGACAACACCGCCGAGCTCGAGGACAACGTGGGCGGCTTTTACGGCAAATCACTTCTCTACTTCGTCAGCCGTGCCTGCGAAGAATGGCACAAGACTCCGATCCTCGGCATGGAGGCCGCCTGGAACAGCGCCCTCGATGACAAGGACATCTTCCAGCTCATCAACCGCAAGGGGCAGGACGAGTTTGGCTTCATGGATGCCGTGCAAAAGTGGCGCAACACCGTCGCCACCAAAAAAGTCCCCGCGCCCATGCTGAAGAAGTCCGGCGAAACGGTTCACAATGGCAAAAAACAAAACCCGCCGAGCCATGGCGGCTTCGACAACGACACCCTCTACATCACCCGCACGCTCAACCGCATCCTCAATCAGGCTGAAGACACCGCGCTTCCCCATCCTGTCGTCTCTCTCGCCGATTTTTAACTCTAACCACCCCCGAATCCCATGACTACACGCGCCGCCATCGAATGGTTTCAGACCACTTTTGACAAAGAACTCCGTGCCGCCGTCCAAGGCACGCCCTTCAATATCGATCTCCTCTCCGCCATCGCCTATCAGGAGACTGGCTACATCTGGCACCGCCTCCTCAAAAAAGGCATGAAGCCCAAAGAGATCCTCCGCCTCTGCGTGGGGGATACCATCGACAAAGGCCGCAAAGCCTTTCCACGGGACAAGGCCCATCTCCTCGAGCACGCGAAGGGAGCCGCCATGTTCGCCGTCGCCCGGCGCTGCCTCGTGGACATCGCCGCGATCCTGCCAGACTTCCAGGCTGCCGCCGCCAACAAGGACAAGTTCTTCCGCGGATTCGGAATCTTCCAGTATGACCTCCAGTTCTTCGACAAGGACCAGGACTACTTTCTCAATGAGAAGTGGAGTGAGGCCTCCGAGTGCTTCCCACGAGTGATCAAAGAACTCTACGAGGCCATGAAGCGCCAGAAGTGGTCGTCCAAGCAGACGCTCACCGATCTGGAAAAGATCCACATCGCCATCGCCTACAACAAAGGCACCTCCGACCTCTCGAAAGGCCTCAAGCAAGGTCACAAGAACAGCGAGGGGCAATACTACGGCGAGCTCGTCTCCGCCTTCTATGATATCGCCCGCAGCATCCCGGATGATCCAGGCACCGCGGCAGGTGGAGGCCCGGGCATGAACATCGTGCGCGAGACTCCTTTTGTCCCGCTCACCATGGGCAGCAAGCCGCCTGCCTATCCCGGCAGGCTCATCGTGCTCGACAGCAAGGACAAGGCTTCGACAAGGCTCATCCAGCAGCGGCTTCGCGATCTCGGCTTCACCCAGCCAGGCAAAAAGGGCGAGGAGCCCTTGAGCGTCGATGGCGATTTCGGCCAAAACACCCTGGCCGCGGTGCAGTTGTTCCAGGCCCGCCATACCGATGCGCATGGCGGCCCGCTTGAAATCGATGGAAAAGTCGGCGCGGACACCTGGGGCGCCCTTTTCGGTGCCAAAACCGTGCCAGTAAGCGATGTGCCCGCCGCCAAAAGCGAACTGCTCGTCGAGGTGCTCGATGTCGCCTCAAAAGAAGTCGGTGTCCGCGAGGTCGGAAACAACGCCGGGCCGCGTGTGGAGCAGTATCAAAAGAGCGTCGGCATCTCCCGGGGGGACGCGTGGTGCGTGGCCTTTGTTTACTGGTGCTTCCAGACCGCCGCGGCGAACAAGGGTGTCACGAATCCCATGCAGAAGAATTGCCGGACAGGCGGCGTGCTCGATCTGTGGAACCGCGCCCGTGTGGCCGACATTCCCACCATCAGCACGGAGCAGGCCCTCGATAATCCTGCCCGCGTGAAGCCGGGCATGGTTTTCATCATCTCGACCGGCGGGGGCAAAGGACACACCGGCCTCGTCTCGCGTGTGGTGGGCAACCGGCTGGAGACCATCGAGGGCAACACTAACGATGGCGGCTCCCGCGAGGGCATCGGCGTCTTCCGCCGCACCTCACGCACCATCGCCTCCATCAATCGCGGGTTCATCAACTTCGGCTGAGCCAGGCGGCGACAGCCACCGGCAGCCGGAGCGGCACGCTCCCTGCTGAGAAGACACGATGTCCGCCTTGCGTCGGCAAGGGCGAGCGCCCATGTTGGGTGCCCGTTTTCCTCTCCCGTGAGTTTGTCCGCCCCAAAAATCGTGATCATCGGCGCCGGCCTGTCCGGTCTGGCCTGCGCCCGTGTGCTGGCGAGGTCTGGCGTGCCGTTCACGCTGCTCGAAGGCTCGAATGGTGTCGGAGGCCGTGTGCGCACGGATGTGGTGGATGGCTTCCGGCTGGACCGGGGATTCCAGGTGTTCCTGCCGGCCTATCCGGAGGCACGCCGCGTGCTCGACTACGCCGCCCTGAATCTGTGCCCGATCTATCGCGGCGCGGATGTGTTTGTGAAGGACAGCTTTCACCGTGTGGCGGACCCGGTGGGGCATCCGCTCAGCGCCCTGCGCTCCATGCGGGATGAGGAGGTGGTGGCACTGAGAGACAAGTGGTTCACGCTCGTGCTGCGCAAAGAGGCTTTCGGATTGAAGGAACCGCCCCGTGGACTGCCTGACATGGAGGCGGAGGACTACCTGCGGGAGTTTGGCTTTTCCGAGCGGATGATCGACCGCTTCTTCCGCCCCTTCTTCGGCGGCATTTTCCTCGAAAAGGATCTGCGCAGCTCGGCGAGGATGCTGTTGTTCTTGTTTTCCATGTTTGACCGTGGCGGCAGTGCCCTGCCAGCCCAGGGCATGCAGGCCATTCCTGACCAGCTCGCCATCGCCCTGCCTCCCGGCAGCCTGCGGCTAAACACGCCGGTGACCCAGGTGCGGCGTGGCGAGGTCACACTAGACAGCGGTGAGCTGCTGAGAGCCGATCACATCGTCATGGCTGTGAGCGAGGAGGCCGCGTTCCGCATGCTGCCCACCGGGGTGGACTGCATGCCAAAGCCCGCCCGCTCCACCACCTGCCTCTACTTTGCCGCGCAAGAGGCGGACATGCCGGTGAGAGAGCCCATCCTTCATCTCGATGGCGATGGACGTGGCCCGGTGAACTCCGTCTGCGTGCTCTCGCGCATCTCCCCCGCCTACGCTCCGCCCGGTCAGCACCTCATCTCCGCATCCATCATCGGCATGCCCTCCAGCACTGAGCTCGAAGAAGTCGTGCGGGATCAGATGACGCGCTGGTTCGGCCCCTGCGTGCAGCGCTGGCGGCATCTGCGCACCATCCAGGTGCGCCACGCCCAGCCGGAGACACGCCAGCTCAAGCTCGGTGAGGGTCCCCTGCCCCCGGTGATCGAGCCCGGCCTCTACCGCTGTGGCGATTGGTGCGAGGATGTGTCCATCAATGGAGCACTTCTCAGCGGTCGCCGCGCCGGCGAGGCGCTGCTCCGTGCCATCGGAGAGCCCGTGTGACGAGCGCCAAGGACGCCATCCATCACGCCTGCCGCAGTCGTAACCCCGGCCCTTTATCATGCCCCCTCTCTTTCCTCTTCTCACCACCCTCCTCCTCGGCGGCCTGCTCTCCTGGATGTGGATGACGGATAATGTCATGCGTTCAGCCGCCGTCGTGCTGCTAGGTGGCTTGTGGTTCCTGATGAATGGAATGTGGTGGGCGCTGCGAAAAAAAGGCGCTCGCTGGCAGCGCCTCGCGGTGCTCGTGCTGGTCATGGCAGGCGTGGTGGTGTTTTTCCGCTTCGCGGTGCGGTATGAAGGCAGCGCCGATGGCTCCGCCTGGCCTCAACTCGCCTTTAAA
>Ga0315902_10010372_pt1 | contig 12328 bp, 14 predicted proteins | sample LakEriMetagenome_9_FD_203523 | JGI IMG/M metagenome (GOLD analysis project Ga0315902, IMG submission 203523) | Freshwater fungal communities from buoy surface, Lake Erie, Ohio, United States - Buoy 12 MA117 | ecosystem: Environmental > Aquatic > Freshwater > Lake > Lake biofilm | place: USA... | reverse complement strand
GGCGCCGAGGAGCAGCTGACCAAGGCTGGCAGCGCGATGGCCGCCAACGACTACGCCGCGAAGGGCGAGGCGATCAGCCGTGTGATCCGGATCATCGACGAGGGCCTGCGCGCCTGCCTCGACGACCGCGGCGGCGAGCTCACGACCAACCTGCGTACGCTCTACACCTATGTCCTGAGTCGCCTGCTGAAGGCTTCGCGCGACAACGACCCGGCGCTGCTTGACGAAGTTCGCCGCCTGCTCGAACAGGTCTCGACAGCCTGGACCCAGATCGGCCCGGGCCGGCAGCCGGCGGCTGCGGCGACCGTGCAGCGCGCGACCATGGCGGTGCGCTGATGCTCGACACCCTGATCATGGCCCCGTCGACCGACGAGCAGGTGCTCGACACCTGCCGCGCCGTCGAGACGAACTGCCTGTCGATGCTCGATGCGGCGCGTCAGGACGACTGGGAGCGCGTGGCTCGCCTGCAGGCGGTGAACGATGCCCTGATCGCCGACGTGCGTTCGGCAGGCGATGCAACGCTATCCGCCGCGCGGCGGCGCGAGCAGCTCGGGATCCTTCGCCGCATCGTCATCATCGACGGCGAGATCCGTCGGCTTCGCGAACCCTGGCAGCGCGGGCTCGACCGTCTGCTGGCTGCCGGCCGACGGCCGGTTGTGCCCGGACGTACGGCGCGCCCCTGACATGAGTACCGGCGCCTCACCACCGCCGATTGATGCGCCCCTCGAGATCCAGCAGATTCTCGAGCAACTCCGACGAGATCGGACACCGCTGTCACTCGGGGTGGCCGGCGGCAACTCAGACCTGGCCATCGGGCGACTGGAAACGCTGGCTCCCGGTTTCCTGTGGCTGCGGCTGGAAGGCGCGCACGACCCCGCGCTGCTGCGTGACGGTGTTCGGTTGACAGTCAGCACCCAGGCCGACGGCGTCACCATCCACTTCGAACTTGCCCTGCGGCATGCAGGCGCGGAGCGTGACGGTACCGGCGTGCGACTGAGCTGCGCGCGGCCGAAGCAAATCGTGCGCGTCCAGCGTCGCGAGGCGTACCGCGTTCGCGACACCACGGGGATGCCGCTCGGTGACCTCATTGCACGAATTCCGGGCGGAGAGCGCCCGTACCCGCTGCTCGATCTCAGTGCCGACGGGCTGGCTATCGCGTTGCCCGTGCAGGAAATCCCCGAGGTCGGCACCGTTTGGCGCTACTGCCGTCTCGAGCTCCCCGAGCTGCCGCCGGTGCCCTGCGAGCTGCGCGTGTGCGCCATCGGCATCGAGGCTCCGGAAGCCGATGGCACGGACAGCTCATGGCGACGGGTGGGCTGCGCCTTCGAGCGGCCCAGCCCTGAGGCCCAGCGAAGCATCCAGGCCTATGTGATTGCGGTGCAAAGACACGCTCGCGCCCAAGGCGCGGCCCGGGTGCAGGCATCGAGCACGGGTGCCTCGCAGTCTGGCGTTACACCTGCATGTTCATGATGTCGGTGTAAGCGGAAACCAGGCGATTGCGCACCGTGACCGCGGCCTGGAAGCCGATCTGGGCCTTCTGCATCGCGACCATCGTGTCCTCGAGGCTTACCGCGTCCGACCCCAGCTGATACTGGCGCTGCATCGCGCTCGATTGCTGCTGCATCTGACTCACCCCCTTGAGGGCGGAGTCGAGCGCCCGGGCGAAACCGGGTCCGGTAGCGCCGCCCGATGCGGCTGGCCGCGAAAGACCGGAAGCGCCAGCGGCACCGACGCCCTGGAGCGATTTCAGTTCCATCGCCGCATCTCCTGACAGTGGGTCCTCAAGGGTAACGGCACGCGACAGGCTGGCTGCGTCGAAATAGCGGCCCGGGACCGTGCTAATTCCGGGTTAAGCCGCTGCCCGATCCCGAGAGAATCACTGCCGTTGCGCACGGAGGTGATCGCCTTTCATGGACACGACGATCGAACATCAGCAGGCTGAGCGGTCGACCGGCCTCGCCGGGCTGCCCATCCGGCAGATCGTGATGCTGGGGATCGGCCTTGCGGCGCTGGTCGCGATCGCGGTCGCCTCGGTGATGTGGGCCCGCACTCCCGACTGGAAGGTGCTGTTCGCAAACCTGAGCGACAAGGATGGCGGGGCGGTAGTCGCGTCCCTTTCGCAGATGAACGTGCCCTACCGCTTCGCCGAAGGCGGCGGCGCGATTCTCGTGCCTGGCAATCAGGTTCATGATGCCCGCCTGAAACTCGCCTCGCAGGGCCTGCCTCGTGGCGGGCTGGTCGGCTTCGAGCTGATGGAGAACCAGCGCTTCGGCGTGACGCAGTTTCAGGAGCGCCTGAACTTTCAACGCGGTCTCGAGGGCGAACTGTCCCGCTCGATCCAGGCACTGCCGGTGGTTCAGGCGGCGCGTGTGCATCTCGCGCTCCCGGCACAGAACGGGTTCCTGCGCGACCAGCAGAAGCCCTCGGCCTCGGTGCTGCTGACGCTGCATCCGGGACGCGTGCTCGACCGCAGCCAGATCGCCGGCATCGTGCATCTGGTGGCCTCCTCGATTCCCGAGCTGAGCCCGCGGCAGGTGAGCGTCATCGACCAGACCGGCGCCCTCCTCTCGGGCAGCCCGGATGGACCGCCGGGTGGGCTCGACGCCGGGCAACTCAACTACGTGCGGCAGATCGAAAACGGCCACATTCAGCGCATTCTTGCCATCCTGGAGCCGATCTACGGACGCGACAACGTGCGCGCGCAGGTGTCGGCCGACGTCGATTTCACCCAGAGCGAACAGACCGCCGAGCTCTACAAGCCCAACCAGAGCCCCGACCAGGCGGCCATTCGCAGCACGCAAACCATCGACGCCAAGGATGGACCCGGAGCCTCGGCACAAGGCGTACCCGGGCCACTCTCGAATCAACCCCCCGCCGCAGCATCCACGCCGGTGAACGGGCCAGCGCAGGCCCTGCAGACCGCGGGAGCAGCGGCTGCCGCTGCCAACGGTCGCCGCGAGGCCGTGACCAATTACGAGGTCGACAAGACGGTTCGCGTGACCCGCGCGGCCTCGGGCGTTGTGCGTCGTGTCACCGCTGCCGTGGTCGTCAATCACCGCAAGAGCGGAACGGGGAGCAAGGTGAGCTGGACGGCGCTTCCGGCGCCGGAGATCGAAAACATCAATGCCCTGGTGCGTGAGGCGATTGGCTTCAGCAAGGAGCGCGGCGACTCAATCAACGTGGTCAACGCCCCCTTCTCGGCGGAGGAAGCGCCGAAGGCGGTGGAGCTGCCGCTCTGGAAGCAGCCCGACGTGATCGACATGGCCCGCGAAGCGGCGCGCTACCTCGGGCTGCTGCTGCTCGCGATGATCGTGATCTTCGCCGCGGTGCGGCCATCGCTGAAAGCACTGGCGAATCGTCCGCCACCCATGCGCCTGAATGAGACCGTTCGCAACGATCTCGCACTGCCGCCGCCCGGAGGGCCTGGCGCCGCCGCGGGCGCCATCGAGGGCACCGTGCTGCCTGCACTGCCCAAGCCCAACGAGGAAGTGCTGAAGATGGCCCGGGACAACCCCGCGGTGGTGGCGAACGTGGTGCGCAACTGGGTCAACGGGACGAACGAGTGATGCCCTCCGACCAGGGACTCAAGGACAGCGCGATCCTGCTGCTCGCGATGGGTGAGGAGGCTGCAGCCGAGGTTTTCAAGCGACTCACGGCCAAGGAAGCGCAGCAGATCGGCGAGACGATGGCGAAGATCCGCTCGACCCGACACGACCGGGTCGCCGAGGTCATCGGCCGCTTCGAGACGGAGACCGCCGGTCAGCTGACCCTGGTCGAGGACAGTGCAGCCTACATCCGCGCCGTGCTCACCCGTGCACTCGGTCAGGAACGCGGCGCCATGCTGATCGACCGCATCCTGCAACATGGGGAGGTCTCGGGCATCGAAAGCCTGAAGTGGATGGATGCCGCCTCGGTCGCCGAGCTGATCCGCAACGAGCATCCGCAGATCATCGCCTCGATCCTCGTGCACCTCGAGCGCGACCACGCCTGCGGCATCCTGATGCAACTGACCGAACGCACGCGCAATGACGTGCTGATGCGCATCGCCACCCTCGACGGGATTCCGCCCAACGCGATGTACGAGCTCAACGACGTCCTTTCGCGCGTGCTGTCGGGCAGCGATCGGCTGAACAAGTCGAAACTCGGCGGCACGAAGACGACTGCGGAGATCCTCAACTTCATGAGCGGCAACCAGGATCAGGCGGTGATCGAATCGATCCGTGAGCTCGACCCGGACCTCGCGCAGCAGGTGATCGACCAGATGTTCACCTTCGATGACATCAACAAGCTGGAGGACTCCGCTGTTCAGCTGATCCTGCGCGAGGTGCAGAGCGACCAACTGGTGATCGCGCTGAAGAGCGCCGATCCCACCCTGCGCGAGAAGATCTTCAAGAACATGAGCTCACGTGCGGCCGAGACCTTGCGGGAGGACCTCGAATCGCGGGGACCGGTGCGCATCTCCGACGTCGAAACACGCCAGAAGGACATTCTGAAAATCGTGCGGCGCCTGCTCGACGAGGGGCAGATCCGCCTGACCACGGGAAGCGACGATGGTTACATCTAAGCGAATCGTCGGTGCCGAGGAGCTCGGCGATGTGCAGCGCTTCCGGCTCTCCGAACTGCGCAATGAGGGACCGATTCCCGTGGGAAGCGCCCGCATTCGTCCGTCGACGGGTCGGGAGCCCCCGCCCGGCTACCGGGAAGGCTTCCACCGGGGGGTCGAGGAAGGTATCCGACGGGGGACCGCGGCCACCGAGGTACGCCTGCAGCGCGAGCATGGCGACCGGCTGCAGGCGATCGCCGACCACTTTGCAGCCCGCGCCGACGCACTGCACGCGGGAATGGATGCAGCCCTCGCCAGGATTCGCACCGACCTGGCAGGCGATGCGATGGCGCTGGCCCTGGAGATCGCTCGGCAGGTCATTCGCGCCGAGCTGCGCAGCCAGCCCGCGCTGATCGAGGCCGTGGTAAGGGAAGCCATCGCCGGCCTGATCGATGAGCGTGCAAGCTTCCAGTTGCACCTGAATCCCGACGACGCGGAGCTCTTCGGCGCACAACTCGCCCCGGTGCTCGGTCCCCGCGGCGCGAGGCTGGTGCCCGATCCGTCGATCGAGATCGGCGGCTGCCGAGTGGTGTCGGCAATCGCCGAGGTCGACGCAACCTTGTCGACCCGCTGGAATCGCGTGCTCGCAGCCATCGGCGTCAGTGGCGCGGCGCCTGCCCCCGCGTGCCACCGCCAGGATGCAACAGCGGATCAGGCGCTGGCGCCGCAATGACAGCCCCGACGGTTTCGGCGGCGGCGCTACCGGGTGCGCTGCGAGCTCTGCTCAACGAGAGCTCGAGCCTCGCGGCGCACGCTCAGCCAATCGCGGTCCACGGACGATTGCTGCGAGCAGCCGGCCTGGTGCTCGAGGCCAGCGGTCTGAGATTGCCGGTGGGCGCGATCTGCCGGGTGGAAAGCGGCATGGACGGGGAACATCCGGTCGAGGCGGAGGTCGTCGGCTTCGGCGCCGATCGACTCTTTCTGATGCCCACAGGCCAGGTCACAGGACTGTCGCCTGGTGCACGGGTCACGCCGATCGACGCCCCGGTGCGTGCACCGATGCTCGGCCAACCTTCGCACCCCTGGCGACGCAGCACCGACCGGATGCGCCACCTTCCGATCGGTGCCGGTCTGCTCGGACGCGTCGTCGATGCCTGCGGCAAGCCGATCGATCGGGGGCCACCGCTGGGCGATGTCCGCAATGAACCGATCCAGAGCCGGCCGATCAGCGCGATGGATCGCGAGCCGGTACGCATTCCCCTCGACACCGGCGTACGTGCGATCAACGCGATGCTGACCGTCGGACGGGGTCAGCGTCTTGGCCTGTTCGCCGGCGCCGGCGTGGGCAAGAGCGTGTTGCTCGGCATGATGGCCCGCTTTACAGCGGCCGACGTGATCGTGGTCGGTCTGATCGGCGAGCGCGGACGCGAGGTAAAGGAATTCATCGAGGACATTCTTGGCGTGGAGGGGCGGCGACGTTCGGTCGTCGTGGCCGCGCCCGCCGACTGCCCCCCGCTGCTCCGCCTGCAGGGAGCGAATTATGCAACCGCGATCGCGGAGCACTTCCGCGACCAGGGCCTGCATGTGCTTCTGCTGATGGACTCGCTGACCCGCTATGCGATGGCAGCCCGGGAGGTGGCATTGGCGATTGGCGAGCCCCCTGCCACGAAGGGTTATCCGCCCTCGGTTTTCGCGAAACTGCCTCTGCTGGTCGAGCGAGCCGGCAATGGCCGCGACGGACACGGCTCGATCACCGCCTTCTACACGGTGCTGGCCGAAGGCGACGACCAGAACGATCCTATTGCCGACGCGGCGCGCTCCTTTCTCGATGGGCATTTCGTGCTGACCCGTGCGCTTGCCGAGGGCGGTCACTATCCGGCCATCGACATCGAGCAGTCCATCTCCCGGGTGATGCACAACGTCGCCAGCGATAGCCACATCGCGCTAGCTCGGCGCGCGAAGGCACTCTGGTCCCGCTACCAGCGAAGCCGCGACCTGATCTCGGTCGGAGCCTATGTCCCCGGAAACGATCCCGAAACCGATCAGTCGATCGCGCTGTTCCCGCGCATCGCCCGCATGCTGCAGCAGTCAATGACCGAATGCAGTCCGCTCGGGGAGTCGCTGCGCAACCTCGACATCGCACTTGGCTCGGGACCGGCATGAGCACGCGATCACCGCTTGCCCTGCTGATCGAACTGCGTCGCCAGGAACGCGATCGTGTGGCCGGCATCGCGGCACAGGCCCGGCGCGATGTCGATGGTGCGAGCGCCACCATGCGCATGCTCGAAGGCTACCGCCTCGAGTACCGCCAGCGGGCCCCCAAGGCCGGGCTGCAGATCACCGAAGTCAGCACCGTTCGCATCCACGAGCACTTCGTGGGCAAGCTCGATGCCGCCATCGATGATCAGGCGCAGCGCGTCGATGCGCTGGCCGATCGCGAGCGCGCCCAACGCACGGCGCTCGCCGAGGAGCAGCGGCGGCTCAAGGCACTCGAGGTGCTGCAGCAGCGCCGCGAGAGCGCTCGCCGGCGCCGCCTCGAGGTCGCCGAGCAGAAACAGACCGATGAATTCGCCGCCCAGGCCCATGGCCGGGCGCTTCCCCGGAACCGCCGTGATGACTGACGACCTGAAGATCCTGGCCCTCGCCCCGATCAACGCCGCCCAGCGATCGACCGCCGATACCCCGCGAGGCACGGGCTTCGGCGCAGCGCTCGATCAGGCGATGGATGCTTCCCGGGACGGTGGCCCGGCCTGTGCTACAGCGCCGACCCAGGAACCACCTTCACGATCAAGGTTTTCACGCCAATCGGGCGGACGACCCACGCCGAAGAACGCTGCAGCGGGCAGTCACAAGAGCGCTGAAGCAACCATGAAGTCCGATAGTGCGAACGCGAGCATCATGAGCGTCACGGATACACCGAAAGGGATTCGTCAATCGGCGGTCATCGACGTGGGCACCCCTGCTGATGAATCGGAGAAGCACCTTCCGAACCCTGCCGAAAACCTGCAGGAGACCGCCAAACCGAGCGACGCGCCAACCGCTGTAGAGGTCGAACAGCGGCGCACACCCGAGCATCCAATCACGAGGCAATCCGAGCGCTACAACTCGATCGCCGGGACACCTGTTCAGGAGCGAGCGCACGCAATCCCCGATGCTCGAAGCGAAGCGGGATCACCCTCGGCCATGCCCCTTGCTGTCCCCCCTGCGTCTCCAGGCTCGTCCGATGCGACCTGGAGCGTGGAGGGTTGGGCCGATGCAGCGACGATGCCAGAGGCCGCAGGTCTCGACAGCAGACTTTCCACGATGGGATCCTCGCGCTTCACGCCACCGGTCGCCGTCACTGCGCCAGTCGATGCAGATCAGCTGCGCTCCAGCATGGTTGACAGCGACCAGAGCCGACCGGGGATTGTTGCCGGGACGGAATCCGAGGACCCCCATGCGGCGGATCAAGGAAGGCCCGAACGACAACATGCGCCCAGGGATCTTGCTACGTCGCAGCGAGACGCTCTCGGTGTCCCCGCTACGTTTGACGAGTTCCCAAGACCCCCCCCGATCGATGCGCCGCTGCAGCCGAGGGGCCAACATGAGGCGGCTGCTTTCCCTCGAAATGCCACACCATCACCGGTTACCGGTGTTCTTCCGTTGGAGGGACTCCGCCCCGCAGTTCCGATGGAACTCCGCCCCGCAGTTCCGATGGAACTCCGCCACGCAGTTCCGATGGAACTCCGACCTGCAGTTCCGATGGAACTCCGACCTGCGGTTCCGATGGAATCGTCGTCCAGCCACCCCTTGCCGCGGGACATCGCAGCCGTCGCGATCGGTGGCGCGAGAGCAGGCGCGGCAACCACGGAAGTCAGGGACGGTCGACAGTCCCCTCCGCCGTGGTCGGCCGACACGCTTCGCTCGATCGACCTGGTCAATGCATCATCGGGGGCTGGAGCGACCACGAACCGGGAGTTGGTTAACACGCCCCAGAGCTCGATCAGTCGAGCAGCAGCGCCCGAAAAGACGCCCCTTGTCGACGGGGCGCCGCCCCCACGGATGGCGCGCACATCGGAATCCGAGCTTCGGTTCGCGACCATCGCGGCGGCTAGCGAGACAACCACCTGGCCGAGACCCCTGCCGGCATCTGTCTCACCGCAATCGGCCGGGACGATCGAATCTTCACCTCGCGGAGACCTTTCGAATCCAGCTCTGGCGAAGGACGCTCCTCGTATCGATTGGCGAAGTCACTCTGCTGGCGGTGGGCGAGCCGGCGATGCGTTGCCGGGGGTCAACGATTCGAACTCCCCCGCCACGCGCATGCTCGAGAGCATCCAGCTGATGCGACAGGCGGGCGGCGCCTCGTCACTCGACGCCGCGATGCCCACCTCGTTTGCCGCCCTGCTTGCCAGCGTACCGATGGACCCGGCCGCCGCCACCGCTCCCGCAGCCGCCGTGCCACCGGTTCCCCTGAACAACCCCTGGCCGATCGACGACCCCGCCTTCGCCAGCCACCTCGCAGCGCAGGTCGGCGAGAGCCTCACCGGTGGACTCGAGCGCGCCGAGATCTCGGTCACGCCCCCGGAGATGGGACCGATCCGCATCGAACTCTCGCTGGCCGGCGATCAGGCCAGCGTGACCTTCGCCGCGGCGATGCCCGAGACCCGCAATGCCATTGAGCAATCGCTGCCGATGCTGCGCTCGATGCTCTCCGAACAGGGCCTGGTGCTGGCCGATGCAACGGTTGGTCGCGGCGATGCCGACGCCGGCGACACGCGGGAATGGACCAGTTCCGATGGCGGCGGCGATCGTCGCGACCAGGGCGCAGGCCATGGTCGGTCGCCCGGAGCCGACGACAGGAGCGGCGGCGGCGCGATTGCAGCGACGCCGCTCGGCAGGCGCACAGCGCGAGGCCTTCTCGACCTGTTTGCCTGATGCCTACCCTGAGCGGCGCGGCGCAAATGCCGGGGCGCCCCCCCGCTTTTCGTGACAACGCCCGCTCCCTGCCTCTCGAATAATCGCTCGCAGCGGGTCGCCTCGTCGATCCGGATGCGAGGAGAGGCATGGCCGACGACACGAAGAAGGGCGCAGATGCAGGGCAAGCCGACGCCAAGCCGAAACGCAGCAAGAAGATGCTGCTCATCGTCGGCCCGCTCCTGCTTCTGCTGCTGGGCGGCGGCGGCGGGGCTGGCTGGTACTTCTACTCGAAGTCGCAGGCTGCCGATGGTGACGAAAGCGCCGAGACGGCGAAGCCTGTCGACAGCGGCAAGCCCAAAGTCTTTGCCAACCTCGACCCTTTCGTGGTCAATCTCGCCGATGAGGGTGGCGATCGGCTGATCCAGCTCGGCGTGGTTCTGGAGGTGACCGACGCCAAGATCGCCGCGGAAGTCACGACCCAGATGCCCGCGGTTCGCAACGCCATCCTTCTGCTGCTCTCGTCCCGGCAGTCGACCGAGCTGCTGACTCTTCCCGGCAAGCAGTCGCTGGCCACCGACATCGCGCTGGCCACCGGCGGAGTTCTGGGCTGGAAAGCACCGACCACGGCCGCCGAGGCCGACCCACGCCCGCGCAAGGTCAAGGCCGACGCGCAAGGCAGCAACGACGAGGCCGACGCGACCAAAGCCGCCGACGAGGCCACCGCCGCAGCCGACGAAGACGACGAAGACAAGCCGCGCAAGTCGAAGAAGAAGGCTTCGCCGAAGGTTCCGCATCCGCCCAATCCCGTGGCGGCCGTCCACTTCTCGCAGTTTCTCGTGCAGTAAGGGGCGCGCCGATGGCTGATCAGTTTCTGTCGCAGGAAGAGGTCGATGCGCTGCTCGACGGCGTCAATGGCAGCGCGAGCGACACCCCCGATGATGAGAGCGGCATCCGCGAGTACGACCTCGGCAAGCAGGAGCGCATCGTCCGCGGGCGCATGCCCACGCTCGAAATCGTCAACGAACGCTTCGCGCGGCACTTCAGGCTCGGGTTGTTCAACTTCATCCGGCGCAACCCCGAGATTTCCGTGGGCCAGTCGAAGGTGCAGAAGTACGGCGCTTTCCTTCGCAACATCGTCGTCCCGACGAACATCAACGTGATGAACGTGAAGCCGCTGCGTGGCTCGGCGCTGGTCATCTGCGAGCCCTCGCTGGTGTTCACCGTGATCGACAACCTGTTCGGCGGCAGCGGCAAGTTCCATACCCGAATCGAGGGGCGTGATTTTTCGCCTACCGAGCAACGCATCATCCAGCGCATCGTCGAACTGATCATCGACGAGTATCGGAAGGCCTGGGACGGCGTCTATCCGCTCGAGCTGGAGTACGTCCGCTCCGAGATGCATACCCAGTTCGCGAACATCGCGACGCCCTCGGAGATGATGGTCACGGCGAGCTTCGACGTCGAAATCGGCGAGGCCGGCGGCGCGATGCATATCTGCATCCCCTACTCAACCCTCGAACCGATCCGCGAGATGCTGCACTCGTCGGTACGCGCCGACCAGCAGCAGGCCGATCGGCGCTGGGTGACGATGCTCACGCAGCAGCTGAAGTCCGCCGATGTCGACATGGTTGCCGAGTTCGCCAACGCCCAAGCCACGCTGCGTCAGCTGATCTCGCTGAAGCGCGGCGATTTCATCGCCCTCGACATGCCGGAGACCGTCACCGCAATGGTCGACCAGGTGCCGATCTTCGCGTGCAACTTCGGCGTGTCCAATGGCCGCTACGCGATCAAGGTGCGCGAGATCCTGAGCAAACCCGAAGACGTTCTGAAAGGCAGCTGATGACCGACAATCCAACTCCCGAGCATGACGACGCCGACGCCGACTGGGCGGCGGCCCTGGCGGAGCAGGATGCCGCCGCCGGCGCACTGAGCGGCCAACCCACCTTCGACATGCCGGCTGGCGGCAACATGAGCGCCGCCGACACCACGGCTGCGCTGTTCCCGCAACTCAGCGGCACGCGCACGATCCAGGCGAACAACGAGATCGACATGATCCTGGACATCCCGGTCCAGCTTACCGTCGAGCTCGGGCGAACCCGGATTCCGATCAAGCACATTCTTCAGCTCGCACAGGGCTCGGTCATCGAGCTCGATGCGATGGCCGGCGATCCCATGGATGTGCTGGTCAACGGCTGCCTGATCGCACAAGGCGAGGTCGTCGTCGTCAACGACCGCTTCGGCATCCGGCTGACCGATATCGTGACCCCGTCCGAGCGACTGCGCCGGATGAACCGAACCTGAGCGGGCCGCGACGATGACCGCCTCGCTGCTGCCCTCGCTGCTCGCCTTCATCGCGGTAATCGCGATGATCCCGCTCGCGCTGTGGCTGATGAAACGCGGCCAGGCATTGCGGCCCCGCGCGAGCGGACCGCTGACGCTGGTCGCGGGCCTGTCGATGGGTCCGCGCGAGCGGATCGCGGTCGTGCAGGCCGGTGGGCGCTATCTGGTGGTGGGCGTGACTGCGCAAAGCATCAACGTGCTGAGCACGCTCGACGACTGGCCGGGCGCGAAGCAGGATCCCGCCGCGGGCGAAGCCGCACAGACACCGGCTGGATCGCTGTTTGCCCGGGTGCTTCGGACCGTGGATCGTCGTGATGGCCATGACCCGCATCGCTAGCCGCCTGCTCGCGGTGGCCGCAGGGGTCCTGGCACCCTGCGCAGGCGCGGCGGCCCAGAGCCTGTTCTCGGTGAACGCCAGCCCGACACCGGGGGGTGGTACCACCTACTCGGTGCCGGTCCAGACGCTGCTGATCTTCACGGCCCTCTCCTTCCTGCCGGCGGTCGTGCTGATGATGACCAGCTTCACGCGGATCGTGATCGTGCTCT
>Ga0315902_10010370_pt1 | contig 12329 bp, 9 predicted proteins | sample LakEriMetagenome_9_FD_203523 | JGI IMG/M metagenome (GOLD analysis project Ga0315902, IMG submission 203523) | Freshwater fungal communities from buoy surface, Lake Erie, Ohio, United States - Buoy 12 MA117 | ecosystem: Environmental > Aquatic > Freshwater > Lake > Lake biofilm | place: USA... | reverse complement strand
ACGAGCGTGCTGCCCCACACGTACCGCCACCGGGCGCCGCCCGGCACCCGCTCGAAGAGCGCCTCGTGGACGAGGCCGCGCCAGCCGGTGCGGTCGTCGAGGAAGTCGGCCAGCCGGCCGAGCGGCCCGCGGCGAGGAGCGGTGCTGGGCTTCATCGCTTGGCCACCTTGTCGGCGATGCCCGCCAGAAAGACCTGCCACTGCACGGCGACGGCACCGTCCTTCGACACCTGGCAGTCGAGGGCGTCCATCGGCCGCGGGCTCGGGCTCGGCTCCATGATGCCGCCGCCGAACGTGAACTCGCTGTTGTGGCACGGGCAGCGGAAGCAGGTGCCGCCGGCGGCCATCTCCACCGAGCAGCCCGCGTGGGGGCAGGTGGCGGAGAGCGCCTCCACGACGTCGCTACCCGCCTGGCGCCGCAGCCACACGGCGCCCACCGGTTCCGCGGCGTAGCCCGTCCAGGCGTCCTTGCGATCGGTCACCACCGGAAACCGACGCGGCACGCCGTCGGCGGGAATCGCCGCCAGGTCGGCCACCGGCACGAAGCGGGCAGCGGCGGAGCGCCGGCCCAGAGGGTCGAGGAACGCCCACAGCCCGGCGGCCACGGGCGTGAGCGTCGCGATCCCCCCGCAGGCGATGGCGAGCAGTTTCGCGAGGAATCCGCGCCGCGCGTCGGCGGCGTGATCCGGTCGGTTGGACGTCGGCGGTGTCGTGTGTGCCTGTCTTGTCATGCGTGTCTCGCTCGTCATGCCTTGCCTGGCCCGGGGGAGTGGAGTGCCTCGCGGGCCGATGGTCAGGCGGATGGCACCTGGAGCGCGAGCCACGCGTCGTCCACCGCGGCCACCACCCGATCGTAGGCAGCTTCGAACGGCCCGTCGACGATCGTGCCCGCCGCGGCCTTGTGGCCGCCGCCGCCGAACCGGCCGGCGAGCGCGTTGCAGTCGAGGCGGCCGCGGCTGCGGAAGCTGACCTTGATCCGGCCGTCGGGCTGTTCGATGAGGATCACGGCCACCTCGGTGCCCTTGACCGCGAGCGTGAGGTTCACGAGGTCCTCGGTGTCGGCGGGCTGGGCCTTCACCTCCTTGATGTCCTTCTGCCGGACCGTCGAGACGATCACGCGGCCATCGTGGGAGGTGACGGCACCGGCGAGCGTGCGGCCCACGAGGTGGAGCCGGGCGAGCGAATCCTGCTCGAAGAGCTCGCGGTAGATCGCAGTCGGGTTCGCGCCGGCGTCCACGAGCCGGCCGGCGATCCGGAAGCTCTCGCCGCTCACGCTCGGAAACCGGAAGCCGCCGGTATCGGTGGACAGGCCGGCGTAGAGCGGCGTGGCGATCCGCTCCGTGAGCGGCACCCGGAGCCGGAGGCCGATCTCGTAGACGATGCGGGCGGTCGCCTCCGCCGCCGTGTCCTTGAACCAGCGATCGGAGAGGTCGTCCTCGCTGACGTGGTGGTCGATGACGAGCACCCGGTCGCGCATCGACTTGGCCACGTCGCCCATCGCCCCCAGCTGCGCCCAGGCGCTCGTGTCGAGCACGATGAACAGGTCGCGGTCGGCGAGGTCGCCCGGCTTGACGCCCTCGGCCAGCGACTCGATCCGCTTGTCCGGATCGATCCACTTGAGGTTCGCGGGCGTGGCCTGGGCGTTGACGATCCGCACGTCCTTGCCGAGGGCCGCGAGGATGCCGAGCAGGCCGAGCTCGCTGCCCAGGGCGTCGCAGTCGGGCCGCACATGGCTGGTGAGCACCACCCGCTGGCACGACCGGAGGATTTCCAGCAGGCTCGCCCAGTCAAGTCGCATGGTCACTCCGTGGTGCGGGGCCCGTGGCCGGCGGCGCCGCGATCCGCGCGGCCGCCTCGACGTCGGACCGCATCTGGGCGACCAGACCGTCGATGGCAACGAAGCGACGAGTGTCGCGCAGCCGCGCGAGGAAGTCAACGTCGAGCCGGCTGCCATAGAGATCATCCGCGAAGTCGATGAGGTGCGCCTCGACCGAAAGCGCCGTCTCGCCGAACGAGGCGTTGGGGCCGATGTGGACCGCGGCGGCGCGCACGCGGCCGTCGGGCAGCACGGCGCGGGCGGCGTACACACCGGCCGCCGGCAGCAGCGTGGCGATGGCGTCGAGGTTCGCCGTCGGAAAGCCGAGCGCCGCGCCGCGGTGGGCCCCGTGCACGACCGTCCCGCTCGCGCGAAAGGGCGCCGTCAGCAGACGATTGGCCGCACCCACTTCACCGGCCGCCACGAGCTCGCGAACGCGGGAACTCGACACAGCCGCGTCGCCGGCTGCAACCGGCGGGACGACCTCCACCACGACGCCGTCAGCCGCTCCCAGCGTGGCGAGCAGGCCCACGTCGCCCCGCCGGCCGCGGCCAAAGCGGAAGTCGGCCCCCTCGACGAGCGCCCGGGCCCGCAGCCTGCCAAGCAGCAGTTCTTGATAGAAGGTCTCCGCTTCGAGCGCCACGAACCGCCGGTCCACCGGCTGCACGAGCACCGCGTCGAGGCCGAGCCCCAGCAGGAGTTCGGCCCGCCGCCCGGGCGTGGTCAGCGGCGTCGGAGCGGCGTCAGGACGGACGATCGTGGCCGGATGGGGGTCGAACGTGAGCACGGCCGCCGGCACGCCGAGACGAGCGGCGATCCGCCGCAACCGCCGCACGATCTCCGCGTGGCCGAGGTGCACGCCGTCGAAGTTTCCGACGGCGAGCGCCACGCCCGCGGCGGGCGACCAGCCGCCCGCCCCCGGATAGACGACGGGCTCGGCAGGCACGGCATCGAGATCCATGGATGGGAGCGGGAAAACGCCCCGGATGGCTTTTTCCAAAGCCCGAATAGTGTAGCGGATGGAAGGTATGATTCGGATGCCATCTTCCCAGGACTCCGACGATGGACCACCCGGTCGAGGAAAAGCAGATCTATCTGTCGGCCGAGCTGGCCTCCAGGCTCGCGGCCATCGACATCGGCTCCAACAGCGTGCGGCTGCTGGTCGCCGAGGCGCTGCGGGGGGGCAACTACCGGATCCTCGACGAGGAGCGGGAGCCCACCCGGCTGGGCCGGAGCGTGTCTTCGCAGGGCCGGCTCGACGAGGAGTCGATGGATCGCACCGTCGCGGCCCTGCGGACCTTCAAAGAGATCGCGTCCGGCTACCAGGTGACGAGCCTGCGGACGATCGCCACCTGCGCCGTCCGCGAGTCGCGCAATGGCCCCGAGTTCTGCCGCCGGGTTCGCGAGCAGGTGGGACTCGAGGTCGAGGTGATCTCCGGCGAACGGGAGGCCCGCCTCGCCTTCGCCAGCGTCCAGCATGCCTTCGACCTCACGGGCAAGAACGTGATCGTGGCCGACATCGGCGGCGGCAGCACGGAGCTCGTTTTCGCCACCGGCAACCTCATCGAGTCGATCTTCTCCACGCCCTTGGGAGCCGTGAGGCTCACGGAGCAATTCGGCCTCGGCGAGGGCTGCGAGGGGACCGATTTTGAAGAGGGCGTCGACCGACTCGAGGCGGAGATCGCCGCCACGCTCAAGAAGCGGACGACGCGGCCGCTGTTCGCCCCGCACTTCCTCGTTGGATGCGGCGGCACGTTCACCACGCTCGCCGAGCTCATGATGGCCGCGAAGCGCCAGCTCGACGTGCCGGTCGCGGGCTACAAGGTCTCGCAGGCCGAGGTTCGGCATCTCCTCGACCGGCTCTGCAAGATGCCGCTGCGGGCCCGACGGGCGATGGCCGGCATGACGCTTGACCGGGCCGACATTATCATCGCCGGCCTGTCGATCGTCGACGCGCTGCTCAAGCGGTTTCGCGTCAACACGCTCGTCATCCACACCCGCGGCGTCCGCGACGGCCTGGTGCGCGAGATGCTCGACGAGGCGGCCCTCGGCGGCGCATCCGCCGACGATCCCGCCCTCCGTGAGGAGGCGATCGAGCGGCTGGCCGCGGCCTGCTCGGGCGAACTGGAGCACGGGCGGAAGGTTGCGGCCCTCGCCGGACGGATCTTCGAGCAGCTCGCCGAACCGCTCGACCTGCCGGCCGGCGATCGCCTGCTGCTCGAGTGCGCCGCCCGCCTTCAGGACGTGGGCTACGTCATCAACTATGACCAGCACCACAAGCACAGCTACCATCTGATCCGCAACAGTCGCCTGCCCGGCGTGCGGGCTCACGATCTGGAACTGATCGCCAACGTGGCCCGCTATCACCGTGGCGCTCATCCGAAGCGAAAACATGAGAACCTGGCTCGGCTCTCCACCGAGGACCAGCGACGGGTGCAGCGGCTGGCGGCGATCCTCCGCCTCGCCGGCGGCCTCGACCGCAGCCGCTCGCAGCAGGTGCGCGACGTGCGGGCCCGCGTCGCCGACGGCCGCGTCGTGATCGAGGCCGTGGCCGACGTCGAGCCGCAGGTCGATCTGTGGGGGGCCGAGCGGCGGACCGACCTCTTCGAGAAGGTGTTCGGGATGCCGGCGGAGATCCGCTGGGCCGGCGCCCAGGCCCGCAACGGCCGCTCGACGCACAAGCCCGCCAAGCCGGCGAAGCCCGCCCGCGGCAAGACGACCGAACCGACGTAATCCACGTCGCTACAACCGGTGTCATCGGTGCCGCTCGCGCCCGTGACGATGAGGCAAAGTGGATGGCCCGCTCGCGACGATGCACTTGTGCCAGGGAGTGAGTCAGGAAATGTCCATGCCCCGCCACACACGCCGTCTGCTGTGCGTCGCCGTTTTTGCAGCGACGCTCCCCTGCCCCGCCTTCGCCGCGGGCCGCTGGTTCTCGGGGCCGCGTTCGGCGGCGTCGCTGGGCACCCCGCAGCGGCAGGCGCCGTACCAGCCGGGGGCGTCCCCCTACGTCACCGGCCACGGCACCCGTCCCAAATACTTCGTGCCCCCCACGAACCCCCGCACGCCCACCTGGAAAATGTACGGCACGCCGCCGGGGGTCACCCCGGGCGACTGGCCGCGGTATGCTCCCCTCGGGTTCGGTGGGTATCGCTTCCCGGCCGTCGGCAATCAGGCGTATCGCTGATTGAATCGCCGCGCACCGAAGGTTCACCTTCGAGCCCAACCCGGCTCGGGTGCGGCATGAGTTGCTTCGCTGGCGAAGGTCCGCCACGCTCAGCATCCTCACGCCGACACCCTCGCCTACCTCACGTGGTGAGAGTGCGGCACACGTGCTCCGCCGGCCGCGGCAAGACTGTGGTGAGGGAGACGGCGCGGTGCAGGATCTTTTGCAGGTGACGGAGTCGGGGCTCTACTGCCCGCGGGGCGACTTTTACGTCGATCCCTGGCGGCGGGTGCCGCGGGCCGTCATCACCCATGCCCACGCCGACCACGCCCGCTGGGGCTGCGACCGCTACCTCTGCGCCGCGCCCGGCAAGACCGTGCTCCGCACGCGGCTCGGCGGCAACGCCGTGATCGACACGCTCCGCTACGGCGAGTCGCTGTCCATCAACGGCGTGAACGTGTCGCTCCACCCGGCCGGCCACGTGCTCGGCTCGGCGCAGGTGCGGATCGAGCACGGCGGCGTCACCTGGGTCGTGACCGGCGACTACAAGCTTCAGGCCGACCCGACCTGTGCGGCTTTCGAGCCCGTCCGCTGCGACGTGTTCGTCACCGAATCGACGTTCGGACTGCCGGTCTACCGCTGGGAGGAGCCGGCCGCGATCGCGGCGGAGATCGACGCCTGGTGGCGGGCCAACCGCGACGTCGGCCGCACGAGCGTGATCCTCGCTTACGCGCTCGGCAAGGCGCAGCGGCTGGCGGCGATGGTCGATCCGTCGATCGGGCCGATCGTGGCCCACGGCGCCGTCATGAAGCTCGTCGAGGCCTACCGGGCCAGCGGCGTGCGGCTGCCATCGATCGACCGCGTGCCGCCGCGGGCCCGGAAGGTGGGAGGCGGACGGGCGCTCGTCATCGCGCCGCCGAGCGTGCTCGGCAGCCCGTGGCTCAAGCTCTTCGGCGAGTCGAGCGTGGCGATGGCCTCGGGCTGGATGCTGCTGCGAGGCGTGCGCCGCCGCCGCGGCTTCGACCGCGGGTTCGTGGTCTCTGATCACGCCGACTTCCCGGGCCTGCTCGCCGCCGTCGAGGCCTCCGGCGCCCGCCGCGTGCTGGCGACGCATGGCTTCGCCGACGCCTTCGCCCGGCTCCTCCGCGAGCGTGGCCTCGACGCGTCGGTCCTGCCGACCCGGTTCATGGGCGAGGCCGCCCCCGACGCGGCGGAGGAAGAGGCGAGCGCGAGCGACGCACCCGAGTCGCTGGCCACACACGGTGCCGACGACGGGGAAGACCAGGAGCCAGCGTGACGCCGCCCGCTACTTGAGCGGCCGCATCGGCACCGCCCGCACCGGCCCATAGCCACGGACGGGGGCCGGCCGACGCGGAGGGGACGCGACCGGCGGCAACGTGGCAGCTGGCGCGGCCGTATAGCCCCCCTTCGGGAGCCGCTGAAAGGCGGTCACCACCTTGAGCGGATCGCCCGGCCGCAGCTGCACCTTAAACCGCTCCTCCTCGCCGTCCACCAGCACCACCACCTCCACCTCCGTCGGCTCGCCGCCGCCCCAGTGGCGGAAGTGGTGCACGCCGACCGTGTAGCGGCCGAAGGGGGCCATGCCCATGCGCCAGAAGACGTTCTCCACCGGCGTCCGCGTCGTCGGCCGCACGTTGCGATCGACGTCGAGACAGCCGCCGTCGATGCCGATCCGGTTCGTGAAGTTGATGATCGACGTGTTGAATGCGCCGCCGATCGGCTCCACCATCACGTGCAGGTCGATGTCGTTGACGTTGTTCCAAGCAATCGAGATCTGCACGTCGCCGGTACCCGCGCCCGCGGCCTGCAGCCGCCGGCCGATCTCGCCACCGATGCCTTCACGCCCGTCACCACCACCCGCGGCGCCGGCCACCGGCTCGCCTGCCGCCACGAGACCGTCCGGCACGGGCACGTTCACCGCAAACGCCGCCGCATCATCCGCGACGAGCGGCTCGTCGATCGCGAACACGGCCGGCTCGACGGCATCGACCTCGATCGATGGTTCCACGGCCACCAGGTCGTCCACCGGCAGTGGCGCGGCGGCGTCGGGCACGTCGAGTTCCTGCGGCTCGAGATCCGGAAGTTCCACTGCCGCGACGTCCATCGCTTCCTCGGGACCAACGGCCGCGAACTCCAGGGCGATGACGGGCGGCAGCGGCAGGTCGGGGCGAATGACGATCAACGCCAGCAGGAGCAGCACCGCGACGTGGAGGATCAGGCTCTGCACGAAGCCCGTGCGGTAGATCGTGAACACGAACTCGTCCACCGCGGCGAACCAGTCGCTGCCGGCACCGGCTCCGAGCGGCCGCCCGGGGGCGGGCGGCACCGGCGGGGGACGGATCGCGGGCATGATCGACTCCCGGCACCGATCCTGGGCTGCGGCCAAGCGGCCGTCAGGGAAAATGACCTTTGTCGCCTCCTATCGTACACGACGATCCCGGATGGCATGATGGGCACGGCGGAACCTGGCCTCCGGTCCGCGCGCATGAAACGCTTCACCAATCTTTACTGGCGGCTCGACGCCACCTCCCGCACCACCGAAAAGGTCGAGGCCCTGCGGGACTATTTCGCGTCGGCGCCCCAGGAAGACGCGGCCTGCGCCCTGGCGGTGCTCTCCGGCGGCCGGCAGTTGCGGGCCGTGAGCACGACCCAGCTGCGGGCCTGGGCGGCCGAGGCCACGGGGCTGCCGCCGTGGCTCGTGGAGGAGTGCTACGCCCACGTGGGCGACCTGGCCGAGACGCTGGCCCTCGTGCTGCCAGACGCGGCACCGGCCGCCGATTCACCCGCCCCGGAGGCCGACGACGTGGGCCTCGCGGAGATCATGCGGACCACGATCCACGAACTGCGGTCGGCCGACGAGGCCCAGAAGAAGGAGGTCGTGCTCGCGGTCTGGCGCCGGCTCGCACCGCGCGAGCGGATCGTGTGGCACAAACTGCTCACCGGCGGCTGCCGGGTCGGCGTGTCGCGCACGCTCGTCGCCCGGGCGCTCGCCGAAGTGGCGGGCGTCGAGCCGGCCGTGATGGCGCATCGGCTGATGGGCGATCCGGTGGCCGACGGCGCCGCGTTCGCGCGGCTGCTCGCCGCCGAGCCCGGGCCGGCCGACGCCCGCCGTCCCTATCCCTTCTTCCTCGCGTCGGCGCTCGATCGCACGGCGCCGCCCGACGTGGCCGCGGATCTCGGCCCGGTCGCCGACTGGCTGGCGGAATGGAAGTGGGACGGCATGCGGGCGCAGATGGTGCGCCGCGGCGCGGACGTCACCGTCTGGAGCCGCGGCGAGGAGCCGGTCAACGAGGCCTTCCCGGAGGTGGTGCGTGCGGCTGCGACGCTGCCCGAAGGCACCGTGCTCGACGGCGAGTTGCTCGCCGTCCGCGACCGGCGGCTGCTCGGGTTCGCCGCGCTCTCGAAGCGGGCCGGACGGCGGCGGGTCACCAAGAGCATTCTCGCCGAAATCCCGTGCGCGTTCGTCGCCTACGACGTACTCGAGGCCGACGGCGTCGACCTGCGGGAGCGGCCGCTCGCCGAACGACGGGCCGTGCTCGAACGGCTCGTGCCCCATTGCTTCGAGCAACTGCTGACCGGCACGGCGACGGCGACCGAGGGCGACCGCATCTTCCTGTCGCCGACGGTCTCCGGCGACTCGTGGGACACGCTCGCCGCCCGCCGGGCCGATTCCCGTAGCCGCGGCGTGGAGGGGCTGATGCTCAAGCGGATCGCGAGCAGCTACGGCGTGGGCCGCACCCGCGGCGACTGGTGGAAGTGGAAGATCGAGCCGCTGGAGATCGACGCCGTCCTGCTCTACGCCCAGGCGGGCCACGGCCGCCGCGCCGGCCTGCACAGCGACTACACGCTCGGCGTCTGGCACGAGGGGAAGCTGGTCACGATCGCCAAGGCCTATTCGGGGCTCTCCGACGAGGAGATCGTCGCGGTGGACCGGATCGTGCGGGCGACAACGCTGGAGAAGCACGGTCCGGTGCGGATCTGTCAACCAACGCTCGTCTTCCAACTGGCCTTCGAGGGCGTGGCCGCCTCCACGCGGCACAAGTCGGGCGTGGCCGTCCGCTTCCCGCGGATCGTCCGCTGGCGGAAGGACAAGGAGCCCGCCGCGGCGGGCACCCTCGCCGACCTCAAGGCGATGATCGACGTCGCGGCGGGCGGGTAGACTGAATCGGCGATCCCGCCAGCCGGAGGGTGGGGAGCAGACCGGAGCACCCATGGACGCCCGCGCCGACATCCGCGACCTCATCGCCGCCGCGCGGCGCGGCGCCCCCGACGCCATCGGCAGGCTCTTCGAGGCGGCCCGCGGCGATCTGCTCGACTTCGCCCATCGCGAACTGCCCGAGGACGTGCGGGCCAAGGTCGGCCTTTCCGACCTCGTGCAGGAGACGGCCATCGACATGCAACGGGGCTTCACGCGGTTCCAGGGCTCGACCCGCGACGAGCTGTTTGCGTGGCTGCGGGAGATCCTGCGCTACAACGTCATCGACGCCGTCCGCCACCATCGCGCCGCCGTCGAACGCGAGACCGCGCAACACACCGCTCCGGCGGCGGGCCGGGTCGGCAGCATCCCCGCGTTCACGAAGACACCGGCCCGCTCCGCGATCCGTCGAGAGGAGGAAGCGGCCCTCGCCGCGGCACTGGCACGGCTCGCCCCGCCTGACAGACAGGTGCTGGAACTGCGTCACTGGCAGGGCATGTCGTTCGTCGCCATGGCGCCGCTCCTCGGCCGTTCGGAGGAGGCGGTGCGCAAGATGTGGTATCGCGCGGTCGCCAGGCTGCGTGCCGAGCTGACCGCGGCGCAGGAAGCCGCGAACGCACGTGAATTGACTCCGACCGCGGAGTGACCGTCCACGGAGTCGCCATGCCCGTGCCAACGGAAGACGAGCCCGACGCCGGCCGCGGAGCGCTCGACGCCGCCGCCCTCGACGACTACCTCGCCGGCTTCACGGCCGAGCCGCCCGCCGGCGCGGCGATCGATGGCGACGAGCCCGACGCGGCCGGGATCCTCGACACCATCCTGCTCTTGCGGCAGGCGGTGAAGCCGGACGGCTCGTCCCCTGCCCTGCCGGCGGTGCCCCAGTCGATCGGCCGCCACGCGATCCTCCGGCTCGCCGGCGAAGGGGGCTTCGCGACGGTGTGGCAGGGCTTCGACACGCTGTTGCGGCGACCAGTCGCGGTGAAGGTGCGACGGCCGGAACTCTTGCTCTCGGCCGATGCCCGCCGCCGATTCGTCCGCGAGGCCGAGATCGCCGCGCGGCTCGTGCATCCACACATCGTCACGATCTACGAGGTGGGCGAGGACGCGGGCCGCGAGTTCATCGCCGCGGAATACTGTTCCGGCGGCAGCCTCGCCGAGTGGCTCGATCGCCACCCCGGCCCGCTGCCCCCGCGGACCGCGGCGCGGCTCGTGCGGGCGATCGCGGGCGCGGTCGCCTGCGCCCACGACGCGGGCGTGGTGCACCGCGACATCAAGCCGGCCAACGTCCTGCTCGTGCCCGCGCCGCCGGGCAGTGAGCCGATCCTCGCCGGCGTGAGCCCCGAAGCCCCCGGCTTGACGGTAAAGCTCGGCGACTTCGGCCTCGGCAAGGTCCACGACGAGATCGACGCCGCCGACCCGCTCACGCAGCTCACCCGCACCGGCGCGCGGATCGGCACTCCAGCCTGGATGGCACCGGAGCAGGTGGATCGCTCGGTCGGTGCCATCGGGCCGGCCACCGACGTCCACGCCCTCGGCCTGCTGCTCGACCGCCTGCTCACCGGCCGTTCGCTGCGCGGCGGCACGACCGACACGGAGATCTACCGGCAGGTGCTGATCGACGAACCGGTCCCCGCCGACCGGGTCGTCCGCGGCGTGCCGCGCGACCTCGCCGCCGTCGCCGCAAAATGCCTCGCCCGGCAGCCGGCCGACCGCTACGCGACCGCGGCCGACCTCGCCGCCGATCTCGACCACTGGCTCGCCGGAAGGCCGACCCGCGCCCGGCCGGTCTCACTGCTCGGCCATGCCGCGCGGCTCGTCCGCCGCCGGCCGGTGGTGGCGACGCTGGCGGCCGTCGCGCTCGCCGCGCTGGGCGGCGCCGCATGGGTGGGCCTCGAGCGGAGCCGCGAGGTTGCGAGGCGCGAGCAAGAGATCCGCCAGCAACGGGGGCTCGAAGAGATCCGCCGCGGCTTCGAGGCGCTGCGGGCGGGCAATGTCGCGGCGGCGGTCGAGCAGCTCGACAAGACGCGGGCCGTGGATTCCGCGCTCGCCGACTCGCTCGCCGGCCGCTGGCTGGCCCGCCGCACCCACGGTGAGCGGGAGATTCTGCTCGCTCTCGCCGCCGAGTCGGGCGACGGCAAGCGGCCGCGCGACCTCTACTCGATCGCCCTCGCGCCCGACGGCGCGACCGCCGCCGTGGCCGGCGCCGATGGATCGATTCATCTTCTGCGCGAGCTCGACGGCCGGCCGACGGCGATCACGATCGCGGCTCACGACGAGGTCAACGACGTCGCCTTCTCTCCAGAGGGTTCCCTCGTCGCCAGCGCGGGCCAGGACGGACGGCTCCGGTGGTGGCGGCTCACCCCCGCCGGGCTTGTCACGGCCGGCGAGGCACGGCCGGGCACGGGCCCGCTCTACGCCGCCGCGTGGTCGCCCGATGGCCGCGCCATCGCCACCGGCGGCGAGGACCGCACCGTGCGGCTGGTGAACCTCGAAGCTCCCGACCACGCGGTCGATCTGTTCGCGTTCGACGCGCCTGCCGACAAGGCGCCCGACATCGAGTCGCTGACCTTCGTGTCGCCCCAGATGCTGGCCGCCTCCTGCGGCAACACCGTGGTCCTCCTCGACGCCGCGACGGGCCGGCTCGTGCGCGCATGCGAGTCGCCTGTCGAGCCGCACACCAGCGTCGTCTTCGGAGGCCTCGTTGTCACCGCTGACGGCGGCCGTCTCATGGCCTGCGGCACCGATGCCAAGGCCCACGTCTGGGACGTCGCCACCGGCCGGCTCACAGTCTCACTGCCGGGCCATCCGGCGTGGGTTCAAGGCTGTGCGTTTTCGGCCGACGGCAGCCGGATCGCGACCGCCTGCCGCGACGGTGGTCTGCGGATCTTCGATGCCCAGACAGGCCGAGTGCTCGACCGACGGGTCGGCCACGTGGGCCGCATCTGGTCGGTCGCCTGGGAGCCGGCGGGCACGCTGCTCACGGCCGGAGCCGATGGCACTGTCCGTCGCTGGGACGTGCAGCGTTCTGCGGAGACGGCGATGTTCACGAACATCCCCCTGACGCAGAGCTCGGTCGAGCATGTCGTGGAGGCCCGCCCGGGGCCGGGCGCCGCCAGTCCGGTGTTGCTGGCG
>Ga0315902_10010369_pt1 | contig 12330 bp, 10 predicted proteins | sample LakEriMetagenome_9_FD_203523 | JGI IMG/M metagenome (GOLD analysis project Ga0315902, IMG submission 203523) | Freshwater fungal communities from buoy surface, Lake Erie, Ohio, United States - Buoy 12 MA117 | ecosystem: Environmental > Aquatic > Freshwater > Lake > Lake biofilm | place: USA... | reverse complement strand
GGGCCTGGAATTCCTCCACCTTCCAGGGGGAGGTGGACCGCGAAGCGGGACGGAGGGGGTCTGCGGAGGCGCCGTTGACCCCCTCAGTCGGCTTTGCCGACAGCTCCCCCTTGGGGGAGCAATTGGAGGCAGCCTACGCCGTCCAGATGTCCATGATCAGGCCGAAGCCGCGCATGTCGCCGGTGGTGGTGGGGGCCATGCGGTTCATGGCGTAGCCGAAGGCGGTGCGGGCATCCATGTCGATGATGGCGAGGGACCCGCCATAACCGCCCCAGAAGATGGTGTTGGGGTTGGGCGTCGGCATGGTGGGGCCGGCGAGGCCGAAGCCCAGGCCGAAGCGGGCGGGGATATCCATGACGAGGTCCTGGCCCTCGCTGGCCGGCCGGCCGATGTGGAAGTCGGCCCCCAGGGGCTCGGCGATCTCGGTGCGAAAGACGGTCCCCAGGCTGGCGCCGATGATGCGGCGGAGAACCTCGCCCACGAGGTAGCCTTGGGTCATGACCTGATCGCGAACGCTGCCGCGTGAAAAGGAGATGAATAAAACGTGAAAACCAGAAAATAAGAGAGACGCCAGACGAAAAACGTGAGTGCATTCCGTTGCGGAAAGGAAATGGACTGCAGGACGTATCCATCCTTATCTGCAAGTCAGTTAACTCGCATCGATAGATGAAGTATCTGTTTTTCAGGTTGTTCTACAAAGGAAAATACGACCCCCAATTCCATTAGAGTTGAAAGAGGCGACATCACGGTGAACTGTCCAACAGGAACCGTTCCCTATGTAAGCGGCGGCGGTGGACAGGGGTCTGCTGGCGGAGGAGGCGTCGTGATTGCAGGCGGCGGCGGCGGGACAGCCACATGTGTGCCTGCAGGTTCCGTCCCCAGAAACTGAGACTAGGGGAGCGTCGGGGTGCACACCGGCGTTCTCTTCGCGAGGGAAGCGAGATTATGAGAGTAATTATTCCGCTGCTAAGCGCCGCTTTAATAGGGTGCAGCGCTACATCCCATGAAGTCACAGGGCCAGATTCGAAATTCAGTGTCGATCCTAGATATCCCTATGTTTTGAACGTAAAATACGGAAAATAAAATCGCTCAATCCTATATTTTCCTGGAAATTCAAAGAAGTCAAAAGAATTAAACATATTCGTAATGCCGCCTAATGGATCGTATAAATATTATCCAAATCAAAAGAAATTTGAATATACATTAAATATAGACAGTTACCAAACTCCGATACCGTAAATAATTGGACGGAAAGTTGGCGAGTAAACTGGAATATAGAAAACTTTATCATAGTGACGCTACCTGGCATATTTGGCTCTGAAGGTGAGACACATGAACATGGATCTGTAGAATCGATAGATTCCCTAAATGACGCAGTGAATCAACTCAAACAAATCTACGGATCTGATCGCATCAATATAGGCGCCGTTTCCGCTTCGGGTACGACCGTATCAGCATTGCTCACCAAGAGACAAGATATAAATAACATGATACTTGGTTCGACTATGTTCAATGAAAAAGAGTATATGAAAAACCAAAAATGGTCAACAGATTATCTCGGGTTTAAAAATCCATATTCTCCGATTGATCACGTTGACGAGATAAAATCCGATAGCGACCGAAATATCTTGATCATTTCTGATCCGCGAGATCGTGTAGTCCCTAACATTTACTCCAGACAGTTTGCAAGAGCATTGAAGGATAGTCATATAAATGTGACGTTAAAAGAGGTCAGTATTGATACCAAAGATCATCATGAAACAACTATGTGGGTGATCACAAGACTAATACAGAGTTCTAGGTAGGAGGGAAATCAATGCGGGAGCTCCCCCGCAGGGGAGCAATGCCGCTCCAATTCCTCCACCTTCCAGGGGGAGGTGGCCCGCGCAGCGGGCCGGAGGGGGCTGCGGCGAGGGCCGGGAAGGCTTGGATGATGATATCAGTTGATTATAGTGATAGCGTTGAAATCAATCCAGGATCAACGCCATCATGCCTGCAGTCACCATCCGCAACCTTCCCGAGGAAGTGCATCGCGCCCTGAAGGTCCGGGCGGCACTGCATGATCGCAGCACCGAGGCCGAGATGCGCGCCATCCTTGAGGCCGCCGTGCGGCCCGACGGCCGACTGCGGCTGGGCACGGCGCTGTCGGAAGCCAGCCGGGAACTGGGCCTCACCAACGCCGACATCGAGGCCCTCGAGCGCTCCCTCGAAGAGGTCCAGGACCGGCGTCCCGCCGAGCCCATGGGGTTTGAATGACGGGCCGCCGGGGATGATCCTCCTCGACACCAACGTCGTCTCCGAGGCGATCAAGCCGGAGCCTCACCCATCGGTCCAAGCCTGGCTGGACGCCCAGGTGGCGGAGACCCTGTTCCTGTCCAGCGTCACCGTCGCCGAGCTCCTGTTCGGCATCGGCGTCCTGGCGGAGGACCGGCGGAAGACCCTTCTCGCCGCACGGGTCGATGGCCTGCTGGTCGTCTTCGCGGGCCGGGTCCTGTCCTTCGATGCGGCGGCGGCCCGGCGTTACGCCGACCTGACGGTCCGGGCCCGCGCGGCGGGGAAGGGATTCCCGACCCCCGACGGCTACATCGCCGCGATCGCCGCGGCGAACCGGTTCGCCGTGGCTTCCAGGGACACCAGCGCGTTCAACGCCGCAGGCCTGAAGGTGATCGATCCGTGGGAAGCCTGAAACGCCCTTGACCCCCTCACCAGACTTCGTCCGGAGCTCCCCCTGGGGGGAGCAATTGGGCGCTCTAATTCCTCCCCCCAGGGGGAGGTGGACCGCGAAGCGGGACGGAGGGGGTCTGCTGAGGCGGGGATTGACCCCCTCAGTCGGCTTTGCCGACAGCTCCCCCTTGGGGGAGCCATTGGAGCCAGCCTAAGCCGTCCAGATGTCCATGATCAGGCCGAAGCCGCGCATGTCGCCTGTCGTCGTGGGGGCCATTCGGTTCATGGCGTAGCCGAACGAGGTCCTGGCATCCATGTCGATGATGGCGAGGGACCCGCCGTAGCCGCCCCAGAAGATCGTGTTGGGGTTGGGCGCGGGCATGGTGGGGCCGGCAAGGCCGAAGCCCAGGCCGAATCGGGCGGGGATGTGCATGACCAGGTCCTGGCCCTCGACCTGCAGCTCCAGGGCCCGGCGGCAGCCGGCCTCGGAGAGGTAACGGCGGCCGTCCACCTCGCCGCCATTGGCGAGGATGGCGTGGACCCGGGCGATGGCGCGGGCGTTGCCGTGGCCGCCGGCGGCGGGGATCTCGGCGCCGCGCCAGGCGCGGGTGCGCGTCTCGGAGACCTCGACCCGGGGATTGTTGGACATGTTGGCGGTGAGCTCGGGCAGGTCGTCGCCCTCGGCCATGCCCTGGCCGGGCGGCGGCGGGATGAGCTCGGCGACCCGGTGGTCCTCGCTGGCGGGCAGGCCGATGTGGAAGTCGGCGCCCAGGGGCTCGGCGATCTCGGTGCGGAAGACGGTCCCCAGGCTGGCGCCGGTGATGCGGCGCACGACCTCGCCCACCAGGAAGCCCTGGGTCATGCCGTGATAGCCGGGAGCGGTCCCGGGCTCCCAGAAGGGCGCCTGGGCGGCGAGGAGCGAGGTGGCCTTCTCCCAGTCGTAGAGGTCCTCGACGGTGATGGGCTCCTTCCAGCCCGACAGGCCCGAGGAATGGCTCATCAGGTGGGCGACGGTGACGGCGGACTTCCCGTTGGCCGCGAACTCAGGCCAGTAGCGGGCCACGGGGGCGTGGACGTCGAGCTGGCCGCGGTCGGCGAGGAGGAGGGCTGTGAGGGCCGTCATGGTCTTGGTCGTCGAGTAGACGTTGACCAGGGTGTCGGTCTCCCAGGGGCGGGTCTGGCCCGGATCGGCCCAGCCGCCCCAGAGGTCGACGACCATCTCGCCGTTCATCGTGACGGCGAAGGAGGCGCCGATGTCGGCGCCGCTCTCCAGGTTGCCGGCGAAGGTCTTGCGGACGCCTTCGAACCGGGGATCGCAGGTCCCGTGCACCTCAAGGCTCATGCTGACGTCTCCTTGGCCCGGGCGGGACCTTTACCGCCAGGCGCCGAGGATGGCGCCGATCAGGGTGTATTGCAGGGTCTGGTATCCGCCGTTGATCAGGAAGAGGACCAGGGGGCGGCGCTCGAAAAGGTAGGTGATCCCGAGTGAGGCGGTGACCCAGCACAGGCCGGCGGTGAACCCGTAGAGGGCGCCGGTGGCGAGGTTGATCTCCGGGCCGAGGAAGACGGCGAAGGCAGCGGAGGCGACCAGGGACAGGACGAAGGCCCCGCCGAAGAGAACAACCGGATTGCTGGCCCGGATCTGTTCATCGCTCACACCGGCCGCCCTTTGCCAGGGCCTGGCGAAAAGGACCGAGTACCAGAGCCCGCCGAGGAGGAAGGCGCTCAGGGCCGCAGCCAGGATGGCAAGCCAGTTCAGGTCCATGTGAAGGCCCTCCTCGGGAAATGGTCTCAGCCCGCCAGGGCGCCCCACATGCCCATGACCAGGCCGACGGCGCGGACGTCGCCCGTGGTGGTCGATTCCATCCGGTTCATGGCGTAGCCGAAGGCCGCCCGGTTCTCCATGTCGATGACCGCGAGGGAGCCGCCGTAGCCGCCCCAGTAGAGGACGCTGGCGTTGGGCGTCGGCAGGACGCCGCCGGCCAGGCCGAAGCCGAGGCCGAAGCGGGCGGGGGTGTTGAGCACCCTGTCATGCCCCTCGACCTGCAGCTCGAGGGCCCGGCGGCAGCCGGCCTCGGAGAGGTAGCGGCGGCCGTCGACCTCCCCGCCATTGGCGAGGATGGAATGGACCCGGGCGATGGCGCGGGCGTTGCCGTGGCCGCCAGCGGCGGGGATCTCGGCGGCCCGCCAGGCGCGGGTGCGGGTCTCACGGACATCGATGCCGGGATTGGTGGCCATGTTGGCGGTGAGCTCGGACATGGCCCCGTCCTCGATGGCGCCGCCGCGCGGGGGCGGGATCAGCTCGGCGACCCGGTCGTCCTCGCTGGCGGGCAGGCCGATGTGGAAGTCGGCGCCGAGGGGCTCGGCGATCTCGGTCCTGAAGACCGTGCCAAGGCTGGCGCCGGTGATGCGGCGGACGACCTCGCCCACCAGGTAGCCCTGGGTCAGGGCATGATAGCCGGGGGCCGTTCCCGGCTCCCAGAAGGGCGCCTGGGCGGCGAGCAGGGTGGTGACCTTGTCCCAGTCGTAGAGGTCGGACTTGGAGAGGGGCTCCTTCCAGCCGGAGAGGCCCGCGGAGTGCGCCAGGAGCTGGGCGACGGTGACCGCGGCCTTCCCGTTGGCGGCGAACTCCGGCCAGTACCGTGCAACGGGGGCGTGGACGTCGAGCTCGCCGCGGTCCGCCAGGAGGAGGGCGGTGAGGGCGGTCATGGTCTTGGTCGTGGAGTAGACATTGACCAGGGTGTCGGCCTCCCAGGGCCGGGTCCTGCCGGGGTCGGAGAAGCCGCCCCAGAGGTCGACCACGAAGGCGCCGTTGACGGTGGCGGCGAAGGACGCGCCGACGTCGAGGCCGTTCTCCAGGTTGCCGGCGAAGGCCTGCCGGACGGCCTCGAAGCGGGGATCACAGGTCCCCTGGACTTCCATTCCCATGATGTTTCCCCCTGTGCGGCCTCGAAGGCCACGCTTCCGTGCAGGTTTGACAGGCCCTCGCGGCGACGTCCAGCATCCGGCTGGGCTGGGGGTGGGCGCGGCCTTGCCGTTGACCCCCTCCGTCCCGGGACTGGCGTCCCGGTCCACCTCCCCCTGGGGGGAGGAATGAGAGAGCGCTCAATTGCTCCCCATCAGGGGGAGCTCCCGGCGGAGCCGGGTGAGGGGGTCAAGGGCGGCTCGGGATCTCCCCGCCGTCCCGCATCACTTCCCCGACAGCTCCAGGCGCCGGGTCAGGTTCAGGGCGTCCAGGAAGTCGGCGTCGTGGCTGGCCACCAGGAGGGCGCCGTCGTAGCCGCGCAGGGCCGCCTCCAGGGCCTCCACGGAGTCGAGGTCGAGGTGGTTGGTGGGCTCGTCCAGCACCAGCAGGGCGGGGGGATCATCGCCCAGGAGCCGGCAGGCGAGGGCGGCCCGCAGCTTCTCCCCGCCGCTGAGGGCGCCGGGCGGCTTGTCGGCGGCGGTGTTGCGGAACAGGAAGGTGGCCAGTGCGGCGCGGGCCCGGTTCTCGCTGGCCAGGGGATTCATCCGGCGGAAGGCGTCCACCAGGGAGGCGGATCCGGCCGGCAGGCTGGCGTCCTGGTCCAGGCGCGCCGCGGCGACGGACAGGCGCACCTGCCCCGCCGAGGGCGCCAGCTCGCCGCAGGCCAGGCGCAGGAGGGTGGACTTGCCCGCCCCGTTGGGGCCGGTCAGGCCGATCCGTTCCGGCCCGGTGACGACAAGGTCGACGCCGTTCAGCACGGCGGGACCGCCGGGCCAGGCGAAGCCCGCCCCCTGCATCTCCAGCACCCGGCGGCCTGCAGGCAGGCCCGACGGCGGCAGGTCGAAGGCCAGGAGGTTCAGCCGCTCGACCCGCGCGTCGGCCTCGGCGGCGGCCGCCTCGGCCCGCTCCAGCAGGGCCTCGCCGGTCCGGCTGCGCCGCGAGGCGCTGTTCTCGGCCCAGTTGCGGACAGCGTTCATCATGATCTTCGGCTCGCCCCGCCGGCGGGCCTCCTTGCCCGGACGGGCCCGCCGGGCCGCCTTCTCCGCCTCCTGCCGGGCCTGGCGCTCGGCCTGGCGCAGGTCGCGCCGCGCGGCCTCAAGGTCCCCGACCGCGGCCTCCGCCTCGGCGGCCCTGAGGGTGCGGAAGGCGTCGTAGTCCCCGCTGAACAGGCGGGGGGACAGTCCCGAGAGTTCCAGGAACCGGTCGGCGAGACGCAGCAGGGACCGGTTGTGGCTGACCAGCACCACGCAGCCCCGGTGCGCCGCCAGGGCCGCCGAGACCTGGGCCCGGCCGGCGGCGTCGAGGTGATTGGTGGGCTCGTCCAGCAGGAGGATGTCGGTCTCCAGGGCCAGCAGTCCGGCCAGCCGCGCCCGGGTTCGCTCGCCGCCGGACAGGCTGGCGGCAGGGTGCGCCGGCGGCAGGCCCGCAAGGCCCATGCCGTCGAGGGCGAGCGCCATCCGCGCCGGAAGGGTCCAGTCGGCGAGGTCGAGGTCATCACCGAGGGCCTCGCCGGCCTCGATCCGCGCCAGCCGCGAAAGCCCCTCGTTCACCCCCATCAGGTCGCCCACCGACAGGCCGGCGCCGTCTCCTGTCTCCTGGGACAGGAGGCCCACGCGGCCAGTGACCGAGATGGAGCCCGAGGTCGGCTGCAGTCGGCCGGCGAGGATGGAAAGCAGGCTCGACTTGCCCGTCCCGTTGCGTCCGGTCACGGCCAGCCGACCGGGTCCTGCGGACAGGCTCAGGTCCTCGAACAGCCGTCGCCCGTCAGGCGCGGTGTAGCTGAGGGCGTCGAGGGTGAAGGTCGGAAGCGGCATGGAAGGCCCCGGTCAGGAGAAGGTCGCAGGCGAAGGCGGCTTTCCTGGGGTTTTCCATCGCGGGTCTCCGGGGTTGGACGGGAGGGAGGGTGCGCCCGCAGGCGGGGAGGGTCAACCCGCCTTGGCCTGGCGAGGCGCCTCCCACAGGTGGGCCTTCGGAGATGCCGGGTGACCGGGTCAACTGTGACTCAGTAGGCCCCCTCCGGCCCGCTTCGCGGTCCACCACCCCCTGGGGGGAGGAACTAGAGAGCGCTCAATTGCTCCCCATCAGGGGGAGCTGTCGGCGAAGCCGACTGAGGGGGTCAATCCCTGTCGCCGTTGACCCCCTCCGTCCCGGGACTGGGGTCCCGGTCCACCTCCCCCTGGGGGGAGGAACTAGAGAGCTCATGGCTCCCCATCAGGGGGAGCTGTCGGCAAAGCCGACTGAGGGGGTCAATCCCCGTCGCCGCGGCTCCCCCTTTCCCCCGCTGGCGGGAGGGTTAGAATGGAGTCTGGCCGGTTGCCGGCGACCCGGGGGTTTTCTCTCGGGGTGTTTTGTCGTACGTTGTAAACTTTCAGGTTTCAGAACAGGAATTCGCCCGTGGCCCTGCCTCCCATTCTTTCCCAGCGCCTGCGCCTGCCCGTCATCGCCTCGCCGCTGTTCATCATTTCCGGACCCGACCTCGTCATCGCCCAGTGCAAGGCGGGCGTGGTGGGCTCCTTCCCCTCGCTGAATGCGCGGCCGATCAGCCAGCTGGACGAGTGGCTGGCCCGGATCACCGAGGAACTGGCCGACTGGGACCGCAAGAACCCCGACCGGCCTTCCGCCCCCTTCGCCGTGAACCAGATCGTCCACAAGACGAACAACCGGCTCGATGAGGATGTGGCCCTCTGCAAGAAGTACAACGTGCCGTTGGTCATCACCTCGCTGGGGGCCAATGTCGACATGAACAAGGAGATCCACTCCTGGGGCGGCGTCATCCTGCATGACGTGATCAACGACAAGTTCGCTCGCAAGGCGATCGAGAAGGGCGCCGACGGCCTGATTCCCGTGGCGGCCGGCGCCGGCGGCCATGCCGGCGGCCTGTCGCCCTTCGCCCTGATGCAGGAGCTGCGCCAGTGGTTCGACGGGCCCATCGCCCTGTCGGGCTCCATCGCCTGCGGCCGCTCCATCCTGGCCGCCCAGGCCATGGGCGCGGACCTTGCCTATATGGGCTCGGCCTTCATCGCGACGAAGGAGGCCAACGCCGTCCAGGGCTACAAGGACATGATCGTCGAGAGCTCGGGCGAGGACATCGTCTACTCGAACCTCTTCACCGGGGTGCATGGCAACTATCTGCGGCCCTCCATCGAACGGGCGGGCCTGGACCCGGACAACCTGCCCGAGGCGGACCCCTCGAAGATGAACTTCGGTTCGGGCGGCAACACCGAGGCCAAGGCCTGGAAGGACATCTGGGGCTGCGGCCAGGGCATCGGCGTACTCAACGATATTCCCTCGACGGCGGACTTCGTCGACCGGCTGGCGGCGGAGTACGAGACCGCCAAGGCCGAGCTGGCGGCCAAGACGGCCCTGACCTCGGGACGGCATCTGGCGGCGGTCTGAGCCGACGGACTGGACTGAGAACGGGGGGCGGGGCGCAGGCTCCGCCCCATCTCTTGAGGACCCTGTCGGCCCAAAGCCCTATGGCGTCACCAGGGTGATCGAAAAGGCCGGCAGGTCCAGGCTCTCCCCGGAGATAACGAAATCGCGGCGGATCACGCCGGCGCCGGAAGAAACCCCCGCGCCATAAGGCGCGCTCAGCTGCCTGGCGCGTCCGTTCGCCCGCACGGCGACCGAGCCCGGAGTGGCGTTGAGGAAGAGGCTCCGGACCTCGCCATTCAGGCTGCGGAAGCGATAGCCGAAGAGCGGCTTGCTCGCCTCGTCCTGTCCAAGACCGAGGCGCTGCGCGGTTCCGCCCCCGCGAACAGCTTCACCAAGCAGACTGAGGGCTGCGCCGTAGGCGGTCTGGGCGAAGGGCGGCGCGGAGGTGACCAGGGGCCGACCCTCTGTGAAGTCGGCGGCAAGGCCGTCTGGCGTGACCAGTGCAGACCATTGGCGCTCTCCGATTGCGACATGGAACACGGAGAGATCGACCGCCGAATGATCAAGGAAGTTCAGGGCGCGGGCGGCGGCTCCCAGTCCGCCGATCCAGCTCCCGCCGGTGACCGGAGCGGATTGGGTCTCGAAGACGTTCCACTCCGTGATCCAGATCGCCTTGCCCGCCGGGAGTCTCTGCCGGACCCTGGCCAGGAAGGTGTCGTCATGCCGGATCATCGAGGCGACGAAGGCTTCCGCACTCTGCGGGGACGCCAGAGGGGTCTGACCTGCAAGGTCGAAATAGGGGTGCACCGCCACCGCATCGATGGTCGCCCAGGCGCCGGACCGGTCCAGGGCGTCCATCCAGTCGTCAAAGGGGACGCCGACCGTCCGGAGGGGTGGTGGTGAAATCGCCGCGATCGACAGGCCGCCGACGTCACGCTTCATCTGCGAGGACCAGGCGGCGGCGGTCGCTGCGTACTGGTCCGCAGTCGGAAAGCGCGCCCTTGGGTTGGGGGTCCGGAAGTACTCCTCGTTCCCAAGCTCGAGGCGGGTAATGGGCTGGCCGACCGCCCGGAAGGCACGAATGTCGGCGATGTTTTCGTCGAGATCGGCGGTCAGCATATTGGCGGAAAGCAGGGCCGGCGTCCCGACCTGATCCAGGAGTCGATCCACCACCGAGGGCGTGAGGCCGCTGATCGCCTCGATCTCGGCGCTGAACCCAGACCCGGCGGGCAGGCCCGGATAGGGCGGAGGGCGAAGGCCGCCGCGGCTCCAACTCCAGGTTTCCCCCGGGGTTCCCCCCGGGATCCGCAAGCCTCCCGGGTTGAGGGCCCGGAGGCCCTGCACGAGCGCAGCGCTCTCCACCTGCCCGGAGACGCGCAGGAGGTTGAAGTTGTAGCTGGCGTAGTCGGCCGGAAGATCCCGTGCGGGTCCCTCAACCGGGACGATCGATGCGGCAGGCTGGGCGGGGGGCTGGGGCGAGCTCTGCCCCGAACCGCCACCGCCGCCACAGGCGGAAAGGGCCAAGGCCATTGGCAGAACAAGGCCGAAAGTCCGTTTCCGGTACATGTGTCGCTCCGCAAGAGGGTCCTGCCGGTGAAACGCCGGCCGCAGGGATTTCCGGCGAAGAGTCGCTGAAAAGAACCGCCGGGCCCCCGGCCGCAGACGATCCGCAGCGCCCGATCAACCGCCCGCAGAGCGCCCGTTCATCTCGTCGCCCGCATCCTTTGGAAGGCGAAGGTAGAAGGCGAGGGAGACGAAGGTGACGGCGCCGATGACGAGGAAGATGGGGGCGACGACCTCGACGGTGAGGGTCGTGAGGCCCCTCGTCTGCATGGAGACGTGCAGGAGGGTGGCGGCGAGGCCGATGCCGATGGACTGGACGAGTTGCTGGGCCATGGACGACATGGTGGAGGCGCGGCTCATCCGCTCGGGGTCGATGTCCGCATAGGCCATGCCGTTCAGGCTGGTGAACTGGAGGGAGCGGAAGAAGCCGCCGACCAGGAGGACCCCGACGATGACGAGGTGGGGCGTGGCGGGGCCGAAGGCGGCGCAGGCCATGAAGCTGAGGCCGACGATGAAGGTGTTGACCACCAGCACCCGGCGGAAGCCGAACCGGCGGAGGATCGGCGGCGCCGCGGTCTTCATCACCAGGGCGCCTGCGGCGCTGACGAAGGTGAGAAGGCCGGCCTGGAGGGCGTTCATGCCCAGGGCGACCTGGAAGAGCAGGGCGAGCAGGAAGGGGTTGGCCCCCATGGCCATGCGCATGAAACCTCCGCCGACCACCGAGGCGCGGAAGGTGCCGACCCGGAAGAGGCTGGTGTCCAGGATGGCGTGGGGATTGCCGCGGGCGTAGCGGGCATAGGCCCAGAGGAGCCCCAGGCCCAGGGCGAAGAGGCCGGCGACGAGGAGGGGCGGCAGGACGTCGCGACCCAGGTTCTCGAAGCCGAAGATCAGGGCGGCGAGGCCGAGGCCGGTGAGGGCCACGCCCGGCCAGTCGATGGGCGCCACGTCCTGCCCGTCCACCCGGGGCACATGGCGCAGGACCAGGACGAGGCCTACGGCGGCGATGGGCAGGTTGATGAAGAAGATCCAGCGCCAGTCGGCGAAGGTGACGATGGCGCCGCCGAGGACCGGGCCGATCACCGGGCCGAGGAGGGCGGGCATGGTCAGGATGGAGAGGGCGCCGACAAGCTGTGACTTGGGGGTGGTGCGCAACAGGACCAGCCGGCCGACCGGACCCATGAGGGCGCCGGCCGCACCCTGGGCGATCCGGGCGGCCACGAGCGCCGGAAGGGATCCGGCCAGGCCGCAGGCGGCGGAGGCCAGGGCGTAGAGAAGGATGGCGGCGACAAAGACCCGACGGGCGCCGAACCTGTCGGCGGCCCAGCCGCTGACCGGCAGGAAGACGGCGGCGGCGAGCATGTAGAGGGTTATCGCGAGGTTCAGCCGGAGCGGCTCGACACCCAGGGAGACGGCCATGGTGGGCAGGGCGTTGGTCAGGACCGTGGCGTTGAGGGTCTGCATGAGCAGGGCGCCGCCGATGATGGCCGGGACCCGCCAGTCCGCGGGCTCGATGGCCGGCGGGGGTGTCTCTGGGAAGGACATGTCGACCGGGGGACCTGAAGGAAACACCTGAAGCGCGCGGCGGTCAGGTTCCTCCCCTCGCGGCTCCCTGCCAAGTCATTCCGGGGCGGCGTCGAGGGCGTCCAGAGCCCTGCGGGCCGAGGTGGCGATCCTGGAAAGCCGCCGGGCAGCCTGGGCCAGGTCCTGGGCGGCGCGCCGGGCCCGGCGGCTGTGCAGGTCGGCCGCCACCCCGGGAAGGCCGC
>Ga0315902_10010366_pt1 | contig 12331 bp, 8 predicted proteins | sample LakEriMetagenome_9_FD_203523 | JGI IMG/M metagenome (GOLD analysis project Ga0315902, IMG submission 203523) | Freshwater fungal communities from buoy surface, Lake Erie, Ohio, United States - Buoy 12 MA117 | ecosystem: Environmental > Aquatic > Freshwater > Lake > Lake biofilm | place: USA... | reverse complement strand
ACGCGCGCCGCTTCCTGCGCCTTGGCGGCGGGCGTCTCGTGCAGGGTGGCCGACAGGGTCATCTCGGGCGCTCGTTCAGGGCGGGGCTGTCGGGGCCGCATTGTGGCCCGGGCGACAGCCCCCGCAGGCTCACTTGATCTGCGACCAGACGCGGGTGCGGATCTCGGCGGTCAGGCGGTCAGGCAGCGGCACGTAGTCCAGATCGATGGCCGCCTTCTTGCCGTTCTTGAAGGCCCAGTCGAAGAACTTCAGCACCTCGGCCGAGGCCGCCTTGTCCGCCGGCTCCTTGTACATGAGGATGAAGGAGGCAGTGCTGATCGGCCAGCTGTCGGCGCCCTTCGCGTTGACCATCGACACGCCCATGCCCGGCACGCTGAACCAGTCGATGCCGGCCGCGGCGGCCTCGAAGGTCTTGTCGTCGGGGGCGACGTACTTGCCGTCGCGGTTCTGCAGCAGCAGGAAGGGGATGTTGTTCTTCTTGGCGTAGGCGTACTCGACATAGCCGATGGAGCCCTTGACCCGGGCCACGTTGGCGGCCACGCCTTCGTTGCCCTTGCCGCCCACCGACGATGCTGCGGGCCACTTCACCGCCGCACCCTTGCCGACCTTCTCCTTCCAGGCAGGGCTCACCTCGTTGAGGTAGTCGGTGAAGTTGAAGGTCGTTCCCGAGCCGTCGGCGCGGTGCACCACCGTGATGGCCTGGTTGGGCAGGGTCTTGCCGGGGTTCAGCGCCACCAGCTTGGCGTCGTTCCAGGTGCTGATGGTGCCCATGAAGACTTCGGCCAGCACCTGACCCGTGATGCGCAGATCACCGGACTTGAAACCCTCGAGGTTGATCACCGGGACCGTGCCGCCGATGATGGCAGGAAACTGCACCATGGCGTCGCGGTCGAGTTCGGCGCCCGGCACGGGGGCGTCAGTCGCGCCGAAGGTCACGGTCTTGGCGCGGATCTGGCGAATGCCGCCGGACGAGCCGATGGACTGGTAGTTCAGACCGGTGCCAGTGGCCTTCTTGTAGTCTTCGGCCCACTTGGCGTAGATCGGGAAGGGGAAAGTGGCGCCAGCGCCGGTGATGTCGGCCGCACGGGCCGGCCCGGACACGGCGAGGCCCGCGAAGGCCAGGACGGCAAGGGTCTTGAGGGTGAGACGCTTCATGGAGGAGGCTCCGGAAAGGGAAGGTGAGATGGGATTGGGGACAATGGGAATGAACGGGACTCTAGGCAGGCCTGATGAAGCTTTTGTGACAGAACCGGGGCTTTTATGACAAACGGCCTCCCGAGGCCGTCACGAAACGGTCACGCAGGGCGCCTAGCCTGCCGGCCCACATGAGCATCGACCGCGAGTCCTCGATCCTGGCTTTCAACCGCCGGGTGCTGGCCCAGGCCCGACGGCCGGATGTGCCGCTGCTGGAGCGGTTGCGCTACGTCACCATCGTCTCGTCCAACCTGGACGAATTCTTCGAGGTGCGTTTCCCCGACTACCTGGAGCTCGTCCGCTCCTCGGGCACAGGGGCCGATCGCGAGGCCTTCGCCGCGGTGTCGGCCCAGGCGCACGCGCTCATCGACGAGCAGTACCGGGTGCTCAACGACGAGGTCATGCCGGCGCTGGCTGAACGCGGCATCCGGGTGCTCAACCACGCCGAGCGCAACGCGCCGCAGCGCGAGTGGGTGCGGCGCTTCTTCGAGTCGCAGGTGCGGCCGCTGCTGGTGCCGGTGGCACTGGACCCAGCGCACCCGTTCCCGCTGGTGGCCAACAAGAGTCTGAACTTCATCCTGCGGCTGTCGGCCGGCGGCGGCGTGGCCGAGGGCGGCCCGGCAGCCCTGATCGTCATCGTCAAGGTGCCGCGCTCGCTGCCACGGGTGACCCGGCTGCCCGACCGGCTGATGCCCAAGGGCGAGCAGGGCTTCGTGCTGCTGACCAGCGTCATACGCGCCCACCTGGCAGACCTGATGCCCGGGCGCACGGTGGAGGTGTTCTCGCAGTTCCGCGTCACGCGCGACTCCGACCTGGAGGTTGATGAGGACGACGTCACCAACCTGCGCCAGGCCCTGCGCAGCGGGCTGACCACCCGCCACTACGGCCAGGCGATCCGGCTGGAGGTGGTGAGCAGCTGCCCGGCCGAGCTGTCGTCGCTGCTGCTGCAGCAGTTCGAATTGCCACCCGAAGCCCTGTACCCGGTGAACGGCCCGGTGAACCTGGTGAGGCTGAACCAGCTCATCGACCAGGCCAGCGCCGATGCCCTGCGGTTCCCCGCGTTCGAGCCGGGCTGGCCGGTCGACCGGCTGCCGCGGGGGGCATCGGTCTTCGACCGGCTGAAGAAGGGCGACCTCCTGCTGCACCACCCCTTCGAGAGCTTCGAGCCGGTGGTGGAGTTCCTGCGCCAGGCCGTCGACGACCCCCAGGTGCTGGCCATCAAGCAGACCGTCTACCGCACCGGCACCGAGAGCGTGCTGATGGACCTGCTGCTCGAGGCCGTGCGCCGGGGCAAGGAGGTCACGGTGGTGCTGGAACTGAAGGCGCGCTTCGACGAAGAGGCCAACATCAACTGGGCCGAGCGCCTGGAGAGCGTGGGCGCCCAGGTGGTCTACGGCATGGTGGGTCTGAAGACCCACGCCAAGCTGCTGCTGGTCACGCGGCGCGAGCCCGGTCGCGGCGGCGCCATGCCGGTGCTGCGCCGTTATGCCCACCTGTCCACGGGCAACTACAACCCGCGCACCGCGCGGCTGTACACCGACGTGGGCTACCTGAGCGCAGACCCCGAGCTCACCGCCGACGTGGACGCGGTCTTCCTCACCCTTTCCAGCCTGGCCCCGGCGCCGGCCTATCGCCGGCTGCTGACCGCGCCGGACTCCCTGCACGCCCGCATGCTCGCGCTGCTGGCCCAGGTGTTGGCCAGCGCGCGCCGCGGCGGACCGGCCCGCGTGGTGCTGAAGATGAACGCGCTCACCGACCCGGCGCTGTGCGAGGCGCTCGCCGAGGCCTCCTGCGCAGGCGTGGACATCGAGATCATCGTGCGCGGGGCCTGCACCCTTCGGCCCGGCGTGGCCGGCAGCACCGAGCGTGTGCGCGTGCGCTCGGTCATCGGGCGCTTCCTGGAGCATTCGCGGATCTTCTATTTCCGCTGGGGCCCGGGCTCCGACGAGGAGGCGGTGTACCTGAGCAGCGCCGACTGGATGTCGCGCAACATGCTGCGGCGGGTCGAGGTCGCCTGGCCCGTGATCGACCGGGTGCTGCGCCAACGGGTGATCGACGAGTGCCTGGTGCCCTACCTGCACGATGGCCTGGACGCCTGGCGGCTGGGCACCGACGGCCAGTACGAGCGGGTGGAGCCGTCGGGCCACGGGGCGCAGGCCGCCCTGATGTGGCTGCACGGCGCCTGAGCCCGGCAGCAAAGTAGGTCGAGGCGGAGATGGACCTGATCCTGTGGCGGCACGCCGACGCGAGGGATGGGCAGGACGACCTGTCGGATCTGGACCGCCCCCTCACTCCCAAGGGAGAGCGACAGGCCCAGCGCATGGCCCAATGGCTGAACCGGCAACTGCCCGACACCACGCGCGTGCTGGTCAGCCCTTCAGTGCGCACGGTTCAGACAGCGCAGGCGCTGGATCGCAAGACGCGCATCGTCCCCGCACTGGGTCCCGAAGGTACGGTGGATGCGCTGCTGCACGCCGCGCGCTGGCCCGACGCCAAGGAGCCGGTGCTGGTGGTGGGCCACCAACCCGCTCTGGGCCTGGTGGCCGCCTATCTGCTGGCCGGGGCCAGCCATCCCTGGTCGGTGCGCAAGGGCTCGGTGTGGTGGATCAAGCAGCGCGAGCGCGGCGGCGTGGCCGAGGTGGTGCTGCACGCGGTGGTCTCGCCCGACACGATCTGAAGCTGTCATCTCCTGTTCACGCAGCCTTCACCCGGCTGTCACGGCGGGGGGCGAGCATGGCGGTCCATGCAGATCGACTTCCATGCCGCGCAAGAAGCGCATCCCCTTGCCTGCGCCCCTCGCGCTCTCGGCAGCGACCCGGCACCTCGACTCGAAGCGCTGTGGGCACGTGACATCGAGGACATCCGCGCCGCGCAGAGGCTGCGCCACCGGGTGTTTGCGGGGGAGATGGGCGCCCGGCTGCCCACCCTGCCGGGCATGCCCGAAGGCCACGACATCGACCTGTACGACCGCTTCTGCGAGCACCTTATCGTGCGCACCGCGGCCACACGCGAGCAGCCTTCGAAGGTGGTGGGCACCTACCGACTGCTCACGCCCGCGGCGGCACGCCTGGTGGGCGGCCTGTACAGCGAGCAGGAGTTCGACCTCGTGCGCCTGTCGCGGCTCAAGCCGAAGATGGCTGAGCTGGGGCGCAGCTGCATCGACCCGGCCTGGCGCACCGGCGGCGTGATCCTGCTGCTGTGGTCCTGCCTGGCCGAGTTCATGCATCGCAACGGCCTGGAACACATGGTGGGCTGCGCCAGCGTACCCATGCGCGACGGCGGCCACGCCGCGGCCAGCCTGTGGCGGCAGCTGCGGCGCGAGCACCTGGCCCCCATCGAGCACCACGTGGCGCCGAGGCTGGCCCTGCCGGTCGAGGAGTTGCGCGACGACCTGGAGGTGGAGCCTCCACCCCTGGTCAAGGGCTACCTGAAGTGCGGCGCCAAGGTGCTGGGCCCGCCGGCGTGGGACCCCGACTTCGGCACCGCCGACCTGCCGATGATGCTCAGCCTGCGGGACATGCCCGCGGCCTACCGCCGCCGGTTCCTGGGCGGCTGAAGCGGGCGGGGGCTCAGAAGTCGAGCTCCAGCCTCAGCGACGAGACCTTCTCCCAGGCCTGCGCCTCCTCGCGCAGCAGGTACAGCGTGCGCGGGTTGGGGGCAATGGCGCTGGGCCGCCAGGCCAGCACCGCGGTGCGGCCATTGCGTCGCGACAGCCTGAGCCGGGGCTCGGCCACGTCGTCACGGGCATGGCAGCGAATCACCGCCAGGCGCAGGCACAGCACCTGCCACGCCCAGTCGGCATCGCCCAGAAAGGCCTCCACCTTGCGCAAGCCGCCGCGCTGGGCGAGAACCAATTGCCCCAGGCGCCGTTGCTGACTCTGCGAGAAACCCGGCGCATCCAGGTGCGACAGCATGTAGGCGCTGTGGCGATGGTGGTCGTGGTGCGACAGCGCCATGCCGATCTCGTGCAGCTCGCAGGCCCAGCCCAGCTCCCGGCTGGACTGGGGATCGGCCTCGGGCATCACCTCCCGATACAGCGCCAGCGCCAGTGAGCCCACTCGCCGGGCCTGCCCGGCATCGGCCCCGAAACGCTGCTGCTGAGCCTTGACCGTCTCGTCGCGCACGTCGCGGCCGCTGGCACCGGCCAGGGCCAGCAGCCGCTCGTGCAGATCGATGATGACGCCCTGGCGCAGCGCGCCCTTGGCCGGCGCCATGCTGGCGATGCCGAAGTGGGTCAGCAGGGTGTACAGGATGGCCAGACCGCCGGGGATCACGGCGCGGCGGTCCTCGCGCAGGCCGGGCAAGTCCAGGCGATCGACATGGCCAGCCTGCAGGCATTGCTGGATCAGCCCGGCCAGGGCCTCGGGCGTGATGTGCCCGTCGCCGCCGTCGCGCGCCGCCAGCACCTGCGACACCGCGCCCGCCGTGCCGGACGACCCCAGCGCCTGCACCCAGCGCGTGGGCGCGAAGGTGGACATCGCCTCCTCGAACTCCGCACCCGCAGCGACCTGCGCCGCGCGAAAGGCCTCGGCCGTCATGCGGCCGTCCGGAAAGAAGCGCATCGACAAGCCGACCGACCCGACCGGAAACGACTCTGCAGCCAGCGGCTCGCTTCCCCGCCCCAGGATGAGTTCAGTGGAGCGCCCGCCGATATCGGCCACCAGGCGGGGCTCGTCGGACGGCTGCAGGTGGGACACCCCGGCGTAGATGAGGCGCGCCTCCTCTCGCCCCGAGATCACCTCGATGGGCAGACCCAGCACCTGACGCGCCCGCCCCAGGAACTCGTCGCGATTGCGCGCCTCGCGCAGTGTCTGGGTGGCCACCGCGCGCACGCGAGCGGGGTCCATGCCCTGCAGCCGCTGCGCGAATTCGCTCAGGCAGGCCAGGCCCCGCAGCGCCGCGGCCTCGCTGAGGCGACCGTCAGCATCCAGGCCCGCACCCAGGCGAACGGTTTCCTTGAGGTATTCCAGCCGCCGGTAGCGCCCTCGAGCCAGGGCACCGATCTCCAGGCGAAAACTGTTGGAGCCGAGGTCGATGGCGGCCATTGCGCCGTCTAGCGGCTGGGTGTTGTCTTCGATCACGGAGCGGGATTGTCGTCGCCCGCTGTTGCGGCGCGGTCGGGGGCACCCGGCGCCACGCCACCACAGCGCCGCGGCGGGGACTACCGCTCAATACGACAACCCGATCTGATAGACCGCCGTGGTTCCGCTGACCTCGTGGCCGACCACGAGCAGCGGCTTGCCGCTGGGCGACTGGCTTGCCGGGATGAAGGTGATGCCCTCCGGGCCGCGGGGCCCGGTCGTGCCGGCGCGAGTGTTCAGATAGTTGACGAAGGTCGGCGCTGCCGGGTTGGTGACGTCATAGACCACGATGCCGCCCACCCGCTCGAGCACCACGAAGGCGAAGAACTTCGCTCCGAATCGCACCACGATCACGCCCTCGGGTTCAGGCCCCTTGCTCGGGCTGCGGCTGTCCAGGTTGTCGTTGTCGTGGCTGGCGTTGAACTTCACGTTCGCAAGCGAGGTGGTGCGCTGCTCCAGGTCGTCACCCGAATCCCACACCCGCGTGCCGTCGGTCTGCCAGATGCTGATCGAGCGTCCGCCGAAGGACTGCAGCGTGGTGCACTGGCCGCTGGCGTTCTTGCCGTCCGTGCCTCCATTGGGCGTCGTGGTGATGCGCAGCCGGCCGAGGGCAGAGTCGAACAGCAGGCGAGCCGCATCGGCGCCGAACACCGCCGGGTCCAGACCCGCAGCGCAGTGCGCGCGAACCCGCGTCTCTTCGTTGAAGCCTGGCCAGTCGGCACGGGCGTCGCCCTCGTTGGCCGTGACGAGGTAGGTACGCCCTCCCACGCGGTAGTTGGCGACGGCGTCGGGCAGGTACATGCCCTTGACCGGCGCGGTGAGGATCTTCACCACAGCGGTGCCGCTGTTGGTGTCGGTTCCGCCGTCCTCGTCACTGGGGTCCAGGCCGAAGCGGGCCAGCGAATGGTCCTTGAGGCCCAGCGCGCGGATGGCGGTGACCCGGGCCGAAGCGATGTCCACCTCGGCAATCGCATTGTTCTCCTGCAGCGTCACCCAGGCGGTGGCGCCGTCTTCGCTGATGGTGATGTACTCGGGCTCGAGATCCTGCGCCGCATTGGCGCCCGGGCCGTAGATGCGCACGCCCTGGGTGCGCAACTCGGCCTCGCGGCCGATCCAGGCCTTGAAGTCGGCGGTGGCCACGCTCGGCGTCGTGCCCCCGTTGACGGTGATCACGCTCACCGAGCCCTCGGGGTCAGCGGAGTCCGCCTGGCCGTAGCTGTTGGGCTCGCCTTCGTTGGCCACCAGCAGGCGTCGACCGTCGGGCGTGAACGCCAGCATGTCCGGCAGGGCGCCCACGGTGACGGACGACAGCAGCGCAAGGTCGGAAGCGCGGTAGAAGGCCACCTTGCCCGGGCTGGTCTTGGGTGCGGCCTCGATGGCCAGGGCCACCAGGCCGTCATGCACCGCCACGCTGTTGACGGCAGCGCCCAGCGCAGTGACGCTCAGGGTCGACACCTTGGTCGGACTGGCGGGGTTGGACAGGTCCAGGACGTCCACCGTGCCGTTCGACCCGTTCACGACGAACAGACGCCTGGAGCCCGGGTCGTAGGCCGTGATCTCGGCTGCACCCAGTACGCCCCCCTCGTAGGCGCCGATCTGGCTCAAGCCGAGGCTGGTGGGCGTGGGTTCAACGTCGTCCCCACCTCCGCAAGCCGCCACGACCAGGGCCGAAAGGAGGCCTGCAAGTGCCCAGCGGGCCTTGCCCGCAAAGTCGAAGTAGAAGGGTCGAGGCGAGGACGTGGACATGAAGAGGCTTCGGGTTGACGAGTGATCGCCGCAGGATCGCCATTGAAGATGACGCCGGCGTGAAGCTCACGTGACAGGTCGATGACATCCCGACGACGGGCCCTATGGCCCGCCGTCTGGGCAGCTTCCTTCAGGAGCCGATCAAGCCACCATCGTTCTTGGTGATGACGATGGTGGCCGAGCGCGGGCGCTTGCCTGCGCCATAGCCCGCGCTGGAGGGCCACTGGCTGGTGTACTTCGTCGGATCCGCCACATCGGCTGCCGCCGTCCCCTCCCCGGGGTGCTGGATGTTGACGAACAGCGCCTTGCCGTCGGGGGTCTCGCAGATGCCGGTGATCTCGCAGTCCTTGGGGCCGACCAGGAAGCGGCGCAGCTTGTCGGCTGCGGGCGGGCGCCCGACGTAGGTGGTCACGCTGAGCGTTGAGCTGTAGGCCAGCGTGCGCGCACCGCCATCGCCCAACTGCCCGGGTACCCCCGCCAGCATCATGCAATTGGTGGCGTCGGTGAATGCACCATCGTCGGTCTGTATCCAGCAGATCCCCGTCCTGGGGCTGAACCACAGGCCGTCAAGACTGGAGAAGTCCTGCTCGCTGGTCAGGTTGCTGAGATTGACGAACCCGGTGGAAGCGCCAGCCTCGGCACCGAACAGGTAGACGTCCCAGGTGAAGGCGGTGGCCGCCGCGGCGCCCGTGCCCTCCTTGATGCGCAGGATGTGGCCGTTCACATTGCCCTGCTGCGTGGTGGAGACGCCCTTGATGTCGGAGTACGCGCGCGGGTTCGGGCCGTCCACCAGGCTCTGCGAAGAGCCCGACGGCGCCACGCGGCGGTTGCTGTTGTTGGTGAGGGTGAAGTAGACCTCGCCCGTGGTGGGGTGCACGCCGCACCACTCCGGCCGGTCCATCTTGGTGGCGCCCACCGCATCGGCAGCCAGGCGCGTGTTCACGCAGATGTCGGCGGCGTTGGCGAAGGCGTAGGCCGTGTAGGTGGCCGGGATGCTGGCCAGACTGAGCTCGACCCACTGCCCGGTGCCGTCGGCATTGAAGCGGGCGACGTAGAGCTTGCCGCTGTCCAGGTACTTGGCGCCGGTGGCCAGGCGGTCGGACGGCGTCGCGTCTGCGGCGGACCAGCCCGCCTCGGACACGAACTTGTAGATGTACTCGTTGCGGGCGTCGCAGCCCATGTACACCGCCAGCTTCTGACCCGCCACCGGGTTGGAGAAGGCTGCGCTCTCGTGGGCGAAGCGGCCCAGGGCGCTGCGCTTCTTGGCACGCGTGGCGGGGTCGTACGGATCCACCTCCACGACGTAACCCATGCCGTTCATCTCGTTGCGGTAGTCATCGGCACCGTCGGTCGAGGTGCCGGTCCTGGCGTTGATCCAGCGGGCGTACTTGTCACCGGTTCCAGCGGACTCCCAGCCGTGGCGCGAAGCCGCCCCCTCGGTGCGCCCATACCGGTTCAGCGCCACCACGCTCTTGTCGGCGCGAGCGGCGTTGTCACCCACCGGGCGGGTGAAGTAGCCGAACCAGTTCTCTTCGCCGCTGAGGTAAGTGCCCCAGGGCGTCTTGCCCGAGCCGCAGTTGTTCAGTGTGCCGCGCGTGGTGGTGCCCGTGGGGCTGAAGCGGGTGTACAGCAGAGCGTCGCCGCGCGCCGGGCCGGTGATGTCCATCTCGGTCATCGCCGTGAAGCGGCGGTTGAAGGTCGAGCCCTGGACATACGCCCAGTTGCCGCCCGTGGTGCGAACCTCGACCACCGAGATGCCGTGGATGTCCAGCTCCTTGTCCACTTCGGAGGCCGGACGCGGCAGCGTGGGGGTGCCGCCGTTGGCGTGCAGGAAGAAGGACGAGCGCGTCTCGTCGGTGGTCGCCTCGTGATTGACGGCCAGCAGTCCGCGGTCGTTGGCCGTGGTGGAGGGCCGGCCATCGGCGCCAAGGGCAAAGAAGTCCATGCCGTCGTGGTGATCGCCGGCGCGCTTGTCAAAGTCGCCGTCGGTGCCGTCGTTCTTGAAGGCGGCCAGTCCGGCGGTCAGCGGATCGCCCAGCGCGTAGATGGGCCGGGCGGTGTAGCCGGGCGGCACCGTGACGACATCGGCCGCGCTCTTGGCCACCGCAGCGAAGTTCAGCGAGGTGATGCGCGAAGCCGGCTGCTCGGTGGGAGCCGAGGCGATGTCATCGCCACCCCCGCAGGCCGTCAGCGCCATGCTGCCGAAGACGGCTGTCGAGGCCGTGCCCACCATGCCGCGCAGCAGGCCGCGGCGGCTCAAGCGGGCCGACAAGACGTTGTCGAAGTGCGGGTTGGGCGAGGTATTGGAGTCTTCGTCGTTGAAGTCGACGCGATTGACCGGAAGGTCCAGAGGCTTGTTCATGGCTGCTCCTGCAGGGGTTGTCAAAGGCTGCAGGCAATCTAGGCAAGCTTGGTGACGCTTGCGTGAAGCGCATGTGTCAGTTCGCCCCGATCAAGCCCCTCGCGGCCGCCGATGGGCGCCGTCATCGAATCGTCACCAATCGGTCCGATCATTCGAGATTTCCGGAAACGTGGAGACGAAGGCGATGAGAGTGGGCATCAACGGCATGGGCCGAATCGGCCGCCTGGCGCTGCGCGCTGCTTTCGGCGCGGCCGAGCGCCCCCAGGACGACCCGCGCGCGGGCAATCGCCTGGAGGTGGTGCACCTCAACGAGATCAAGGGCGGCGCTGCCGCCACCGCCCATCTGCTGACCTTCGACAGCGTGCAGGGCCGCTGGCGCGAGGACATCGCCGCGACGGACGAGCACTCGGTGCGGGTCGGTTCGCGCACACTTGGCTTCAGCGCGCACGCCAAGCCGGCCGACATCCCCTGGGGTGACCTGGGTGTGGAGGTGGTGCTGGAGTGCACCGGCAAGTTCCTCACGCCCGAGACCCTGCAAGGCCACCTGGACCGTGGCGCCAAGCGCGTGATCGTCGCCGCCCCCGTGAAGACCGGCGGCGTGCTCAACGTGGTGGTGGGCGTGAACGAGCACCTCTACGACCCGCAGCAGCACCCCATCGTGACCGCCGCATCCTGCACCACCAACTGCCTGGCGCCGGTGGTGAAGGTGGTGCACGAGGCCCTGGGCATCCGCCACGGCCAGATCACCACCATCCACGACCCCACCAACACCAATCTCGTGGTGGACGCACCGCACAAGGACCTGCGGCGCGCCCGCAGCGCCATGCTGAGCCTGGCGCCCACCACCACCGGCAGCGCCACCGCCATCGCCCTGATCTACCCGGAGCTCAAGGGAAAGCTCAACGGGCACGCGGTGCGGGCCCCGGTGCTGAACGCGTCGCTGACAGACTGCGTGTTCGAGCTGCAGCGCGCCACCACCGCCGAGGAAGTGAACGCCCTGTTTGCGCAGGCTGCGCACGGGCCGCTGGCCGGCATCCTGGGCTACGAGGAGCGGCCGCTGGTCAGTGCCGACTATGCGCGCGACACGCGCAGCTCCATCGTCGATGCGCCTTCCACCCTGGTGACCGATGGCACGCTGTTGAAGGTGTACGCCTGGTACGACAACGAGATGGGCTACGCCTGCCGCATGGTGGACCTGGCCTGCCATCTGCAGCAGCGCGGTCTGTGATGTCCGAGGACTCGCAAGCGCGCGGGCCGAAAACCGGTCTGAATGCAGGGCCGACCCAAGCCGGCCCGCATCCCCTCGGGGGATCGCACGGTGTACCCGCCGTGCGAGGGGTCCAACATTACGCCATCGTCACCGCCGCCTACTGGGGCTTCACGCTCACGGACGGCGCGCTGCGCATGCTGGTGCTGCTGCACTTCTACCAGCTGGGCTACTCCCCTTTCACCCTGGCCTTCCTCTTCCTGCTGTACGAGGCTGCCGGGGTGGTGGCGAATCTGGTGGGCGGCTGGCTGGCTACGCGCTACGGCATCGCCCGCATGCTGGCCGTGGGGCTGGGCACGCAGATCCTGGGCTTCCTGATGCTGTCGGCCTTGTCACCCGACTGGACGGTGGCGGCCTCCGTAGCCTGGGTGGTGGGCGCGCAGGGCCTGTGCGGCGTGGCCAAGGACCTCACCAAGACGGCCAGCAAGTCGGCCATCAAGCTCACCGCCAGCCCCGCCAGCGGCCAGCTCTTCAAGTGGGTGGCGTTCTTCACCGGCAGCAAGAACGCGATGAAGGGCATCGGCTTCTTCGTGGGCGGCGTGCTGCTGCAGGCTCTGGGCTTCACCCACGCCCTGTGGGCCATGGCCGCGCTGCTGGCGCTGGTGTTCGTGGGCGTGGTGGGCTTCGTGCCGCCGCTGATGGGCAAGAACAAGGCGTCGAAGTCAGCCCGTGAACTCTTCG
>Ga0315902_10010364_pt1 | contig 12331 bp, 10 predicted proteins | sample LakEriMetagenome_9_FD_203523 | JGI IMG/M metagenome (GOLD analysis project Ga0315902, IMG submission 203523) | Freshwater fungal communities from buoy surface, Lake Erie, Ohio, United States - Buoy 12 MA117 | ecosystem: Environmental > Aquatic > Freshwater > Lake > Lake biofilm | place: USA... | reverse complement strand
GGCAGGTAATACCCGACCCCCTCCTTCTCGACCCAGCAACCGTGACAACGCAGGTTGCACTTGTTGGTGAGGGCGATGAACATGAAGGGAGGATAGAGTTCCCCCTTTTTCAAGCGGCGCTTGTAGGCCCAGACAGCCCGCATTCCCTTCCAGGCACACAAATACCCTCCCTTCATCGCCAGTCGGGGGGAAATTTCGGTCAGAAGTCGCCAGGTCAGACGGGGAATCACCATGGTCTCAGGCCATCACTCTCAATGGGGCTCTCCAGTTCAGTCGCTGATTATAGACGGTTTGGCGGGGGAATTCTGGCCTGTCCCGGGAAACCGGCGCCCGCAGAGCCTGCTCGAGGTGATTTCGGGGGCCTCTGGGGGTCATTCCTGCGGGGGAAACCGTCGGAAATGATGTTTTCGGCAACGTGGCAGCGAGTCTGCTACACTGGGATCCCCGATCCCCCCGATTCCCACCTCGGCTGACGGGCGGGCTCCGGCCTGACCGTCCCCACCGTTGTTCTTCCGTGTCTGATCCTGCTTCACCGGCGACGCCGGCCCTGCGTCCGTACCTCGCCATGCTGGCGGCAGCGGCGGCCTTTACTGTGATGGGCGGTTGTGCCCATGCCTTGGGGAAACGCTGTGACTGGCAGGTGGCCATGATCGCCCGGTCGGTCATCCCAATGGTACTGTCCGGAACGCTGGCGGTGGTCGGAGGGGCCCGGCTTGTGTTCTGGGGGCCGCGCAGTCTTTGGCTCCGCAGCATTGCCGGCAGCATGAGCATGATGGGGGCGTTCTTCGCCTTCACCCGCCTGCCAGTCTCCCAGGTGTTGACGCTGACGAACCTCTATCCGGTCTGGGTGGCCGTCTTGTCGTGGCCATTCCTCGGGAAGATTCCAGGACTCAATGTCTGGATTGCCGCGATCACCGGGGTGGTGGGGGTGATCCTTATCGAGCAGCCCGACTCAGCCGGTGCGGGCTTGGCCTCGACAGCAGCATTATTCAGTTCGCTGATGAGCGGGTTTGCGATGATTGGCCTCCACCGACTGAAGGCGATCGATCCCCGGTCGATCGTCGCCCACTTTTCGATGGTTTCACTGCTGACCGCCTGCTCGGCCCTGTTCCTGTTTGAACGGGTTCGGCCGGACGCAGTGCTGACCGATCCTTCCACGCTGCTGCTGCTGGCGGGGGTGGGGCTGTCGGCCATGCTCGGTCAATTCCTGCTGACGATCGCGTTCACCTCGGGCCCGGCCGCCCAGGTGGCGGTCGTCGGACTGGTCCAGGTGGCGTTTGGCATGCTGTCTGACGTGGTCCTCTGGCATCAATCCTTCAGTCCGATCACGCTGCTGGGGACACTGCTGGTGATTGGACCCACCGCCTGGGTCATGCTGCGGCGATCGTGATCCCGTGACGCTCAGCGGTGCCCGTCATGGGGTGTGGGATGACTCGGTGCGGCATCTTGAAAGTCGTGCCAAAGCCTGCACGAGGACGAGTGTCAGTCCAGTTCTTCCTGCAGTTGGCACCAGCGTTCTTCAGCCTCGGCCAGGGGCTGTTGCAGCGACTCCAGCTCGGTATGCAGCCGCAGCGCTTCCTGGGGATTGGTCGCCTGCAGCAACTGCTCGGAGAGTTGCTTTTTCTGGGTGTCGAGCCGGGCGATCGTCTTTTCGATTGTCGAGATTTCCCTGCGAACCTCGCGTTCGCTCCGGCGGGCGGGCTGGGCCCCCCGTGAGGGTGGCGCACCTCCGGGGGATGGGGCTGTTTTTTTGCGGGATGCCGCTGCTTCCCGTTCTCCCGCCTCGATCTCGCTGTTGACCGAGTACAGATAGCTGTCATAGGCGCCGTTGTAGTTCACCACCCTCCCATCCCGCACCTCGATGATGCAGGTGGCGACCCGCTTCATGAAATGGCGGTCATGGCTCGTGAAGATGACCGTTCCCTGGTAGGCAATCAGTGCCTCGGCCAGGGCCTCGACCGTATCGACGTCGAGGTGGTTGCCGGGTTCGTCCAGGATGAGAATGTTGTGCTGTCCCAGCAGCAGACCCGCGAGACAGAGTCGGGCCCGCTCGCCCCCCGACAGCACCGAAACCGGCTTTTCAACATGATCTCCCCGGAACAACAGGGCCCCGGCCTGGTCGAGGATTTCCTGGGTCTTCGTTCCGCGGGCGGCGACCGATTCGAGGTACCCCATCACCGTCTGTGATTCGGGAAGGCTGGTGTAAACGTGCTGGGCATAGGTTCCCACCTGGCAGCCGTGTCCCCATCGCACCTCGCCCGCGAGGGGATTGAGAGAGTCGACGATTGTCCGCAGAAAGGTGGTCTTCCCCTGACCGTTGTCTCCCACGATCGCCGCGCGCGAGCCATGGTCGACCTCCAGGCCGATGCCGTCCGCAATCTTCCGTTCCGGGTAGCCGATGGACAGGTCGCGGCAGCGGAGGGCCGGCCCCCGACGGGGCTCGATCTGGGGGGCCCGGATGCGGGCGGTGGGTTCGTCGGCGGTCACCTCGACCAGTTCCAGCTTTTCCAGTTGCTTGCTCTTCGACTTGGCGCGCGTGGCGGTGCTGGCCCGGGCCTTGTTCTTGGCGATGAACTCTTCGAGATGCCGGCGTTTGGAGTTGATGGCGGCATTTTGCCGTTCGTCGTGCTCCCGGCGTTCCCGCTGGTGTTCGAGGAACTCATCAATCTTGCCGGGGTACATCGTCAACCGGCCGCGTGAGAGATCGAGCGTATGCGTACAGGTCGCGCCCAGGAAGGCCCGATCGTGCGAGACAATCAGGCAGGCCTGGCGGTAATTGCGCAGGAAGTGCTCCAGCAGGATCTGTGTCCGCAGGTCGAGAAAGTTGGTTGGTTCGTCAAGCAGCAGCAGGTTTGGTTCGTGCAGCAGCAATGCGGCCAGCTTGACGCGGGTCTGCCAGCCACCGGAGAGTTTCGAGAGCGGACCTTCGAGACAGGCTCCCTTCAGCTCGAATTGCCCCGCCACTTCGCCACACTTCCAGTCGGGTTGACCGCTGTCACGTTGCAGGAACTGCAGCGCGGTTTCGCCTGGCAGGAAGGGGTCATGCTGGCGCAGGTAGCCCAGCCGCAGGCGGGGATGCGGAATGATCTCGCCCCGGTCGAGTTGTTCCTCGCCGAGGATGCATCGCAGCAGGGTGCTCTTGCCCGCCCCATTGCGACCGACGAAGCCGACCTTCACGTCTTCAACCAGCGTGGCCTCGGCGGAGTCAAGCAGCACCTGGCTGCCGTAGTTCTTGCAGGCATCCCGAATTTGCAGCAACGCGGCCATGACAGTTCACCGGCAGGGAGCAGTACCGGGAGTGGTCCCGGAGTCAAAACAGACGGCCAGTCGATTTCCACCGAAACGACTGGCCGGGAGAGAGTCGGAAAGAGGGCTGGGGGTCCGTGAAAGGGGACCTCCAGTCTCAATCTTCCATGACTTCCTTTTCCTTGGAAGTGGCCATGTCATTGGCCTTGGCTTCATAGGCCTTGGTCAGCTCCTGGATTTGTTCCTTCAGCGAGCTGAGTTCATCTTCGGTGCAGAGCTTGTCCTTCTCCAGTTGCTCGGCGTGCTTGTTTCCATCCCGACGCACGTTGCGGATGGCGACGCGGGCTTCTTCGGCAAGTTCCTTCACCCGGCCGACCATCTGTCGGCGGCGGTCGGTCGACAGGGGGGGGACGTTGATTCGCACGAGGCGACCGTCGGAGTTGGGGGTCAGCCCCAATTCGCTGGTCTGAATCGCCTTGACGATCGAGCTGATCGTCCCGGGGTCAAACGGCCGGATCACGAGGGTTTTCCCTTCCTGGACCGTCACGCTGGCGATTTGCTTCAGGGGAGACTGCGAGCCGTAGACCTCGACGCGCACGGAATCAACCAGCCCTGGAGTCGCCCGGCCTGTGCGAATTCCCTGCAGCTGCGTGTGCAGCATGCTGGTGGCCTTTTCCATCCGTTCTTCGGTGTCGAGCAGAATCTCGTCTTGATCCATGTTCTGGTCCTCGGTGGCAGGTCTCTGGGGACAGGGAAAGTCGTGAATCTCGTTGGGTTGTGCGGGGACGACGGTGTGCCTGACGTCTCAGCCCGTCGTCACATCGAGGCGGGCTTCGGTCAACTGGGCCGGGGCAACCACCCGGGTTCCGATCCGTTCACCGGCGATGACCCGTTCGATGTTACCAGCACGCTTGAAGTTGAACACCACAATGGGAAGGTTGTGCTCCTTGCAGTGGTGCACTGCCTGGGCGTCCATTACCCCCAAGCCCTGGTTCAGGAAGTCCTGGTACGTGATCTCGCTGTACCGCACGGCATGCGGATTTTTCTCGGGATCGTCGGAATAGATGCCATCCACCCGAGTGGCCTTCAACAGCACGCTGGCGTCGATTTCACGCGCACGCAGTGCGGCGGCGGTGTCGGTGGTCACGAACGGGCTGCCTGTTCCACCCGAGAGGATCACCACCCGCCCCTTCTCGAGGTGCCGTACACAGCGGCGCCGGATGAATGGCTCTGCGACCCCTTCCATCCGGATCGCGGACTGCAGCCGGGCGGAGACGCCGACGCTCTCGAGCGCGTCGTGCAGGGCCAACCCATTCATGACGGTGGCCAGCATGCCCATGTAGTGGGCGGTGGCCTGGTTGATATGCGGGGAGGCGGCGAGAGCCCGGCCACGCAAAATATTGCCACCTCCGATAACGATCGCCAGCTGGGCACCGGTCCTGACGATGTTCTGGATCTGCAGGGCGATCGACTCGACCGAAGTGACACTGATCCCGGTTTCTCCCGGGCGTCCCAGGGTGTCCCCCGAGAGTTTCAGCAGGATCCGCGGATACACCGACTTCGCGGGGGACGCGGCTGAGTCTGACATCACCATCACTCCCAGTTCCAGAGCCCGGCCAACCGGGTTCCGACACAATGCTGACTGAAAAAAACGGGCGGCGGAGTCGAGCCCCGCCGCCCATCGATTTGGCGGTTTGTGCCAGGCCAGCCCCGGCGGGCGGCCTGGCCGCTCACTTCGGCGACCGGCAAGTGGCCGCTCAGTCCTTTCCAAGACGCCAGCGGGTGAATCCGGAGGCCTTGTATCCAGCCCCAGCCAGTGCCTGCTCGACGGACTTGGAGTCATCCTTCGCGAACGGCTGGGCGGTCAACACACCTTCGCCCGAGAAGAAGATCCTCATTTTTCCATCGACCATCTTGGCGAGGATGTTCTCGGGCTTCCCGGTGGCCCGGGCTTCGGCGAGAAGCTTTTCTCGCTCGGCGTTGACCTTGGACTCTTCGAGATTCTCGGGGAGGCAGACCTTCGGGCTGAGGGCGGCAATGTGCATCGCGACATCGCGAAGAATTTCATTCTTGCCTGTTCCCTGGGCCTGGAACAGCACCCCGAGGGTGCCGTCATGATGCGTGTAGGCAGCGACCGGGCCGTCAATCTTCAGGATCCGGGAGATCACGATGTTCTCGCGGATCTTGTTGACGACTTCGTCATACAGATCCTTGATCGACACACCGGGCTTGTCGGGACAGGGCTGGGCCATCAGTTCGTCGACGGTTTTGGCTCCGGGGCCATTGAGCAGTTGCTTGGTCAACTGGTCGCACAGCAGCAGGAAGCCTTCCGACTTCGCCACCGGGGCCGACTCACAACGAACCTCGACCAGCACTGCGGCCGAACCGTCTGGCTTCGCGAGCGAGGCGACCCGACCTTCCGACGTCATGCGATCGGCCAACTTCACCTGCAGGCCCTTGACCCGCTCGCGAAGGATCTTGACGGCCTTTTCCTGGTCCCCGGCCGCTTCGGCCAGGGCCTTCTTGCACTCCATCATGGGCAGGTCGGTCAGTTCGCGCAGTGCGCGGACGGCTTCAGCGGTGATCTCGGCCATGTCTCTCCTCGTCTCTTGTCAGGTGAATCGCTCAGGGGTGGTGGAAAGGAAGAAAACGAAACCGGGTGACTGTCGTTGACATCGGCCGTCATGGACGTGACTTGCGTCAAGACAGTGCCTGACCTGCCGGACTCCCTGGCGATTGCTGCCGCCGGGCCAACGCGGGTCACGGTCGCCGCAACGGCTGGATTGCAAATTCGCCACGACGTCCTCCACCCCGTGAGAACGACGCGAGAATCCGCAGGCCAGCAGTGAAGACAGTCCCGGTCAAAGTCGGTTCGCCCCGAGCCCGTCGCCGGGTAGCCAGCGACGGGCCAGGGATTTCTGCAAATTACCGGCTCGGAACGGGAGCGGGCCCGGGGCCCTCTTCCTTCTGGGGAGCTGGGATCAATGCCTTTCCTTCCAGCACGGCATCGGCCAGGTGCTGCAGGATCAGGTCGATGGAACGGATCGAGTCATCATTGCCGGGAATCGGCAGATCGACCACATCGGGATCCGAATCGGTGTCGATCAGCGCGACGACCTTGACGCCGAGCAACTTGCATTCCTTGACGGCATTTCCCTCGCGACGGGGGTCAACGACCATGATCGCTTCGGGAAGCCGATTCAACTCGCGAATCCCCGAGAGGTTCGTGAAGATCTTCTTCCGCTCGCGGTTCAACGCCGACTGACGCTTCTTCGAGTAACTGGCCAGTTCGCCCGAGCTTTCGAGCGCTTCCAATTCTTCCAGCCGCTTCAGGCGGCTGCGAATCGTGCGGAAATTGGTCAGCGTGCCCCCCAGCCAACGTTCGTTGACATACGGCATGCCGCACTTGCGGGCCGCGGCTTCAATCGGTTCGGCCGCCTGACGCTTGGTCCCAACAAAGAGGATCAGGCTGTTTTGCGAAGCCACCTTGGCCAGGTACTTCTTCGCCCGCAGCAGACCCCGCAGGGTCTCCTTCAGGTCGATGATGTGAATGTGATTCCTGCGGGCGTAAATGTACGGCCGCATCTTGGGGTTCCAGCGGGCCGACTTGTGCCCAAAGTGAACGCCCGCTTCCAGAAAGTCCTTGACAACAATCTCAGCCACAGTCGCGTACTCCTATCCCCGATCATGCTCAGGGAGCCGCAGTCAAAATGAAGAACTGGTAACACGTTCAGGCCGACACGGCCGGAACCAGCGGAGAAGCGGGAGAGTTTAGCGGAGAAGGCTGGCTGGCGTCAAACCGCCGGGTCTGGACGGGTAACGGTCCACGGCCCGGTAACAGACCACCGACGGCCGATTTCCAGCATTCGCAGTGTTGCATCCTACTTTTCCTCCCCATCCTCCAGCACCCAACGCTGAAACCAGTGAAGATTCCGTTCCATGGCATCCTGCAGCAGTTTCGGCTCCTGGATCGCGTGGGGTTGCCGGGGGTAGACCACCATTTGGACGGGCACCTGTTGCCGACGCAGCGCGTTGTACAGCTCATAACCCTGTGAAATGGGCACCCTGAGGTCTCGATCGCCATGCTGAATGAGGGTTGGAGTTCGGATCCCGACAGCCTGAAATACGGGAGAACGATCACGCCAACGCTTCGAGTCGTTCCAGAAGTCCCCCCGAAAGTAGTCTGGAATGAACCCGGCAATGTCGGCTGTTCCGGTGAAGGAAACCAGATTGGTGACGCCCGCCCCGACCGAAGCTGCCCTGAATCGCTGGGTCTGGGAGATCGACCAGCTGGTCAGATATCCCCCGTAGCTCCATCCCATCACCCCCAGTCGGTTGGGATCCACAACCCCCTCAGCGACCAATGCATCGATGCCGGACAGGATGTCCTGCAGGTCTCCCCCGCCCCAGTCCGCCTCATTCGCGAACCGGAACTTCCGTCCATATCCGCTGCTGCCCCTCACGTTGCAGCGCAGGATGGCGAACCCCTTTCCTGCAAATGCTGCCAGCGGATACGGACTCCGCGACAGCACTGAGGTCTGCTGAAACACCCCGGTGGGGCCGCCGTGGATGACCACCAGCAGCGGAAGCCGGTTCGGTGCCACGCCGTTCGGCAGAGTCAACAAACCCTCGATTTCCCGTTCATCATTCGACTTCCAGGTGATGACCTTTGTCTCGGGCAGGGGGAATGTCGGCAACTGCTGTACCTGGCTGACCTGTCTCGGTTCAAAAGACTCTGTCAGAGTGACCCAGGCCTCGACGGGAACTGTCGGGCTCTCGCTGGTAAAGGCGAGCATTTCGCGGCTGGTATCGAGGACAGGCAGGCTGACCATTCGGTCGGCCGGCGTCAGAGCGACGGGCTCGCTTCCCGCCACGGGGAGTTCCCAAAGTCGCGAGATCGTGCGGTCAACCTCGGAGACGATCACGCCGGTTCCCGAATGATTCCAGCCGACAAGCAGCGGTTTTTCATCGGGGGTCACAGCGAGTGGATGAGGATTTGTACCATCCGCATCCATCACCCAGACCTGAGAGGCATGGGCCCAGCGCGGGGGGATGCTGCTTGAAAGGAAGGCGATCTGACTCCCATCGGGCGAAAACCGGGGTTGTGATTCGGCCGCCTCGGTCGAGGCGATCACACGGCTCTTGCCTGTGTCCAGGTCGAGCAGGGCCAAATCGGACTTCACCCAGTCATCCACCCGGGGGCTGGGTTGCGTGGTGTAGGCAATCTTTCGTGAATCGGGGGACCAGTCGAAGGCCCGGCCTCCCTGACTGCTGCCGCAGTGGACGGGCCCGGTCGTCAGCCGCCGGACCTGGCGGACATGCCCCTCGGAGGGCTCCACCTCCACACGATACAGCCGGCTGAACTTGGGGTGATCATCAACGACCTGGGGATCGTTCCGTTCCCGTTCGGCCCGTTCCTCGGCCTCGGTCCTGGGGTCCGGCATGAGAAAGGCGATCGACCGGCCATCCGGCGACCACAGGAAGGCGGTGATCCCCCCCCGTTCTTCGGTCAACTGCTCCGCCTCGCCACCCGAGACACGGATGCGCCAGAGGTTGGCGGTCTTGCCCCCACGGGTGGACAGGAAGGCAATCCAGTTTCCGTCGGGACTCCACTCGGGAGCAGTGCACGACTTGTCGCCGCGGGTCAGCTCGAACGAATCGCCCCCGAGCGACGACGCGATGTGGATGTGCGACAGCCATTCGCTGTGTTCATCGTCCATCCAGGGGGTGGACACCACATAGGCGAGCCGGCCGCCTCCCGGTTCGAGCGCCAGGTCACTGATCTGCCGATATTTCAGGATCTGGGAGGGGGTCCATCCCTCGGTCGACGGATCGGCCGACAGGGTCAGGGTGGGGGGCAACAGAACCAGAGTCAGCAGGCTCCAACAGAACTGACGGAAGCCGGAAGGAAGCGACATGGAAATCCCGCTGGGGAGGAGAAACAACGCAGGAGGCCACCGCGCATCGCAGGGCTCGTGATGGCGACCGACCGGACGGGGCCGCCGACGACTCTCCCGGCAGGGCCACCACCGCGGCATGCTATGCAAACAACGCACACTTCTCCATCTTGCGTGCCTTTCGGGGATTGCCTGGTCTTCCCCGGGAACTGCTCTCGCCCGATTGGGACGATTCGGGTACGTTGCCCGCCCGTTTTGGCCGGGCTCTGCCGTGGGGAGGGTTGGCCGGGACGATTTCACGAGACCTCCCATGTCGTCTGGTCCGGTTGTTCTTGAGCGCCAAACCCCGATTCACCGGTTGGGGCAGATCACCCTGGCCGTGGTGCAGGATGCAGGGCAGTTGACCCTGTTTACCCTGGATCTGCTGGTGTGGCTCTTGACGCACCGCTGGCGCCGCTCGGTGCTGGTGAGCGCGCTCTATCAAATCGGTTACGAGAGCATTCCGGTGGTCATTACGACCGGAGCTTTTATCGGCATGGTGATGGCGGTGCAGTCGTACGATCAGTTGAGGTACATGCACCTTGAGACCAATCTCGGGGCGGTCATCAATATCTCACTGGTGAAGGAACTGGGCCCCGTCCTGGCGGCCACAATGCTGGCGGGTCGAGTGGGCTGCGCGATGGCGGCCGAACTCGGGACGATGAAGATCACCGAGCAGATTGACGCCCTGCGGGTGCTGGGGGCCAATCCGATGCACTACCTGGTGGTCCCCCGGTTTGTGGCGAGCGTGGTGATGGTGCCCATCCTGACCGTTCTGGCTGATGCTGCCGGTGTTGTGGGGGGCTGGTTCTTCGCCACCCGAGTCTGTGGGGTGGATGGACATCACTACTGGACCCATACCGAGGAGTTCATCAACTGGTTCGACCTCACTGGGGGGATCGTCAAGGCGATTTTTTTCGGCGGAGCGATTTCGATTGTGGCGTGCCAGCGCGGGTTTTCGTGCAAGGCGGGGGCCGAAGGGGTCGGCGAAGCGGCCACACAGGCGTTTGTCTACGGTTTTGTCGCGATCCTGGTCATTGATTTCTTCCTGGGGATCCTGTTGAACGCCCTGTACCCCCTTACCGGGCTGATGACCACCACCTTCAACTGATACTCGTCCCGTGCCTCCCGAAGCTGACGCTCCCCCCATCCTTGAGTTCCACCAGGTGCACCGGCATTTCGGTCACCAGCAGGTGTTGCGCGACGTGTCATTCACGATCCGTCGGGGGGAGTCGGTTGCGATTATTGGCGAGAGTGGTTGCGGCAAGAGTGTCACGCTCAAGCTGATGATCGGCCTGATGTCGCCATCGTCCGGATCCGTGCTGCTCGATGGCGCACCGATTGCCGGGCGCAGTGAACAGCAACTGACCCGCGACCGCCTGCGTTTTGGCTACGTGTTTCAGCAGGCGGCGCTGTTTGACAGCCTGTCGGTGGCCGACAACGTGGCGTTTGGCCTGCGGCAGAACACCCGACTCCCGGAAAACGAGATCGCCGCCATCGTGCACGAACGGCTGCGAGAGGTCGGACTTCCCGACGCAGTGGCTGCCAAGAAACCGGCCGAATTGTCGGGTGGGATGCGCAAGCGGGTGGGGTTGGCCCGGGCCCTGGCTCTGGCTCCCGAAATCATGCTGTACGATGAGCCCACCACCGGGCTCGACCCGATCATGAGCGATGTGATCAACGAACTGATCCTGCAGGTGCGGGCCCGTCGACCCATCACCAGCATCGTCGTGACCCACGACATGGTCACCGTCGGCCGCACGGTCGACCGGGTCATCATGCTGTACCCGCTTCCGCGATTGGGAAGCGACGAGCCACAGATCATTTTCGACGGTACACCGGCTGAGGCATTCTCGGCCCCCGATCCCCGGGTTTACCAGTTTGTCCACGGCCAGGCGGGGGAACGCCTGCTCGAAATGGCCACACGCTGAGGATCCCGACAGATGTCAGAACAACGCAAGGAATTCCGGGTGGGGCTGCTGGTGCTGACAGCACTGCTGGTCGCGGGTGGATTGATCATCCGGTTTGGCGAGCTCGACAACGTCTGGCAGCGGCGCTACACCATCATTGTCCACTTCGACAAGGCCCCCGGTGTGACCCGCGGCACCCCGGTCCGGAAAAGCGGCATCCTGATCGGTTCGGTGCGCGAGGTGACGTTCGACGACAGTCGTGGCGGAGTCGACCTCGTTGTCGACATCCGGCAAAAGCACCAGTTGCATGCCGATGGTCCGGCGACCCTGACCCGCTCGATCCTCGGGGATGCCACAATTGAATTTGCCCCCGGCCGAAGCAGGCAGTACCTGGCGGCCGGAGATCACATCGACGGTATGACCACCGAGGATCCTGTCGAACTGGTGACCCGACTCAGCGTGGACGTCCAAAGCACCCTGGAATCGTTCGAGGCGACGAGCAACGAGTGGAGACTCGTCGGGAAGAATGTGAACTCGCTGGTCGACACGCACCGGGACGATCTCGAGACGGTGATCGTCGAGGCGGTGGCGTCGCTGCGGGAATTCAGCGAGGCCACCCGCAGTGCGAACCAGTTGATGGCTGATCCCCGCAACCAGGAAAACCTGCGCAAGAGCCTGGCGGCGATGCCCGAGATGATTGAGGAGACGCGGGAGACGATCGCGGGAATTGCATCGGCGGTCTCAAAGGCCAATGGAGCCCTGGGGAACATCAACGACGCGACTCTGCCCCTCGCCAAGAAGAGCAGCACGATTGTCACGCGGCTCGACAATGTCTTTGCGAACCTCGAAGTGCTGTCGCTGGAGCTGACGCAGTTTTCCAAGGGGATCAATCGCGAAGACGGGACACTCAACATGCTGTTGAACGATCCCCAGCTGTACCGCACGACCGAGCAGACCATGTCATCGCTTACCACGGTCATGAAAAACCTCGACCTCGTGATGAAAGACCTGAGGGTCTTCTCCGACAAAATCGCCCGCCATCCGGAATTGATCGGGGCTGGCGGGGCGCTGCGCGGTTCGAGTGGATTGAAATAGGGACCGGCTCGGGATTCGCCCCATGGACCGGATTCCAATGCGGTGGGTCGGGATCCGGCCCTGCGCCAAAGACTCCTGGTAAAAGGGCTTGTGATTCCGGGGGGCGTCTTGCGCGGGGGGCGGCCGGGGTTTGCCGGGTTGCCA
>Ga0315902_10010362_pt1 | contig 12332 bp, 9 predicted proteins | sample LakEriMetagenome_9_FD_203523 | JGI IMG/M metagenome (GOLD analysis project Ga0315902, IMG submission 203523) | Freshwater fungal communities from buoy surface, Lake Erie, Ohio, United States - Buoy 12 MA117 | ecosystem: Environmental > Aquatic > Freshwater > Lake > Lake biofilm | place: USA... | reverse complement strand
AATAGCGCAGTGACGTTTAGGGCCCGGCCGAATTCACCATTGCATGCGTTTGATTGGCTTGGCGGAGCGCGCTCTGGAAGCGATGTGCGTGCGCGCAAAAGCGCGTGAGGCCTTTGGAAAGCGTTTGTCCGAACAGGGCAGCGTACGCGAAAACATCGCGCAATCTCGCATCGAGATCGACCAAGTACGGTTGCTTGTTATGAAGGCGGCGCACATGATCGACATTCAAGGCGCCAAAGCCGCTCGAACTGAGATCGCCATGATCAAGGTTGCGGCACCCCGGATGGCGCAGGCCGTCATCGATCGCGCCATTCAGGTTCATGGCGGGGCGGGTTTGAGTGACGACTTTTTTCTTGGCTATGCATTCACCGGGGCCCGTATCCTGCGGATTGCAGACGGGCCCGATGAAGTCCACTTGGAAACTGTGGCGCGGTTGGAGCTTGGACGCAGCGAAACAAAAAAGGCGCTGTCATAGCGAGAATTCATCAATTGTGTTGTGGGGGGCAGCGTCTGCCATGATCGCGGGTGCAAGCGCTAGGGACTTGGCCCAGACGTGATGCACCATGTACGCGGCTGCAGCGCGTTTGCCTTGTGAAAAGCGATCAGTGCGTCCGCTCAGTGCGGAAACTTGCGCCAGCCACATCCAAGAGGCCGCCATATCCCCTAACATGAGCGCAATGGGGGACGCGAAAGCCAGAGCAAGGTCCGGATCGCACTGGGGGGCGCTCGTTTTCTCGGTGCATTGGCGGATGACGCTCAGGCCTGAGAGCAGCGCTGTAGCAATGGCTGGTTCGTTTGGCATCGCCCTTCGTGCATCGGCTTCCACGGCCTCGAAAAGAGGGGTTAACCCCTGGCCCTGCTTGGCTTTGCGTGTCACTAAATCGATCGCAAGAATGCCATTTGTTCCCTCATGAATAGGGTTAAGACGCTGGTCGCGAAACAATCGTTCTACTGGGTGGTCGCGAACATAGCCTGCCCCGCCCATGGTTTGGATGGCCAGGGAATTGGCTTCCAGACCACGTTCTGCACTCCATGATTTGATCAGCAGCGTGAGAATATCGAGTAGCGCTTGGAGGCTCTGACGTTCATGATGATCCGTCGAGACGCGGATCTGGTCGATCAAGTGCGCGCCGCGTAGGCTCAGGCACAGGGCGCCTTCCGCGATTGCCTTCTGTTCCAGGAGCATGCGTCGAACGTCTGGGTGCTCGACGAGGCGCGCGGCTGATTGGCTTCCGTTGCGGCGGCCCTGACGGCGTTCTGCGGCATAGGCGAGCGCATATTTGTAACCGGCATAAGCTGTCGCGGCAGAGGTTGTTCCGACACCGACGCGCGCTTCATGCATCAAGTGAAACATCTGTTGCAGGCCTCGGTGAGGTTCCCCCAGCAGATAACCTGTGCAGGCGTCGTTCTCTCCGAAGACCAGCGCGCAATTTGTCGTCGCTTTGTGTCCCAGTTTCTTGTTCAAACCCGCAACAATTATGTCGTTCGCGCGCCCGTCCGGCCTCTGTCTGGGAACGATGAACAACGATAGTGGGTTGCTGGAGGCATCGTCCGTCACGATGCGCGCCATCACCAGATGGACGATGTTCTCCGAGAGATCATGGTCGCCCCCTGAGATCCACATCTTCGCGCCTTTGATCTGAAATTCTCTGTCTGCGACGGGGATTGCGCGTGTCGTCACATGATGGAGTGACGAGCCCGCCTGAGGCTCGCTCAGGCACATGGTTCCATACCAGCGTCCTTCAAGCATCGGCGGAAGGTAGGTTGATTTTTGGGTGTCGTTACCGAAGGTGAGGATGAGGCGTGCGGCGGCCGAAGTCATAAACAGATATCCTGCAGCGGGTGTGCACGCTGCACCGAACAAGGCCATGTTGGCGCCGCCGATGATGGCGGGTGCATCTAGACCGCCCCAATCCCTCGGAAATGTCGCAGCCAAGAAACCTAGCTCGGCGTACGCGCGCAAAGGCTCGGCCAGCGCTGGTGAAGCAATGGCCTTTCCCTCTCGCAATTGCGGTTCTTCCAGATCGATCTGCGCCGCAATAGGCTCAAAGGACCTGCGTGCAAGCGTATCTGCGCTTTCGAGTGTGGCGCTCAGAATATCGAGATCGAGATGGGCAAACGCTTCGGTTTTCAGAAGCCCCTCAGCCTCATGGACGTCAAACACGAGAAACTTCAATTCCTGCAGCAGCATCAGGGCAGCCTCACAAAAGAGTAGACACTTATAGATAAAATCGTAGACATATTAGCGCCGAGTCAAGCTGGGTCTGGGATCAGCGCGCCGCGGGTCTTACTTTCCCGCGAAACCTGTGTCGCGAGATGGCCGAGAGAGACAACCGAGAGACGACAAAGTGACCGAGTACGATCGCAGCCCCCCCGTCATCGCCGACGAGATTCGGGCGCTTATTCGCGCGGGTGTGGCGCGCCCCGGGGATCATCTGAGCGCAATCGAGTTGGCCTCCCGCTTCGGTGTGAGCCGCGGGCCAGTCAGGGAAGCGTTGCGATTGTTGGAGTCTGCGGGGGTCGTTCGCATCGTGCCGCAAAAGGGCGCGTTCGTCATGGCTCTGGATGACGGAGCTATCCAGGATATGCTCTCGATCCGGGAAGTGCTTTTTGCGCTTCTTGCCCAGCGTTGCAGCGAACGCGCGTCGACCGGCGATCTGGCAAGCCTAGAGCGTGCTGTCGCAGATTTAGAGGCATTGAGTGCAAAGCCAGAATGTAGCGCTCGAGAGTTTCAAGCCGCCACCGACCGGATCGTTTCGAGACTCTATAGGATATCTGGGATGCCGGGGCTTAGCCTGATGATTCAGAATATCAGCTCCGGTCCCGCGGAACTTTTCGGGCCCTTGGCTGTCGCCACGAGGGACATGCGCCTTGCGGATTTGCGCGGTTATCAACGCCTCTTGAAGGCGATGCAGTCCCGTCACAGCGGGGCGGTTTTCAACGCGGCCAGAGCGATGCATGCCGAGGGCGTCAAGCGCGCTGTGGAGCTGAGTGCAGTTCTGCCTCGCGCAGCGTCAGAATCGCCCGCCGCGCTTAAAGGCCGGCGTCGCCGCCGCTGAGGGGCCTCGTTTGATGAACAAGCGCGCTTTGCGTCTTCCCTATATGTCGACATCTAGAGCGAAAAAGGTAGGCGAAGTGTGGCGTGTGGGGCGCACATGAATGGATTGCATATCCGGCGGCGCAATCTCCTGGCCGGTGCGCTCGCTGTCGGTTTGCCGGCAGGTTGCGCTTCGGGGCGGTCGCACATGCGTAGCTCTTCTATGGTGACGCCATGCCGGGACTTGTTCCTGTTCGGGCTGCCAGTTCTGGAGATGGCGCGCGCGAGGGATCGCACCATGGGCCCGCGGCCCAATGTGTTTCGGCACGTGAGGCGGCTGGCGTCAGCCGCCTCACGACTCGTAACGACACCAAATGCGGACACGCTCTATTCCTCAGCGTGGATTGATTTGAGGGAAGGGGCCGTCGAGATCAGCGTGCCGGCGACCGGCGGTCGCTACTTATCTCTGGCGCTGCTCGACATGTTCTCCAACAATTTTCACATCGTTGGCGGTCGAGCGACGCTTGGTCAGGCGCATAGGTTTGTACTTGTACCGCCAGACGCGACGCCTGGTCGGGGCCAAGTGCGTGCGCCCAGTTGGTGGGTATGGGTTCAAGCGCGAACATTGGTCCTAAATGACCGCGACCTCGCAAATGCGCATGCTGTCCAAGATGGATTGAGCATCGCGGGCCCCAGCGGTCAGTCGACCCAGCAAGCGGTGGGGCGCGAACAGCCCGCGCACGTGCAATTGGCAGACATATTGCGTTTGCTTGAGACCGAGGCTCCGCCCACTCCAGAAGATGGGGCATTTGTCACTTCATGGACGTCGAGAGCCTTGTCCAGTTCAGCCTTCACGATGCCGGATACTGTGCTCACTCGTGCGGCGGAAGAGGGAGTGAACGCGGCCAGGGTCGCGATCGAACGCGTGGTCGACGATGCTGAAGCGGTGGATGGCTGGATCTATCCCCGGCAGTCGATAGGCAATTTCGGGGCGGACTATTTATATCGTGCGTCGATTGCGACTTGGGGCTTGGGCGCGCTCCCCGCATCCGAAGCGATGTACATGCGCGCGTCTGGCATGCAGGCAAGTGCGACCTTTGATGGCCGCAGGGCCTACAGGCTCTTGTTCCCTGCCGAGGCCGCTCCGCCGGTCGAGGCATTCTGGTCGCTCTCGCTTTACGAGGCTCTGCCCAGCGGTGAACTCTTTTTCTTCGATAACCCCCTTCAAAGGTTCGCGATTGGCGACCGCACCCAGGGGCTACGTTTTTCCTCCAGTGGGGCGCTGGAAATTCTCATCGCTCCCGATGATCCCGGAGAGGCCAAGCGCGCGAACTGGCTTCCGTGTCCTCGCGGACCGTTCGCGCTCGTTATGCGCGCATATAGGCCGGCGCCCGCTCTTGTGCTCGGCGATTATCGTTTGCCGCCGGTCGAGGGTGCTTAGGTAGTGAGCAAATCTTGGAGAGGCCAAACCGTGTCTGAAATGTTTTCGACGCCTATCGTCGCCGCGCAAGATGGAAGCGGCGCACTGCATGGGGCATGGCGCAGGCCGACCAATCTTCTCATCAAGCAGACCTATAACGCAGGCGCTTCGATCCACGATGATGCAACGGCGCAGAAGTTGGGATTTCGCGGCGGCACTATCGAAGGGCCGACGCATTTTAGCCAGCTGACGCCGTTACTGTACCATTATTGGGGGAAGGCTTGGTTCGAAACCGGGACGATCTCCGCAAACTACCGTTCCCCAAGTTACGAAGGTGAGGCGGTCCAGGCGCTAGCATCGCTGGCGGGTGATGGCGTCGCAAAAGTGGCTGTGAAGAAGGAAGACGGCACGGTTGTGCTTGAGGGCAGTGCATCGATCGAAAATGCCGGACACACTACGGCGGTTTATGCAAAGCTCCAGCGATCAACGCCTCTGCGCGCGGCGCGTATACTGAAGGGTGCCCACGTGGGCATGCGGACGGCTTCACGTGCAGTCATCATGAGCTCCGACGATAATTTTGGCGCGCTCTATCCGTTCTCGCTGCGAGAGAAGCTTCAGGTCATCACCGAGCCGTCGTTGTGGTATGAAGAGGGCGCGGCGACGCCTTGGGGGCGGCCTCTCATTCCTGTCGAAATGGTGAGCGTGCTGTGTCAGCACGTCGCTGCGGACGATCCGTTTCCCATATCGCACCCAGCGATTGGGTTGTTCGCCGATCAAGAGGTGAAGTTCTTGCGGGGCCCGCTCTTTCAAAATGAGGTCTATGCATTGGAGCGTGAGCTTATTGCACTGACAGAGACGCCGCGCACGGAGTGCATGTGGATCCGCTCCAGGCTCACATGCGAGGGTGTCGTCATTGCGGAAATGACGTTGAACCAAGCCTTCTTGAAAGCTTCGTCGCCTCTCTATCAAGATGCGTGAGGGTTAGGCGCTTGAAGGAAGCATATCCTCAAGTGTCTCGTCCTCGCGTCGATTGGGGCGCCAATTCGAGTCGGGCATCCATTGGCGGTAGAGAGTGTTGAGCGACTGTCGGGCCCAGCGAAAAAAATCATCGTCCCTCTTCTTGTCGCCATTCTCGATCCACCAAAGAACAGCATCGATCATGAATCCGGTCACAGCCTGAGAGCAAAGTTGCCGGATGACTTTGTCCTTAGCCATCGAGGGGCTCGAAAGTTCCAGCAATTTGTCGGTTCGATCGACAATGCTGGAGTGCAGGCTTTCGAAGAAGGGGCGTAGATCGGGGTCGGTCGCGCTGTGCCGGGCGAGTAAGAGAAATTCGCTCTGATTGGCGCGCGCCAACGCAATGACTTCGTGCAGATTGTGACTTAGGCCTCGCCAGCGTTGAGACTGCAGTTCCGTCCATTGGTTCAGAATGCGCTGGAGAATGGACCTCACGATCTCATCCTTGGAACCGAAGTAGCGATAAAGCACGGTCTTGGGGATGCCGAGCTGCTCCGCGAGTGCATCCATCGATGTGTGCCGCACACCATTGCGCGCGAGAACCAGGGCAGATGCGCGCAGCAGTTCGTCAGTGCGTTCTTGGCGACGCGCATTCGCTTCCTCGCGGGGTGGGCGGCCCTTTTGAAGATGCGTGACTTTTGCGGTTTGTCGCGATGTCGATCGTGTCAACTGGTCCCCCATTAAGCGCATGAATCGCACGCCGGGCTTGACTTCGCAACTTAAATGATACTAAATCGAACCATATAAAGAGGCGCCGGTTTAGAGTGGATATCGGCGACCAGAGACGGGGGGAATTAATGTCTACAACGCGTGTTGGGCTTCTGATGTCGGTGTGCTTGGCGTCGGTGGGGGCAGTTTCCGGCCCTGCTTGGGCGCAGTCAGGCTCTCCAGAGCAAACTGGAAGCGATGACACATCCGCCCAAGCGGGCGCTGATTCGGATACGATTGTCGTCACCGCGCGCAGGCGCGAAGAACGATTGGAAGATGTCCCCGCTTCGCTCAGTTATTTCGATGCGCAGTATCTGGAAGATTTAGGTGTCGGCTCGGGAAAGGATCTTACGCGGATTACGCCTGGTCTTTACGTCATCGACAATGGGTCTGGCTTCAACGATGAGTTCCTCATCCGCGGGGAAGGCGCGGCGCGGCAGAACAACGCTGAAACCGGATCAGGTCTTTATCGCAACGGTGTCTTTGTGCCCGGAGGCAATGCCGGCGGGCGCAACTTCGTTCCCGTCGATTTCTTTGACGTGGGATCGGTCACGGTTCTTCGCGGTCCGCAAGGCTCGTTTTTTGGACGCAATGCGCTCGGCGGGGCTGTCAACATTGTCTCGCAGAGACCGACCGATCAATTCGAGGGTTCGTTGGATGTCGAATATGGAACGAACGAGAATCTGAGTGGCGAGGCGGTTCTCAACGTGCCTGTGTCGGATCGTCTGCAATTCAGATTTGGCGCCTTGGCCGTCGATCAGTCCGAGGGCTTCTACACGAGTTCCATTACGGGCGAAGTTCTTGATCGAGAGGAGAGCTCAGCCTTTCGTGCGCAGATGGCTTGGCAACCGAGTGCTGAGTTCAACCTGAATCTTCTGCTTGAGCGCGCCGATGAGTTCGGCCCGAATGTCATCGCCTTCAGTCAAATCCTCCCCGAGAATGATCCGCCGGTGAACCCTTCGGGGTCGCCGTCGGGTTATTCGGTGGGGCGTTTTGTTAAGCCTGTCGATACGGCTAGTTTCTTTGATCGCGTAACGGAAACCAACATCCTGGAGATGTCCTGGGATTTGGGAGGCATCACGCTGCAGTCCACGTCTGCGCAGCGTAATCGCGACGCGCGAACGCAGTCGGAAGTGGATGCGTTCGGGAATAACAAGAATGCACGCCTCGTGCCCACTGTGGCGCTGGGCTCGGAGGAGTTTGAGCGCTTCACGCAGGATCTGCGGTTGCTCTCCAATGATGGCGGGGCGATCGATTGGCTAATTGGCGTTGAGTACAACAAGGTCGATTCCGACTTCGGCACGGTGCGGTTCGCGGATGCAATTCATAACAATGTGTTCGAGGGTTTAAGCGACGTGCCAAGTGTGCTGCCAGCTGCGTGCACTGTGGCGCCCACATGCACCTTGGCGCAAATTCAAACAGTCGCGCGAAATGCCTATCGGGTCGAGGACTCGGGAATCGACGATACCTCTTATGCGGCGTACGCAGCGCTGAGTTGGCGTTTGCGGGATGATCTGCAGGCGAGTTTCGACGTCAGATTTAATCACGATGAAAAAAACTTCGCGCTGGACAACGTTTTCAGGCTCGACAACCCGGCAACAGTGCCGAATGAGCAGCTGACGCGCTCGGTGGTCGCTTCAGAGACTTTTGAACGCTGGACGCCCAGCGCTTCCATAAACTGGCAATGGGCGGACAATCATTATCTGTTTGGACGTATCGCAACTGGTTTTCGCGCCGGCGGCTTCAACAACGACCTCGGTGAGCCTGGGGATGGCGTGAGTAATCTTGCGATTCCTTTGGTGTATGATGAAGAGTTTGTTACCGCGTACGAGGCGGGGGTTCGCGGCCGCATCGGGCGCGGATTGAGATATAATATCAACGCGTACTTCAATGAGAAGGAAGGTACGCTGGTCAATTATTCTGTGTTCGCCGGAACGGCCGCAACCAACACCGTTCGCAACGTTGGTGTGTTGGCCAGTGCTGGGGATTCTGTCCAATTCGGCGTGGACGGTGAATTGGGTGCGCGGCTGAACTTTGCTGGAGGCGTGCTCTCTCCGCGCCTCAGTTTCTCATGGGCTGACGGCGAGTACGAAGGCGGCTCAATCTTCTCGAATGCACAATCCAACCCGGCCACAACGCTTACGACCATTTCGATCGATGGCCGCAGACTGCAGCGCTTGCGGGAATGGACGAGTGCAGCAAGCTTGATATGGCGTTTCCCGCTTGGGGGCGGTTTCGATTTTGTCTCGATGGCGAGTTGGCGTGGTGAATATGGGGGATTTGAAGACCCTCAGAACACCAACGAAATGGACGATGTGAGCCTGTTTGACGCTTCCATTGGGGTTGAAAGTGAACAATGGCGCCTTGTTCTCAGCGGTAAGAATATTGCCGATGAGAGCTATTTCAACATCTCGCCAGGAAGCCAGGCTTTCAACGCACAGGAGAATGAGCCTGCGACCTGGCGGATTGCGCTGGGCTACAGGTTTTAGGGCCTAGTGAAATCGGCCCGGGACCCTTTCCATTGGGGCGGTTGTTGTCGGTAGCGTGGGACGGTTTGCAGCCAACGCGCGATCGAAGGCGACGGGATGGCCCTGGGACGACGTTAGATGTCCAGGCGCGCATGAAGCGCGTGTGTGGATGGTGGATGACGATGAGATTTGGCGTTCTCTCATTAGCGCTGACGGTTGGGCTCGCATGTTTGTCGACCCATGCGCTCGCGCAGTCGTATGAGGAAGCAACGAGCCCTCAGGGAACTGTCGTTGAAACAGCTCGATCTCGTGGCGCCATTGCCCCGCCGCCAAACTCCACTCTGCGCACGATCTCAGTGGACGGCGCAGAAAGGAGCTTCTGGATCGTGCAGTCCCCGTCGGCGCGTCATCCGGCGCCTGTAGTGTTCGTCTTGCACGGCGGAGCGACGGGCGACGCACGGGTCACGTTTCGCTATCGCTTTCAGGATCTCGGCGCGCGCGATGGCGTGGTGACCGTGCATCCCAATGGTGTTGGCGAGGGCTGGAATGATGGACGCGGCACCCAATTCTTGCTTGCGCGCGGGGACGCCCCAGACGACGTCGCGTTTTTCCGGGCGATGATTGATGCCCTGGTTCTTGACGGAACGGCTGACCCAAAGCGCATCTATGTCACCGGAGGGTCAAATGGCGGCATGATGAGTATGAGGCTTGCCTGTGAACTGGGTGATCGCCTCGCTGCTGTCGCGCCATTTTCAGCCAATCTGCCGGCGCCGCTTGTCGAAAGCTGTACGCCCGGCCGACCGGTCCCCATCATGCTCATGAACGGGACCGCAGACCGCCTAATGCCATATGCCGGCGGAGCCGTCGCGGCGATGTCTGGGGATGATCGGGGGCAAGTGATTGGCGCGGAGGAAACCTTCCAGTTCTGGAGCGGGAAGAACCGCTGCAACGGCGCGCCCGCCCGACAAGACTTGCCAGACCTGGATCCAGCAGATGAAACGCGGGTTCGCACGCAAACAGCGCAAAACTGTGCGGCGCCTGTTGTGCTTTATACGATCATCGGCGGCGGTCACCGCCTGCCCGGCGAAAGTGCGCGCGTCTATGCCGATCAACGTATGGCAAGGCTCTCCGGCGTCTCCAGTCAAGACATCGACGGAAAGGCCTTGATCTGGGAATTCCTCATGGCCAACCGCCTGCCTTGATGTGTCCGGTCGTGTTGAGGCGGTGACGTGATCCGGGGCTCTTGAGGTCTCCTTCTCGGGCTTGCCTGCATGAGCCTGGACGAATTGTAGCGCCAAGGACCAAGTGGTGAGAAAATGATCAATTGGAATCCAATGCATCTATGGCTTGCCGCTGTACACGCCATTCGTATGGGGGCTCTTATGGCGGTCGCTGCAACGACGGCGGCTGCATGTTCTGCGACGGCGCCGCCGCAGGCGCTGGCTCAGTCGTCTCCCTCATCTGAGCGACGTATTGAAGAGATCACCATCAGGGTGCGTGATGGCCGCACGCTACGCGCAGTCGTTTCGACCCCCGGCGCGCCTGGCCGATACCCGGTTCTTGTGTCGGTGCACGGTGGGCAGGGAGATCGCCCGATCGATGTGATGCGCGATGCCGCGGCACCCGATTCTGACAGCCCGACCGTCCAAATGTTCAATCGGCAAAATTGGATCATCGTTGGGCCAGACTTCAGAAATGCTTGGTTCGACGCTGAGGAAACAGACATCGTTGATGCCGTCGATTTCGCCCGTCAGTTGCCAAACGCAAACCCCGAAAGGGTCGCCATTTTCGGAGGAAGTAACGGCGGTCGACTGTCCTTGAGGGCATCCATCATGGCGCCCCAATCAGTGGACTGCGTCGTGGCGGGCTCTCCGTTTCTGACAAATCCTGTCCTCTTCTTCGAGGGTGATCCCGCGCAACCGCCGTGGTCTACCGCGTCGGCGAGAGCGCAAGCATGGATGTCGGCCGCACGGGAGCGACTGCGCCCTCTTGTGAGCCGAGGGGCCGACGCGTCCTCTTTATCAAGGCAAGATTTCCTGAGGGCCCACTCTGTGGAAGAAAATGCAGAGCGCATTCAGGCGCGCGTCCTCTTGCTTACCAGCCGCGCAGACGAGCAAGTGCCGCATGAGTTTGTGCAAGGATTGATTGATCGGCTGCGCGTTGCTGGAAATCCTGCCGAGGTTCTGACAGTCGAGCAAAGCCTGCATGGTTTTTATTGGGGACGCGAAGGCGATTTTGGCGCTCGCGCTGGACGAGGAGAAAGAACGCCGGCCCAGCTGGAAGAAGAGGCGCGCGTAAGACAACGAGTGCTCACGTTTCTCAACCAATGCCTTGAGGAGTAGAAAGCGTGCCATTGTTCGGGTCGCCAGGCAAAAGACGGCGCGACAAAGGCCCTGCCGCGCTGGGCGGTGGCCTGACGGAGCAACAGTGGCAGGTGGCGCCAACGCCCACCAAGATGGTCTTGAGCGCTCTTGCATCTTATCCCGCGCGTACAGCGTTCCAAATGGGCTCGCAGAGCCTAACCTATCGCGCAACACTCGATCTGATCGGTCGTATGCAAGGCGTGATGGCCCGATCCGGGGTCGGGCGTGGGGATGTTGTCGCGGGGCTGTCAAGCAATCGCTTTGAAGCATGGTGCGCTGGGGTCGCCGCGCATGCGCTTGGCGCCATCACCACGCCTTTACATCCGCTGGGATCCCTGCAGGACCACATCGACCAGATAGAGGACACCGAAGCGTCCTTTCTGGTTGTGGATGTTGATCATTATCGAGAGCGTGCGGGGCAACTCGCAGAGGTTGCGTCACTCAACACGATGCTAACACTTGGGAAAGCGGGGTTGGGGTTTGATCTGCTTGAGGCCGCTTATGCAAACGCCTACTCGGCAATCGATCTGTCGCAACTGGGCGATGTAGCCTCTTTGAATTACACTGGCGGCACCTCTGGTCGTGCAAAGGGCGTCGTCAGGACACATCGCGAATTATCTGCCGGTTCGGCATGTATCCTCGCAAACTTCCCGCTGCCGAGAGCACCGATTTTCCTGACCGCTGCGCCCATTACTCACATGGCGGGTTTGTTTGTCGCGCCGGTACTGGCGAGAGGCGGTACAGTTGACTTAATGCCGTCATTCTCCCCAAACGGCGTCGTCAAACGTATTCAAGAGAACAGCGTGACTTTTACGCTTCTCGTTCCCTCAATGATTTACGCCATGTTGGATGATCCCTCCTGGGGACGTGAGCATGTTCGCTCCCTCGAACTACTGGTCTACGGAGCATCTCCAATGTCGCCGACAAAGTTGTCGGAGGGGTTGGAGCGATTTGGGCCCGTTTTTTGCCAGCTCTATGGGCAAACGGAGTGCTTTGTTATTTCAGCGCTTGGGTTTGATGATCACGATCCCCAAAAGCCTCATCTCCTGGCCTCGGCCGGGCGGCCAATGGTCGAGTGTGATGTCAGGATCAGGTCTGACGAGGCGCAAGATCTCGCTCCTGGACAACGTGGAGAGATTTGTGTGCGAGCCCCCTATGCACCGCCATCGCCCCTCGCCACAAATCTCTCTATGGGCCGGGCGAGACCAGAAAATCCCGTTGTATTACAGGGTTTCCCCGAACCGGCTCCGCACTGCGCTTGCCAGGAAACGGCTGATTTTCTCTCCGAAAGCCCGAATAGTCTCCAGACCTCCGCACCG
>Ga0315902_10010361_pt1 | contig 12333 bp, 4 predicted proteins | sample LakEriMetagenome_9_FD_203523 | JGI IMG/M metagenome (GOLD analysis project Ga0315902, IMG submission 203523) | Freshwater fungal communities from buoy surface, Lake Erie, Ohio, United States - Buoy 12 MA117 | ecosystem: Environmental > Aquatic > Freshwater > Lake > Lake biofilm | place: USA... | reverse complement strand
CGGATCGACAGAACAATCACTCGGCGCACTGATCGAAAACTATCGAGGATATCATCCATCGATAGATATCCTCTTTTCGCTTGCAACCCTGATCTTCCTTCGTTGGGCAGACTTCGAAGACGCCGAGCGAGAGGCAATCGCGGGCTTTGAAGGAACTCCCTACGAACCTGTTCTACCGTCGAAATACCATTGGCGAACGTGGTGCCATCTGCGCAGCGAGTCTCAACTCGAGAGCCTTATCCAGGAACTACCGAGCGTCCTAGAACGATGCGGCAACCATCGGCAGGATTCCCTAGCGACGCAACTTCATCGAATCGCGCCGGTCGTCTCTGAGCTATCGCGATTGAACCGTGGATGCCTCGGCGATCTGGTTGGCTGGTTGGCTCGGCAACCTTTCGAAACACCCAAGGATCGTCAGGCGATTCGCGATCAGCTCGATCGTGGTTTTCGCAACTATCGCGACAAGTTCTCTGGCGAATATTCCACTCCAGATGAAATCACTTCTCTAATGGTGCGACTGGCGAATCCAAAAAAGGGTGAGTCGGTCTATGACCCTTGTTTTGGTTATGCAGGACTGCTGACACAAGCCATCAAGTATGTCAGTCACAAAGATGGCAACGGGAACGGCCGAAATGCGTTTGTTTCCAATACGACAACACCCCTGAGAATCGCCGGGGTCGAAAAGCGACTTGGTTCTTACGTTCTCGGACTGACGCGATTGGTCCTTTCGGGGATCACGAATCCCCAAGTGGAACTAGGGAATAGCTTGGAGAGACAGCCTCCTAGCAACCCCTTGACTGACGGTTTCGATGTGGTTCTTGCCAACCCTCCTTGGGGGGCCAAAGTCGATTTGAAAGGCACGATGCATTACGCAATCGATACCAAGGATTCGACATCGCTGTTCCTGCAGCATGCATTGTCGCAACTCCGACCCGGAGGACGGTTGGTGATGGTTGTACCGCCAAGTTTCCTATTTCGGGGTGGACGGGAATTGGAGCTTCGAAAGTGGCTAACCGAAGAGCACTCGATCGAAAAGATTCTGTCGATCCCGCACGGAGCTTTTGCACCGTTTACGGGAATCGAAACTGCGATCGTCGTTATCCGTCGAGGCTCTCCGACGACCAAGATTCGATTTGTAGATGGTGCACGGATTTACAAATCTGGAAACGAGTCTACCGAGCGGATCCGCGGCCCCAAGGCGAAACTTATCAGACCATTGATCGACGAGTTCTTCAAACGTATCGATGGAACGGTCCAAGACGATTTTCAATGGGACTTATCGATCGAGGATTTGAGAAAACTCGATTACGACCTGACACCCCGTCCTCGGGATCGAAGCGGTTTGGATCGGATCTTGGAATCGCTGCCCATGCAAGCGGCGATAGAGAATCTCGGGGATTGCTGCAGCGTATCACTTGGGAGAACCGTACCATCAGGCAGTTTGTCGAATGCGTTACCTGTGTCCGAAGAGGAAGCGTCCGGTCCGGTCCCTTACATTCGAATGCGTGATCTTCAAAAGGGGAGTGCTGGGCATGCTTCCTCCTGGATTCTTCCCAGCGCAGCTTCGGGAATCGACCCCAAGTACAAGCTGCGTTCGGGTGATATTCTTTTCTCTCGGTCGGGGGCTATCGGCAAAGCGGGTATTGTTCGGAACGGTGCGGTGGGCGCGATCGCCTCGCACACTTTCTTGGTCATTCGACCACTGCACGACGCTGTCGATCCGCACTATGTATTAGCCTATTTGCAAAGCGCCGAGGTAATCGCTTGGTTGGAGGATCGGTCGCGAGGTTCGGCAGTCAAGCAACTGCCGATGGAAAGCATTTTGAAGCTCCCTGTAGCGATCCCACCACTTCAAATCCAACAGCGCATCGCGGACGAACACCGTCTGTTCCAAGTTGATGCGTTGGCTTATCTTTCAGAGTTGCTGAGCGAGGATTCAACGCGGACACTATCGAAGGATCTAAACGATTGGGTCGCATTGAACCTTCAAACCCTCGAGCAATCGGAATTGAACGAACCGATCGAGATCTTCCTGGAACGCCTCGAATCGCTTGCTGCCTTGTCGTGTCCCATCGACCTCTGCGCTCGATGCGGGAAGCCGTACCATATCGACGAGTCGTTTGGTGATCGATTCGACGAGTCGCTCGGTTTTCGTCAAGCGATTCAAACAACCTGCGCCGACTGTTTGATTGGGGATGAACTACGCACGAGTGAGGACACTGAGAACGGTAAAGATATTTTTGAGCAAAGCCCTTTGATCAAATGGGCTCTAGCCTTTGGGTGGATAATCGAATCGATGGCAAGGATCACCAAGGTGCCCGATATGTCGACCGTCTACACGACGTTGCTTTCGGTGCAAATGAAGCTCAGTAATTCGCTTGGAAATATCCAAGGAGATTTGCCGAGCCAGCAGCGAGCCCGAGAGCTCACGAGCGAACTGACCCGCCACATCGGATGGCACCTTTCAGCGCTGCTGCTTCGAACGCGGCTGGACATCGATGTGATCCGGGCTGTCTATGAAGCGTGCGGAACAAAGAGATTGTCGTTCCGGGTTTCCAACAACGGCAGGTTGCCTCTGAGTGATTTAGAGTTTTCCCTACCGCAACCTTGGGTTTCCAAACAAGGAAGTGATAACCGAGCCATCGTTCCTTTTTTGGGGGCGGGTGCTGATTGCGAAATCGAGTTTGTCAATGATCCAACTGCCCCAACGCCAATCCCAACGACTAGTTGGAAGACAGTCAACAGGCCTCTTGCAGTTGAATCTGACCCGATGCGGAACGAGTTGCAGCTCCATTGGGGAGCGCGTAACATCTCCGGCGATCGAGGGAGCGGTGTGCAGAGCGTTGCGATCGAGTTCGAATCGTCTCTGGACTCGGATCCCGAAGCGACGAATCCTTGGGAGAGAAAGCTCGTCGGGAGTCCTTACATTTGCGGGGATCCGGTCAAGCCCGGGCGATCGGAGATGTTCGTTGGAAGGAACGAGCTGTTAGAACAAATACGGCGAAATGTCATCACCAGTGGAAATGTCGTCCTGCTGGAGGGAAATCGCCGATCGGGAAAGAGTTCGATTCTTTTCCACATGGAGGGAGTCCAAGCGATCCCTGGGTGGCTAGGGATCTATTGCAGTTTACAAGGAGCCGAAGGGGCAAGCGTTGGCGGAATACCGACGGTGGAGGTATTCCGCGCGATGGCCTATGCAATCGCACAGGGAGTACGCAAATCCCTTGGTAACGTACCATTACCAGATGGCACGATGCTTGATGCGACAAGAAAGATGGGGATCCAGCGTGCGATTGGGAATGGGATCCGCGTTGAATCGCCATTCCAGGATTTCCGTGAGTACATCGATCTGGTATTGAGTCATCTTTCAGAGCGGAAACTCGGGGTTTTGCTCATGCTCGACGAATTTGACAAGTTGCAGGAGGGGATCAACAACGGCGTCACATCTCCGCAGGTTCCCGAGAATATTCGTTTTCTAGTCCAATCCTTGCAGGGGTTCACCGCAATCCTCACGGGATCACGACGGCTCAAGCGGTTACGCGAGGAGTACTGGTCCGCTTTGTTTGGGCTGGGAACTCGGATGGGTGTGACATCGCTTGCCAGTGAGGATGCCGAGCGACTGATCGTAGAGCCGGCCAAGCAGCAGTTTGCGTACACCCGCCCGGCCGTAGAGCGTTGCATCGAGCTGACAGCAGGTCAACCGTATCTGATTCAGTGCTTATGCAATCGAATTTTTGACGATGCGATTGCTCGCGGATACAAGTCCATTACCGTCGATCACATCGAGCGTGCGGTCCAATCCTTCGTCGTGGACAACGAGCATTTCGCGACCCTATGGGACTTCACTCAGTCGGACCGACGGCGTTATTTGCTCTCGCTTTTATGGCAAGAGCGAGACTCCGATGTACCGATGACGGTTGGTGTGATCCAAGCAAAAATGGAGGAAGCGGGGGTAGAGGTCCGAGAGGAGTCGCTCATTTCGGACATCGAGGAATTGATCGAGTTGGAGTTGATCGACCGCAATGGCTCGGCAACTTCGTCGTATTACGGTTTATCGATTCCAATGATGGGGCTATGGATCGACGCGCAACAGGACGTCAATGTTTTGCAGAGCCGCGCGAGGTCCGATTCCTTCGAGAACCCCGGAAGCGATGACTCGAATGGCGCGCTAGACTGACCAGCCAGATTCCCTATCAGAACTCAAAACTGGATTCCTAGGAGAAAGCAATGATAGATAAACTATTTCCGATTCGTGGCATCGCAGAAATCCCTTGCGTCGGGCGAAAGATTTTAATGAATCGGATTTGGATGGAGTTAACCAAAAAAACTCCGGACAACATTTCTCTTGTCGGTCCGCGTGATATTGGAAAGACCGTGCTTTTGAGGTCCTTGTACGAGCGAGCTAAACGGCTTGATTCACCGTACAAGCTTGTGATCTACTGGGAGCTAGGATATGAACCGCCCCAGACCGACGAAGGTTTCATCGAGGGATTGAGCCAGCGGCTCTATGACGCGATGTCGGTTGACATCGCGTCATTTTCCGAGCATCGAAACGAACTGAAAAACAACAGTTCCTTTGGGGTCTTAAAGGAGATCCTCGATCTATTGCATACGGATCAATGCCCCGTGTTAATGATATGGGATGGTTTCGACAAACCTCTTAGCCAAGGAAAGCTTTCAGGGCAACTGTTTGGCAGCCTTCGATCGCTTTTTGACGGACAGATCCATCGCATCGTAATGGCGACGCGCTCCACGCAATCCGAACTCGCGAGGAACCAACAAGTCGAAGACAGTCCGTTTTGGAATATCTTCAATTTGAATCCGACCCGTATCGGTCCTTTTGATGAGGCGGATTTGGGGGATGGGTTGAATTCCGGATCGATGTCGGTGGATCAGGGAGGACGAAAAGAGCTCATGAATTGGAGCGGAGGGCATCCGATCCTCCTGCTATCACTGCTAAACTCATTGAATCAAAAAGGCCGGGGAGGGTTTTCCAATATTGACGTCAACGAAGCCGCAGAAGCCATGGTGCCTGAGTTATCGGACTTCATGGACAAGGCATGGACCGGATTCCCAGCGGAGACCAAGAGTGCGTTTCAGTTATTGGCCGAAAACGATGCTGTCGAAGAGGATCAAATCGGAAAAGAGGAGTTACGGTATTTGGTCGACAGGGGATACGCCAAGCAGGATGGCAAGAAAGTGAGGGCTGCGTGTCGGCTGTTGTCGCGACACGTGCAAGGAGAACGAAACAGTATCAGCAGTTTTGAGCGATTGTTCGGTACCTGGGAAGCCTATCGAATTGGGATTCGAACACTTTTGGAAATGCGGCTCAATCAGATTCGGATGGTGGATACCAGGTTGCACAAGCTTGTGCGAACCAGTCTCCAGGAGATCCCCGACTCGCCGGAAGACTGTTTGAACAATGCGACCAAGATTCAAGAGAGGGCGTTAGACCTCATCTGGCAGCACGAATTCGGTGGGGCCCGCGAACTACCTCAAGAATTGATCGAATACTGGACAAAAGCACCACGGGACAAGGACTGGGAGGTCCGTAGGCGGATGGAGGAAGGCGACTGGACGATGCCCAGGGACAGACACAAGCAATTGCTGATCTTGCAATGGTTGACCGGTAGCAAAGAGGACTTTGAGCCAAAGGCCAAGGGGATCACCAAGGACACCTATGTGCTACTGAAGGCAATCCATCAGTACCGCAATCGCACGGAACACTCCGATGGACAAAAGATCCATCTTGGCGTCGCCGTCAGCGGTATCCTCCTCTGCATCGAACTCCTGAGCTGTCTTGAGCGAGAACTGGGGTAAATACACGACGATGCGAAATTCCCAGGGAACTCGATCAGGATGTCAACCAAAAAAACAGCAGTATCATTAGTTGCATTGCTACATAATTACAATCACCAAATTTAATCTAACAATTGCCCATGTCAGACATACCAAATCCTGCATCCATTAAAGGAAACATCGATTTCGCAGTGATTACGATTCGCCCCGATGAATACATAGCCGTATTGGCGCGACTTAACCAAACGTCGATTGTTGTCGGCGGAAAGAGTGGTTGTTGCGTATTTGCAACGATCCAAAACACACGAGGCGAACAGGTAAACGTCTTGGTTGGCAGGACGTCAGGGCAAGGCCACGGCGCTGCTCAGCGACTTGCAAAGAACATGGTTATCGACTTCAGCCCACGATGGTTGGTGTTAGTCGGTATTGCGGGCGGATTTCCAAACGATGATTTTTCGCTTGGTGACGTGGTGATTGCGTCAAAGATTATTGATCTATCGGTGTGCGCCATTAGCCACGGTAAAGTCGAGTATACACCAGGTGGAGGTCAACTACACCCAGACGTGCAGAGCTTAGTGGGTTTGCTGCCGGGGCGAGAAGCAATGCTCGGTCCATGGAATGAGACAGACTCACTCACTCGAGACAAGCCAGCAATTGTTTTGCCGAAGTCTACAAAAAACAAGGCGCTGCAAGGAGAAGACAACGAATACAAGAAGGCGCTTATCAAGTCGCTGGAAAAGCACTTTGCTGTTCACCGACTTCCGTTGTTTCATCCTGCTTGCTTGGCAACTTCCAATACCCTAGTGAAGGATACTGACCTAGTTGCTGAATTCAAAAAAGTTGCACGGGACATTGAACACGTTGAGATGGAGGCCGGTGGTGTTTACCAAGTCAGTATAGAAGGTACGCCACTACTCAGTGTGCGTGGGATTAGCGACATCGTTGGATTAAAACGGGACGATGCTTGGACGCAATTTGCCTGTAACACTGCTGCTGCTTTCTTTGTTTCGCTTATCAAAACCTTCCCTCGCGAGGTTTTCGGTGACTCACTTGCGACTTCTGACAATCCGCCGAATGTCAATCCGCTAGTTGCACCTGAAACGCTCCAACTCGCAGACATCCAAAGTGAAATGCGACGGGTCTCAGGATGGTTGCTTCGGTACGAGTTGGGGGATGCTGAGCGAATTGACTTCCCGATCGAAGACAGCTTACTTGCGTTGGACGCGAAACATCCCGTCTCGTTGCTGTTGGGACCTCCAGGGAGCGGCAAAACGTGCCTACTAGCGAAGATTGGGAGTAGGTTTGCCAAAACCGGAACGGCTGTGCTCGCGATAAAAGCTGATCTGTTTCCGCATGACAAGAAGACGATGACTGATTGGGCAGAAACCGAATTGAACATCGGACTTAGTTTTCTAGAACTCGTGCAAACTGTATCTGCGAGAGAAACGGTGGTTGTGCTTGTTGACCAACTTGACGCGCTGGCAAATACGGTAGACCTCACATCGTCTCGCCTGAATGAAATCCTCTCGTTTATAGCAAAGTGTAGTGAGATACCAAACGTTTACGTCATTAGCTCATGCCGCAACTTTGACTTTTTATACGACTCGCGATTTCGTCGATTGACGCCAAGGGCATATCAACTTTCGTTGCCAACATGGGAGCAAGCAAGCGAGAAACTAAGGTCGGCAGGTATCGCACCCGAGCAGATTCAACCGAGACTGCGAGAACTGCTACGAACGCCACAACACCTTTCAATGTTCATGCGGCTGAAGTCGAACTCTTCTGCGAGAACATTTGAAACATATTCTGAGATGCTTGGTGAGTTTTGGAACACTACCGTCACAACGTCAGAAAAAATCGGATTCATCAATCGGCTGACAGCAAAGCTGGTTGATACTGAGTCAATTTGGACACCATTGGCTGCAATTGAATTCGATGGGAGTGTCGTTTCAAGGCTGTGTTCTGAGGGGCTGTTGGAACGCAAGAACAACCAAATACGTTTTTCGCATCAAACGATTCAGGAGTACGCGGTAGCAAGATTGTTTGCAGAGTCCACCGTTTCGTTGTCTGAATTCGTCATGGCGCATCAAGACACGGTTTTCAAACGTCCGACAATCTATGCAGTTTTAAGCTACTTAAGGGAGAACGCCAAAGAGAAATATGCAACAGAGCTTGATTCGATCCTCAGCGCACGCCCACGTGCTCATGTAAAGTTCTTGCTTGTTGACTTTGTATGCCGTCAACAAATGCCGACTGAACACGAAATTGCCATCGTCGGGGATTGGCTAAGCGATGAAGAACTTCGACTCAGGATTTTGATCGCGGTAAACAACAAACAAGCTTGGTTTCACGCGTTCAAAACTTCGCACTTTCCAAGCATCATGAGCGATACCCAAAAGGAGCAATGGCCACTACTTTACGTGCTCATAAACGCGTGGAGTTTCGATTGGGACGGTGTCTTTAGCCTCGTAAATAATTATTGGTCGAAGCACAACGAGTTTGACGGGATGACACTTCGCGTCCTGGAGCGTTGTGCCAAGTGGACGTCACAAGTTTTGTTATTGGTCGAACATGTATCAGCAAGAGTAAAGCAAATCCACGGACGGAGTTTTCAGGTGGAGAGCATTGTCCAAGAAATATCAATTGATGCACCTAACGAAGCCGCTAGGATTGCAGCGAGGGTCATTTCAACACCAGCGAAGGAACAGCCTGATTCAAAGAACAGGCACAACAGTCCATTCGAGTCGCGTGAAGACTGGTACAACATTGAAGCGATCGCAAAGGCAGCACCATCGGTTTTTCTGAACGAAATCACTCCGTGGGCCGTCGCTACGGCACAAGAGTATCACAACGGCTATGGCAGTTCTGTTCTCGCACACTATGTCGGTAGTTGTTGGTCGTTAGACGACCGGGAATACTCGCGGGAGTCACCAGTGCTGACTGCGATACAAACCTGCGTCGACCTAGTATCAAAGGAGAGTCCTGAAGATTTCGTGGCCCTATTTCGACGGCACTGGGAGTCTGAGAACGCAGTAGTACATCGCATATTCATTGAGGGGTTAATAAACGTGGTCGGCCAATGTACCGAAGACGTTTTCGAGTACCTCACAACTGATGATCGGCGATTTACTGTGGGGCAGCATGGTGACACTCAGGAATCTCAATCTTTGCGTCTAATCAACCAACTCGTTCCGCACCTAACTGAGACTCAAAGAACTCAACTCATTGAAAAGGTTCAAGGTTGGAGTAAGTACAAAAGAGAATATGAACCATGCGAGTCGCAAGTGGAGTGGGATCGAGAGTCCCGTCTTCATCTGCTTAACGCGATACCACGACAGTTCAGGTCAGATTCACTTTCCGAATTCATTGAGAGCGAGAAAGCTGTTTTACCAAACTGGGACCGAAAGCTCGAGAGGGGACATTTCGGATTTGTGAAAACGATTCCGCCTATGGAACAAGAGGAAATGGTGACCGCTAACGATGAACAACTGCTAGATGCGTTCTCAAAACAAAAACAGGATCGCAGTGACATAAAGAAAATTGAAGGAGGATGGGAGGAATTTGGCGGTGGCGAAGCAGCGGCCGACGAATTGTCAAAACTTGCCGAATCCAAACCCGTCAGAGCTGACGAAGTTATTAGATTACTCGTTTCAAACGGGTTGAAGACAAACATTAGCCGTGCATTGCGAGGATTCTCGGGTAGCGAAGATCGCAAACTCGTGCTCGCACTAATTAAGGACATTAGCGTAGATTGTGATGATTGTGAAGAGTTCCGATCCGCTGCTTCCAACGTATTGCGATCGCACTGCGACGATGATGGCCTTCCCGAAGAACATAATGAGCTCTTGGGATCTTGGCTTGCTAAGTCATGGGACATAACTCGTCATGTCATTGTTGATGATGACAAACGGGAGTGGCGTCCTGTGGAGAGTTTTCTGTGGCCGAGTCTCGGTTCGGTAATCATTGATACCGATAACTCGTATTACACACTCATCGCATTAACTCAGAGCCTTCTCAGCAAGAATAACCCGCAGGGCGATCGCTGGATCACGTTGCTATCCGCGCACCTTGACAATGTTGTTTCGTATAAGACGTGGCGAATGTTCTCCGACAGTCTCCATTACGTTCAAGGCTGCAATTGTTCGCCTGGATTGGGGAGATCACTTATTGAGAAACTTTTTGCCAGGTTTCCTCAGCTTGCATCTGATACGTTTGGATGCAGATTGCTTGCGCGGCTCGCTAGATTTCTCGACCCAGGATTTCTCACTACAATCTTTGCCCAACTAGCTCAATCAAATGACAAATTTGACCAACAGTCGGCAGGAGAGTTGATAACCCTTTGTTCTCTGCTGGATGAAACGTCAGGGTGGGCCACTCCCTTACTTGAAGTACATCTATTTGAAGCTGAGAGCCCTTCAGGCGCATTCTTAGTCGGTGTGGCACACGCCGCCTCAAATCTGTGGGTTGACCTAAATAAGCCGAGAGAATGCTCTCGAATCGTTGCTCAAGTCATTGGATTCGGTAATTCAGATGCAACAGATGCAATTCGTTGTTTGTTCAGGCATGATGTCGTACTACCTGCTGACGAACAGACATCCACTATTCTGAAGAAGCTAACGGAGCAAATTGAAGCAGTTAGTGGAGGATTGGCAGGGGAGGTGCTTGGCCAACTTGCCGATATTCTTCCACACCTCAAAACCGAGATTTTGGCGTTTTCGCAGCAATTGGTCGATTTTCGCTTTGACGAATTGCGGCGTCGCGAGTTTAGCGCTTACGAAGTCGGACAGTATCTGGTGGAGATTGCGATGACGCTGCAACGCTTCGAGGAAACGCGGTCCGCCGGGCTAGATCTATTCGAGAAGTTACTAACTGCTGGTCTTGATGAAGCGAACAAAGCACTTAAAGACGTTGATGCCGTGGATGAGGTATTGGACGAAAGCCCGCTAATGCCAAGGCGACGGCGCAGACATAGAAGAATGAATAGTTCCGAAGAATAGTTTTCGCTCACGGATACCTACTACACTCTCAAGATCGTTATCGTCCGCGACATGTGGCTAACCGGTTTTGATGCTCCTGTGGTCAATGGCCAGCCCTCCGAGATCTTGACCGCTGAGATCATCAATTGGACGGGCAAGATCATCGTTGCGCCGCGATCGCTTCTGGCTGAGCTTGCGAAGCGTGAAGAAGTGAAGCGCACCGGTGTTTATTGCCTGCTCGGTCCTGATCCGGAGAATCCGGCGCGAGACAAGGTTTACATCGGCGAAGGGGACAATGTTTTCAAGCGACTGACCGCTCATGATGACGACGAGTCCAAGGAGTTCTGGGTCCGCTGTGCGGTCGTCATCAGCAAGGACCAAAACATCACCAAGTCTCACGGAAGATACATCGAGAGTCGCCTGATCACGCTGGCAGAAGAAGCCGACCGAGCCACCATTCACAATGGTACGGCCCCTCCGATCCCACCTTTGCCCGAACCCGACATCGCGGACATGGAATACTTCATCTCGCAAATGCAGCTTGTTCTTCCAGTATTGGGGTTCAACTTCCTACAGGCCAAGCCAGTGATCCAACCCGGAATCACCACCGATGTTTCGCCGATCTTCACCTACTCGCCATCCGGGGCATCGGCAAAGGCCCAGGAGATCCATGGCGAGTTCGTCGTCTTCAAAGGCTCCACGGCCCGAGTCACTGGACCACAAGGCTGGACGTCCTACCGTGGCCTTCGCGAACAGCTCGTCCTCGAAAAGAAACTCGTGCCATGCAACTCGTCGTAAGCGTACACCAGCCTGATCGGCTTTCTCTAAGCGTAGGGCCCGCTTGCGGGTAGATTCAAGGAGCGCCCTTGTTTCTATCCCAGTTCTCAAGGAGATCCTACTGATGTCTCGCTTACCGTCCTCGAAAACCGCCCAGATTTGGGCCGAACGTATCGCCCAGTGCGAACGATCCAATGCTCCCGTCGCGCAGTTCTGCCAGTCGATCAACTGCTCGCCGACGTCCTTCTACCAGTGGAAACGCAAACTCGCTGCGAAGCCTCAAGCAACCGCCTTTCTGCGTGTGCAAACATCGGAGCCCACCAAGGACTCGATCGAGATCAAACTCCCCTCGGGAATCTCTATCCTGGTTCCAGTCTCGGCCGTTGAATCCATCTCTGCGATCCTCGAACAGGTAGCCTAAAAGAGATGCTTACTACGAACCCCTCGGTTCCGATCTTTCTGCACTCCGAGCCCATCGATATGCGCAAAAGCTTCGATGGGCTCTTTGGGATCATCAAAAGCGACCTCAACCGAGACGTGCGCGACGGAGGGCTATTCATGTTCCTCAATCAGCGACTCAATCGTTTGAAAATCCTCTATTGGGATACCGATGGCATCGCCATCTGGATGAAGCGTCTCGAACAAGGCTGCTTCCAAAGGCCGCTTCGATGCGCCGATGGCAAGCATGTGATCATCACCCATTCGGAGCTCCAATGCATCCTCTCGGGGGTTGATCTAGCCTCGGTTCGAAAACGCAAACGCTACGTCCCGCCATCGACGA
>Ga0315902_10010360_pt1 | contig 12333 bp, 7 predicted proteins | sample LakEriMetagenome_9_FD_203523 | JGI IMG/M metagenome (GOLD analysis project Ga0315902, IMG submission 203523) | Freshwater fungal communities from buoy surface, Lake Erie, Ohio, United States - Buoy 12 MA117 | ecosystem: Environmental > Aquatic > Freshwater > Lake > Lake biofilm | place: USA... | reverse complement strand
ATAGATTTTTGCTAACATGTGGCAAAACTACTCCGAAAACTTACTTGGCCGTGAAATACTTGCCTTCTTTTGGAATGAGCCATCCTTCAGCAAGAGCTTCTTGCACGAGTTCGATTGTTTTTTCTTTGTTGAAGGAAATCGGCCACGCGTAGAGTTCGTCGAGCGTTTTCCCGGTGAGGCAAGCTTGCAGAATTTCTTTTGTAGTTGGAAGAGCGCGTTCGCGCTGACAGTGATCACACTTTCCGCATGCGACGGTGTCTTCACCGAAGTAGCGCAGAATGTATTGTTCGCGACAGTGGTCTTCTGAAAGCAAGTGTTGCATGCTGTTCAACTTCGCAAGATCGATATCGCGACGTTCTTCGTACATCGTTTCCGGAATGGAAATTTCATTCGTCGCGACGCGTTGTTTAACATAACTGTATTGCGAAGTGGAGCTGGCCGGAAGATATTCGAGAATCTGAAGTTTATGAAGGTCGTTGAGGGAAGTGAGCACTTCGTTTTTCGAGCGTTCATTTAAGACGCTCAGTTGGTATTCTGAAATGGGAACAGCGAAATCCCAGATGCTTCCATACAAGCGGAAGAGCGAGCGAAGAAAGTCTTCATGCTTCGGATGCTGGTCTACGAAGTTGCGCAACTCTTCTTTCGAAGCAATGACGCGAACGCGCGAACGGTGCAGTCCGCGTGCTAAGATGGAAATGTATCCAGCGCGTTCGAGCAGTAGCAGTGAAGCGGAGATGGTGTTCGCGTGAAGTTGACTGCGTTCAGCAATTTGATCGAGGTTCAAGGCGAAGAGTTCGTTCATGCCCGAGCCAATGGCAATGCGATGAATGTTGGCGAGTGTTTGATAAACCGTTGCAATGTCTTCCTTTCGCGGGTAGCGCATAGCAATGCTTTTTTTCAATTGAACGAAATCGCTGTCGTTCCAAAGTGCCAGTCCGAGCGCAGGTTGTTCGTCGCGTCCGGCTCTTCCCACTTCCTGAAAATACGCTTCGGGTTGAGAAGGAATATCGAAGTGAAACACGAAGCGGACATCGGGTTTGTCTATGCCCATTCCGAAAGCGTTGGTGGCGACAATGACTTGCACATCGTTGTTCTTCCATTTTTGAAAGGCGAGATCTTTTTTGTGAAGATCGAGTCCGGCGTGATAGGGAAGGGCTTTAATATTTTTTTCATTCAGCAGAGCTGAAAGATCTTCTGTTTTTTTTCTTGAATTGCAATAGACAATACCAGCACCTTTCATGTGCACGATTCGATCTACGAGGTCGTTTTCTTTTTGTGTCGAAAAGAGTGCGTTGTAGGCAATGTTTTTTCTAGCGAAGCTCTTCTGAATAATTTTGCAATCGTTGTTGAAGACGAGTGTGGCAATGTCGGCGACCACTTGCGGAGTAGCGGTTGCGGTAACGGCCATAACCACGGGGTCGCGCAGTTCTTTCAGGAAATTCGGAATGGCTCTGTATGCAGGTCGGAAGTCGTGTCCCCATTGCGAAATGCAATGGGCCTCATCAATAGCCACGAAGGAGATGTTCAGGTAGCGAATGCGCGCAATGAAGTTATCGTTTTCCAAGCGTTCCGGAGAGACGTATAGGAATTTGTATTTTCTGTTGGTGCAGTCGTCGAGAATTTTTTCAATCTCGAAATTATTTAATTCGGAAGAAAGGTATGTTGCTGGAATTTCTTTTTGAATGAGGCTTTCCACCTGATCTTTCATAAGCGCAAGTAGGGGCGTCACGACAATACACAAACCTTTATGACACAGCGCAGGTACTTGAAAGCAGATGCTTTTTCCTCCGCCTGTAGGCAGCAGCGCAAACACATGTTCTCCGTATGCTGAAGCATTCACGATTTCGCTTTGCTTATCGCGAAACGCATCGTATCCCCAGTATTTTTTGAGAAGGTGGAGGGTTTTTGCTAACATAGGTTAAGCGCAAATGTACGAAGGGTGTGAGAGGTAAGAAAAGTTAAGAAGGGGGAAGAGGAGGGAAGAAGCTTTGCGAGGCATTGAATCCTGCGGATCAATCATCTTTGATGATCAATCTGACTTTGTCAGATCAATTGCTGCGCAATCAATCACCTGCGGTAATCAATCCGAAGGATTAATCGGAACGATTGATCGCGAAGCGATTGATTCGAAGAATTGATCACGCAGTGATTGATCTTAAAGATTGATTCGAAGCATTGATCACCGAAGATGAGTAAGTATTTCCTTAACAAGCCCGTCCAATCGTGAGAACGCAAACCATCGTTTCCCGAGGTCTTTCAATGAAGCACCAATGTGGTAAAGTTCTTTTTCGTCGAGAATCAAAAAACGATCATGTGCGTTTTTCAGAATACGGATTTCAATGGGGTCGTATTGCGCATTTTGTTTTTCAAGATCAAGTTTTAATTGGGCGGTAATTTTTTCAGTATAAATAATACAGTGGACTTTTTTATTTCTTTTTGAAAGTTGAAGTAGTGTTGTTTCGTCGATGTAGTTGTCGATGAGAATAATCGATTTTTTTGCTTTAGAAATAAGCTCGTTGGAAAAGACATAGGCATCAAAGATCTTATCGTTGAAGAAAATACCGGACTTCGGCTTGAGTTGATTGTCTAACTTTGAAAAAATCAAATCAATTCTTTTTGCTTCCTCTATAACTCTGTTTTCAATGGAGTTGATTTTTTGATAGAGTAATTGTCCAAAATTGACATTGTTTCGAAAGAGAATAAATGAATTGATAATGTGAATGCTCATTTTTGTTGCAATCTCGGTTCTTAAGATTGTTGCAACCATTGCAATTCCATGTTCAGTAAAAGCAAATGGTAATGTAGAGGAATGTTTAAGGGATTTTAACCGGTCGCAAATTGCGACCAGTTCTTGTTTTTCCTTTTTGTCAAGTTGATAATAAAATGAGTCAGGAAATCGGAGAGCGTTTCTTTTTACTTGCTCGTTAAGTCGTTTTGTTGAAGTTTGAAAGAATTCTGCGAGGTCTCTATCGATAATCACTTGCATTCCGCGAATGGTAAAAATTCGCGATTCTATTTCTGATTTAATTAGATTTTGTTCCATAAAGCAAACCTATTTCCCGGAACTGTGAATGTCAAGAAACTGTTATGCGCGTTTATGCGAAGCAGGAATCCTACGGATCAATCTGACTGCGTCAGATCAATTCTTCGAATCAATCGCTTTGCGATCAATTGTTCCGATTCATCCGTAGGATTGATCACCGACGGTGATTGATTGCATAGCAATTGATCACGCAGTGATTGATCTGCAAGATTGAACCGAAGGTTTTCCAATCTATATTAGCACCATGAGAAACGTCCGAATAGTACCGCCTGCAACACTTACAGGCATTCGCTTGAAACACCTCAAAGACGCAGCGTGCGGTGTGCCCGCTATTACTTCAACCTTTAAACACATTGCCGATGAAATGGGCATGATTAAAGGTTGGAAACTGCTTCAAAAATTAAATCAAAAAGACGGTATCGACTGCCCAGGCTGCGCTTGGCCAGATCCTACACATAGATCGAAACTCGGAGAATATTGCGAAAACGGCGCAAAGGCCATTGCCGAAGAAGCCACCGACAAACGTTGCACTCCCGATTTCTTCGCGCAACACACCGTAGAAGAAATGAGCGATTGGAGCGACTACATCATCGGAAAAAGCGGACGCATAACCAACCCCATGTTCCTTGAAAAAGGAAGCAGCAAATACAAACCGGTTTCATGGGATTTCGCTTTAAGTCGTATCGCACAAGAACTCGACAATTGTACAACACCCGACGAAGCGGTTTTCTATACTTCTGGAAGAACAGGCAACGAGGCCGCTTTTTTATATCAACTCTTCGTTCGGAAATTCGGAACCAATAACCTTCCCGATTGCAGCAACCTGTGTCATGAAAGTTCTGGAACCGCACTCATTGAATCGCTCGGTATAGGCAAAGGAACAGTTAAACTCGAAGACCTTCACATTGCAGATGCTATTTTGGTAATCGGACAAAACCCTGGGACCAATCATCCGCGTATGATGGCAGCGCTTTCCAAATGCAAAGCAAACGGAGGAAAGATCATACACATCAATCCACTTCCAGAAGTGGGAACAACGAAGTTCATCGATCCACAAAGCCCCATCGAAATTTTAAAAGGAGGAACGCAACTCGCCGATCATTTTTTGCAAGTGCGCGTAGGCGGAGATCATGCCTTATTCAAAATGATCGGACATTACCTGAAGACGCTTGAACAAGAAGTAGGAGGGGTGCTCGATCAGAAATTCGTTGAAGAAAAAACTGAAGGATTCATCAATTATTGGAACAGCCTCGAAGAAGTGAACCTCGATGAATGCGCTGAAATCAGCGGCATTTCAAAAGCGCAAGCTTTCGAAGTGGCTGAACTCATTTCAAAAAAGAAAAATATTATTTCATGCTGGGCCATGGGTCTTACCCAGCAGAAAAAGGCAGTAGCCATTATTCAAGAAGTGGTAAACATACACTTGGTTCTTGGTTCTGTTGGAAAGCCAGGAGCAGGGCTTTGCCCGGTGCGTGGACACTCTAATGTACAAGGAGATAGAACCATGGGCATTAATGAAAAGCCGCGCGAACCATTCCTTCTCGCCCTCGACAAACGTTACAATTTCACTGCACCGAGAGAACACGGGTTCGACGCGGTAGAGGCCATTGAAGCCATGTCTAAAAAACAAGTCAAAATCTTCATTGGCCTAGGTGGAAACTTCGTTTCAGCAACGCCCGACAGCGTCTTCACCGGTAAAGCCATGCAGCAAGTGCCGCTTACCGTGCACATCTCTACCAAACTCAACCGCTCACACTTGGTAACCGGCGAAGAGGCACTCATTCTTCCGTGCCTAGGAAGAACGGAAATAGATATGCAAGAAGGCGGAGAACAATTTGTGACCGTTGAAAATTCCATGGGAATCGTGCATCGCTCACGCGGAAGCGTTACCCCCGCTTCAGAACTGTGCATGAGCGAGCCTGCAATCGTTTGCGAAATCGGAAACGCTTGCAAGAAGACATCCGATCTGCCTTGGAAAAAGTGGAGAAGCAATTACGATTTCATCCGCGAAGAAATCGAAGCCACCATTCCAGGTTTCGATAACTACAACAAACGCGTTCGTGGCGCCGATGGATTCTATCTTCCGAACGGTCCGCGCGAAGGCAAGTTCACAACTCCTTCAGGAAAGGCACAGTTCAGAACAGAGCCACTTCAACACATAGAAATTCCAACCGGACATTACGTCTTAATGACCATTCGCACACACGATCAGTTCAACACAACGGTATACGGATTAGACGATCGTTACCGCGGAGTAGAGAACGAACGTCGCGTGTTAATGATGAACGAAGAAGATATTCTTGCAGCCGGATTTCAACACAAAGAGTTGGTGAACATCATTGCCGTGCACGAAGGAGTAGAGCGTAAGGCCATTAAATTTCACATCGTTCCGTACGACATTCCGAAAGGTTGTGTGGGGACTTACTTCCCAGAAACGAATTGCTTGGTTCCTCTGCACCACACTGCTGAACGAAGCAATACGCCAATCAGTAAATTCTTAATAGTTCGTTTCGAAAAATACAACGGAGAGGAAGGATGATTTCAAAAGTTTTGTGGTTTCCAATTAATATCCTTCAACTTTTATTGTTGTTGGTGTGGACTGTTTTCTGCGGGATCTTCGGAATGGTCTTCGCATTAGTAACCAACCCAACGTATTCGCACAGAATAATGGGATACTACATTTTTTCACCCGTGATTCTTGCTATTTCAATGGTGCGCGTGAAGGCGAAAGGAGTAGATAATGTTCTTGACGAACCTGCTATTTATGCCGCGAATCACGCGTCACAATTAGACATTCCAATCATCTGCACACGCGTGAATCGTCCCATGTTTTTCATAGGGAAAATTGAATTGAAAAAAATTCCGATTTTAAGTCAGTACATGAAAATCGTGGGAATGATTTTCGTCGACAGAAAGAATCGCGAACGCGCCATGGCGAGCATGCGCACTGCTATTCAAGATATTCAAGGAGGAAAAAGCATTGCCGCTTTTCCGGAAGGAACACGCACGAAAACAGGAGAACTCTTGCCTTTCAAAAAGGGTGTCTTCACCATTGCGAAAGAGGGGAGAATCCCCATCGTTCCCATTGCTGTGATTGGAAGTGCAAAGGCGCTCGCTAGCGGAAGTTTTTTCCTTCGTCCGGCTACTGTTGAACTAAGAATCTTACCCGCTTTGAAAGGTGATGATTTTTTCAATATGAGCATTGAAGAAATGGCGAACCACACACGCTCGCTCATTCAACAAGAAATAGAAAAAGGTTAGAATGGAAATCCCAATCCCAAGTTCAAGACAGGTTGCAGTTTGAATGTGCTAGGAGTATTATTCACGTTGGAAAGAAACGCATTGTACTCGTCTTTTCCTTGCCATAACCATTTTTCTCCGTCGATTTTCAAGGGATCTCTCAACGGAATTCCTACATCCATTCGAACAATAAAAAAGTCGAAATCTAAACGCAATCCCGCCCCTGTACCAACAGCGAACTCCTTTAAAAACCTGCTCTTATTGAACTCTGCACCGGGACGGCTATTGTCTACATTCGCTAACCAAATGTTTCCAGCGTCTACGAAAAATGCCGCTTGAAACATGTGTGTAATCTTAAAGCGATACTCCGCATTGAATTCCAATTTAATGTCTCCAATGTTATTGAACGAACGCACCACAGTGGTGTCTCTGAAGGTTCCAGGTCCAAGCGTTCGTGCTTGCCATGCGCGCAATCCGTTCGCACCACCACTGAAATAACTTTTTTCGAACGGAAGTGAAGAAAGGTTTTTAAGCGGAATACCAACCCCAACAAATGCCCGAAAGGCAAACTTGTTTCGATCGTCGGATTGCGTGTAGTATCGAACATCGTGATCAGACTTCACGTATTGCGCAAAGCGAATGTTATTGATTTCATAACTACCTAAAGAGTCAGTTGAAACATTAGGTAGACGCTGATAAATCGCGCGAAGCAAGTTTCCAGCACCTTCAAGAATGTTTCCGCGGTAATAGAATGATCGTGGCTGATTGCCGTCTTTCTGTGTGTTTACTGTAAAGCCCAAACGCGATGCAAGAATCAAGTGATCTTGATAACTGTTCGCCAAATAACTGTCGTTCAAAGAACCCAACCATTGATCAAAAGCAACAGAGCGATCAATTTTAATCAAGCTCAATTCAGCCCACTGAATATCGAACGAAGAAACTGTTTCCGGATTTTCAATGAAAGTCCACCCGAAACTTACTTGCGAAAGTGTTCGCGTATAATCGGGTCTGCGCTGGTAGTTCAACCCAGCATGCAGCGTGCTTTTTGGGTCATTGCTTCGACTGGTTTTCGCTAAGTCACGTGGAAACAAGCGAGGCAATATTAAATTCAATTCAGGTCCAATTTCAAACGTATTCAATTGAAAAGCACGTTGCACAATTTGATCGCCCGTGTTCGTTGAAGCGGATGCGCCTCCCAATAATTGCGAAGCCTCAGCTCCGACAACGGTCTTGAATTCAAACGACTCTGCACCACGGAAAACATTGCGATGCTTGTAGATGAAGTTACCGTAGATACCCATGTTACCCGCTCTGTTTGTCACACGTGGGTCAAAGCTTAAGGCTTGCTTCTTATTCGGAGCCAAGAGCACTTTGACATCCAATAGCGCCTGTCCGGTTTTCGCGTCGTTTCGTGGTGTAAGTTGAATATTTACTGTTTTGAAAACCCCCAATTGCGTGAAGCGTTTGTAGGTCTCATCGAGATAACGTTGCTGATAAAGCTGTGTTTCTTTCACCTCAACGCGTCTATCTAGAATGACAGGTTTCACGCACGATAAGCCAACACTGTATATGTCGAGGCCTTTGTACTCAATGGTATCCGTCGGAGTTTCATTTGGATTTAATGGGTCGAAAGAGGTATTGAATGAAATATTTCCAATGTAAAATTTACGATGAGGCAATGTTTTTCCAGTGAAGTTTCCGTAGCCATCTAGCGCCTTTTGATTCAACACGGTAAGCTTCACATTCACTTCTTTCGGAGAAGTCACTGTGTCTAATTGATAGACGATGTAATCTGGAATAAATTCGTAGAACCCTTCATTGGATAGCTTTAGCGTGATACGTCCTCTTTCTGCATCGAGATTGTCAACGCGAAAGCGCTCGCCCGATTTCACCAAGCATTTTTCTTTGAGCTTGGGAATTTGCTTTAGAATATTCGGGTCTTCTGTTGACCACTCCACATTTTTTATCGTGTACAAATCTTTCAACTCGACATGATAAATCACATTACTCTTTTTGCCTTCTTTCCAGAATAAACTTTTTTCAGTATTTAGTTGCCATTCGCCACGAACTTCTGCATTGAAGTAACCGTTCTTCCGCAAATAGATTTCCATTTGTCTGGCTCCTTTGTTTACCAACGATGTGTCGAGTAGAACAGGAGGTTCACCCACGGTATAGGCTAACCAAGGCCATAAACCGTTGCATTTCTTCGGGTCTTTGTGTCTTTTGTTTTTGCGTGTCTCCTTGTCGTATCGTTTCTTATTTATTCTCGCACAGCGCTTATCAATTCGCAATTGAGATCGCTCTATAAATTTCCTCGGAACGAAGGTATTTAAACGCATGTTCAAACGAAACATCAAGGTCTTTCGATTGGGCTTAAGCTTAGTCAGATACAAGAGCTCATCTGCGCTCACATCTGTGACAGTGAGTAAATCGTTTTTATGTTCTATGAAATCGACTTTGTGATCTTCGAAATAAATCTCTCCTTCACCTAAGTTGTTTTGAATGGTGCACGAAGAATAGGCCATAGCAATTATTCCACAAATGAGTATTTGTGAAAAGCGGCCTTTCTGAAAAATCTTCTTTTGCATCATTTCTACAAATATCTATCGCATCTTTGTATAAATAAAATTTAATGTCCATTTCCAAGAACGAAATCAAACTAATTCGCTCGTTGCAACAGAAGAAATTCAGAATGCAAGAACAATTGTTCGTTGTGGAAGGAAGAAAGGCAGTGGAAGAAGCGTTGGGCTTTGAGTCGAGTGTTGTAAAAGCCTTTACTTCAGACGAAGATTTTTCAGTGAAGTTTAAAGTTCCGCTTATTCACGAGCGTGACATGGAGCAAATCTCAAGTTTGACTCAACCTCCTGGATATTTGGCTGTATTGAAACAGAAAAACACCGCCTTGCATAGCATTGAAGGAAAAACGTTTTGTGTTGCAAATGCTATTTCAGATCCAGGGAATTTAGGCACGCTCATTCGCACGTGTGAATGGTTTGGAGTTGATGCTTTGCTTCTCGACGATCAGTGCGTAGATGTATACAATCCAAAAGTAGTTCAAGCCACCATGGGAAGTGTTTTGCGTTTGTCTTTTGCTTCTGCAACTTCCGATGAACTCATTGAATATTTTAGGTTGAAGGAAATTTCAATGCTAGCAGCAGATCTGAATGGTATGCCAATTCAATCCTTCAAAGCACCTGAAAAATGGGCACTGGTAGTTGGAAGTGAAAGCCACGGAGTTTCAGAACAGTTTGTTGAAGCTTCAGCAACACGATTGACCATTCCTTCCATGGGAAGCGCGGAAAGCCTCAACGCATCCATTGCAGGAGGCATCGCTATTTTTCAATTGAAAGTAAACGCGTAATTATCTTCCGTAGAATCCTGCCGGCTGAAGCAACGCTTCAAAAACAAAGAACTGCGCCAATCCCAATTCATTAGCATCCGTTTTCGCCCAGAAATATTCAGGGTCGAACGGAGTGAGTTGTCCGGTTGCATCAGGAGTCAATTGCTTCGCCTTCTTCAAATACAGACTTAACGAAGTGATGTTTCCTGCATTGTTTTTCACACGCATTACAAAAGTTGGCGCAATGTTCTTAATGGAATCTTCCGCTTCAGGTTTTAGCAGCGTGTTGTAAGATTCTAGACTCACTCGGTGCATGCGTTTGAAGAAATCGAAGGCACGAGCAGTGTCAAGTTGAGCGAAAGGTGTAAGCACGCCGTTCAAGTATCGCTCGAATTTCAATTTGTTATTTCCTAAGTAGGATAATTTGAAACTGCTTCCTGGATCGGTCATGTGCAGCACTTCAACTTCTGCAATGTCGTTATTCGGATAGTTGAATACTTCGGTGCTTCTCCATTCCATTTCTTCAATGAAGAAACGCGGGTTTAAAAATCCTGTAAATCCTTCAATGTGGGTTATGTATGGCTCTTCGCTTCTGCCGTCTTCAGGGGTTTCCAACAACATAATAGTACCCATGTGATCTTGCGTATTCGGTCCAACGAAATAGGTTTTTATCAATTCGTTGTTCTTGCCGTAGATCTTCACTTCTTTCGCCGAAGTGGCCATAACACTCATCATGTTATCGCGCATCTTCGTTGGAACATTTCCTCTTACACGAATATCATGGAAACATTCGAGCAAAAGCTTAATCACGTCTTTTCGCGCGTTGTATTTTTTATTGATGGTCCAGTCGGTTGATCCAGACTTGCGTTCAAGCAAAGCCACGTTTCCATTTCTATCTTGAATGGTAATCTTAGAGACAGCGGAGGTGTCTTCTATTGAAAACTGCATGAATGGGTTATCGCCAGTTGAGTTTTTTTTGCTCAGTTTCGGATAAAGGTAAATGGCTGTTCCCGCAAGCAAGAGAAACAATACGAGGAGAAAGATGTTCTTTTTTTTCATGTTAGTTCTTCTTGGTCCAGCGCTTCTTTCTTGAGTAAACTACAGCTGTTCCGAAGATTGCTAAAACGAAGAGGGGAGAAGCGGTATTCAAGGATTTCCAATAATTTTTTTCGGTGGAAATTTTATCTTTATTCAACTTACGGACTTGAATATTTCTTGAGCGAACATCGATTAAGCTAGCATCATCTAATAAATAATTCACACAGTTCAGAAGTAAATCTTGGTTGTCATACATCACTCGTTTAAATTCTTTGCTATACCCTAAAGGCATTGGATAATCCTTTCCGTTTTCTGAGCGCACTTCATTGTAGGCAATGTCAGCGTCAGAAATGACAATCATACGTGTAGGTTCACTCGTGGCGCGGTATGCAATATCGGCAGACTTTCTTACGCTATCTGGAAGGTAGTCGTTGAAAGCTGAAGGGAAGGTGCCCTCCAGTAAAATACCCATGATTTGCTTTGGCTTATTATTGGTCTTGAAATACTCAGCTGTTTCACGCAACAATTCAAGGTCAATGCGAACAGGTGCTTTGAACTCTTTCGCCAATGCTGAAGAAAAGAGGAATGGCGTTTTGCGAATGTTTTTATTTTGATTAACGGTGTCTATTGATCCTGCGAATTCAGTGAAGATGGGGTCAAGATTCGCAGCAATGGGATGAGGGTGATTTTCAGATGTGAGAATAGGTGCAAAGTAGTTGCTCTTTTCCACATAGCTTCTTTGATTGCCCATTGGTCCGTTATCTAACATGATAGGAGCACCTTGAAAATCGATAACCATATTTCTATTCAGACGCACCCCGTATTCATAAAGCATTTCATACAATCCGTTTTCATTGGATACAGCCATGGCTAATCCGCCGGTTTTAATGCTATCTAAATCCATGTGTAAGGCATCGAGTAACCATAGTACTTTTCCACCGTTCATAATAAACTGGTCAATCAAAAAACGGTCTTTGTCTGGAACGACAGTGTCAGGACCAGCTACAATAAGCATGTCGTAAGCGTTTGAACGGTATTGAAATTCAGGAAGCTTGTCGCTCAACGCGTCCAATTTTCCGTTAATAGTAACGGGCTTAATGTTGTAATTATCTTTAAGAGCATAAGCCAAATACGAAAGGTTCATACGAGGTATTTCCTTGTGTCCCTCCAATACGCCAATCAGGGGCTTGCGATCGCGAAGAATTCTTCGGAAACTACTCGCCAATTCATACTCGAGATTGTTCACCGAGAAGTTCACCATTTCAGGATCTGACAATGGCATTTCGCTGCGCATGAATTGAACAGGATATTCTTTGCCCTTGTATTCAACAATAGCACCTGGCCAAATAATCTTGTTTACTTCAGCGCCGTCTTTTTCGTAGCTGATGTTCGAAAATTTCAAGCCTTTTTCATCCAGTGCCGCGAAAATTTCTTGACGCTTCTTTTCGTCGGCTTCTTCATACGGATCTATGAATTCATATTCGATTAATCCATCGCTTAAATTATTGAACTCAGCCAAACGCTCTTCAACGGCTTGTTCCAGACGCTTGTAATCTGCAGGAAATTCTCCGTGTAAGTATACGCGAACGTATACAGGTTCTTCCAAACTTTCCAACATCTCCAAAGATGTTTTCGAAAGTGAGTTTCTCTTTTCAGCAGTAATGTCTAGTTT
>Ga0315902_10010359_pt1 | contig 12333 bp, 12 predicted proteins | sample LakEriMetagenome_9_FD_203523 | JGI IMG/M metagenome (GOLD analysis project Ga0315902, IMG submission 203523) | Freshwater fungal communities from buoy surface, Lake Erie, Ohio, United States - Buoy 12 MA117 | ecosystem: Environmental > Aquatic > Freshwater > Lake > Lake biofilm | place: USA... | reverse complement strand
GAGGCGGCTGCAGGCGCAGCACCTGGTCCAGCATGGGCTCGCTGGCGATGTTCAGCAACACCGACAAGGGCGCATCGGCCTTGGAGCCCTCGGGTGGCGGGAAGGCGGTGGTCAGCACGCGCAGAAGCTCGGCCGCGTCGGGCTGCACATCAGGCCGTGTGGGCATCAAGGTCAACTGGACGCCGGCGATATCGCGGCGATGATCCACCACGGGGGCGTAGCCCAGTTGAATCTGACCGAACAGTGGCGAGTCTTGCATGCAGGTCGCGCGTTGAACGGGCCTGCCCTCAGCGGTAGGGGCCCTAACGTATGTACTCGAACAGCGACAGCCGCTGCACCATCGAATACGCTTTCAGCGCCGCATCGTAACTGGTTTGCCGGCTCTGAAACTGCGACACGGCCTCAACCATGTCCAAGTCCTCGGCCGCAGAACGCTCAGCCTGAGCCGCCACCTTGGTGTCGCCCAGGCGGGCCGATGCTCCCTCGATTTTCCCTAGGACCCCCCCAATGCCTGATCGCACTGAGATGAGTGTGCCCAGAGCGGAATCCAAATCCCGAAGCCCAGACTGCACAGTCTGTGTGACCTGAGCTGCCGTTCGCCCCCCCGCTTCAAGAGCGCTTGCAATCTTGTCGATCGCACCGAAGGGCGACAAGTCCCTCGTCGCTGGACTGACCTTGAAAGTATCTAGTCCGGAAGCGGGTGAACCCGTCACCGTCACGGCAATACCGTCGAACTCGATGGCTTGCCCTGATACGAACGGACGGGTTGCAGGTGACAGTGCGGGTGTGCCTGCGGGAGATCGTGAAACGGTGACTGAGATTCCAGACGCCGCACTTCCGGAAAAGCTCAAGGTGTAAGAAGCATCTCTGAGCAATGAGGGATCCGTGACACGGCCGGCGTCTATCCATGACCGTGGCTGATGGGTCAAGGGCGCCGTGGAGCTGGCTGCGTATGCGGTCTCGAAAACACCGTTTCCGGTTAGAGACATCAACCAGGTGGCCTTCCCATCGACAGACAGAGGCATGGTCTCACTGGAAGCTGCCAGCGCCTGGCCTGCCGTTCCCTTGAATTCGACACCCACCGCACCATCCACAAAGGGTGGCGAGGCAGCACCTTGCCCAGCAAACAGATAGCCGCCAGCGCCGTCGGAACGATTGGCCACGCCAAGAAGCTGCTGCCTCAGGCCGCGTAACTCTGAAGCAATTGAAAGCCTCTGATCATCGGAGTACGACGCATTACCGGACTGAACCACCAATTCGCGAACACGCTGCATGATGTCGACCCCGTCGCCCAATGCGGATTCAGCCAACGACATCGCCTGACGGCTGGCCTCTAGAGCACGCTGAGTTGCTTCAATCTGCGATTGCCGTGCTAACGCCCTTTCAGCGCGGGCGGCTTCCGTGGGATCGTCACTGGCCCTCGCGATCTTCTTTCCACTGACCAAGCGTTCCTGTGCCATCTGCAGAGACTCTTGCCGCCTTTGCAAGGTCTCTACGGACTGCTGGAATTGAGTGGCGGTGGTGATTCTCATGGTTTCAATTCCTGCGACGGACTCGCTTTTAAAGCTAGGAGCATGTGCTTACGTGCAATCCCGCCAGCCTCCACGACAGATGCCACGTTCACCCAGCTGCCTGCAGCAGCGTATCGAAGACCGACTGAGCAGCTTGCAGTACTTTGGCGGATGCTTGATAGGCCTGCTGGAACTGCAGCAGACGCGCCGCCTCCTCGTCAAGATTGACACCCGAATCAGAAGCGCGTCGCCTCTCTGATTGATCCGCAACTGCCGTTGAAATGTCAGACTTGGTGGTAGCACCTTGAACCCTGACGCCAATATCTGCCATCGCCGACGCGTAAGCGTCCGTGATCGTGCTGCCTCCGGCCCCACTGGAGCTCTTGCCCACGAGACTGGCATCTCGAAGTGCCACCATGGCCAATGCGTTCGTATTGTTCTGTCGCGGCTGGGTGGTTGGCGAAACAACGAAGGTATCGCCGTTGGCTGGCTGCCCGTTCAGGTGGATTTCCACCCCGGCAACGCTCAGTGGCGCTCCGGGTGTCCAGTCAACACTCGTGACGGTAGCGGCACCTGTGACATTGAACTTATTCGTGCTTGCCACGTAGCTGAGCGAAAAAGTGGTGTCGGGTGTGCTGCTGGTGACCTTGAGCGTTGAGACTGATGCTGTTCCACGGTTCTGCGCGCCGGCATTGACAACCGCGGGCGAAGCCGCCGCGATGCCGGCAGAAACATCCAGAACGCGTCTCATCAAACCAGCGGCATATGTCACTGGCTGCAGGAGAAATCGGTTTCGTGTGTCTAAACCTGGAGGCAGGGACAGTTCGAAACCGACCTCCGAAGGTAAAGACGTTAGCGCGAACTCCTTGCCATTACTTCTAGAGGTGACCTTCCATGCGCCGTCATAGGCCAGCAAGTACTCATCCGCCTGCAGTTTGGACGCATCCTTGACAGTCAGAGAAGGCGCGGTTGAACCGAAGTTGCTTACAGCCGCCTGCACCATCGCGAGCCTACCTGAGGCGACAGGATCATGGAAGTCAAAGAAGAGATCACCCCCGAACTGACTGTTCAAGTTGAGTCCATAGGACTGTTGTTTGTTCACTGAATCTACAAAGGCGGAGGCCATTTGGCCCAGTAGCACCCGACCACGCACCAAATCCTGGTTCTGAAACTGCAGAAACCCGGACAAGTCACCTCCAGCCAGGAGTCGGTCATCCAGCACCCTGACTGCCTGTCCTTCAGACATGGCCAAGGCGACCCTCTTGGCATCAAGCGGGTCCGCAATCACGGAGAGCTCTCGGGTACTACCACCCATAACGAGCGGGCGACCTCCCGCAATGAAGATGGCAATAGACCCGTCTTCGTCTTTGACCGTGTTGAGCTGTAACTTCTCGCTCAAGGCGCTGATCAGGCGTTCACGCTCATCCAATAAGTCGAGAGGCGCCTGCGCTTCACCCTGCAAAGATTGCACTTTCTGGTTGATGCGCGCGATGCTCTGGGCCAGGGAGTTCACCTGTTCTACCCCGTCGCGCAAGCCGGCTTCTACGTCCTGCTGCATGGCGTCCATGCGGTCAGAAGCGCCTGAGAACCTGTCAGCTGCTTCCGCAGCACGCGCCAGCACAACTTGGCGAGTTGCGTCATCAGCCGGTCGGCTGGCCACGTCGACCATGGCGTTGAAGAATTGTCCGGCTGCATAGCCGATCCCGTTCTCGCCTGGTGAGAAGACCTCCTCCAGTCTGCGCAACGACACTGCCCGGGTACGATCCATCGCGGCGACCGACTTGGTGTTTACGGCCTCGAGTGCGAGGTACTCGTCATGCGCCCGCGTGACGGCATTGACCTTCACCCCCCTGCCTAGGTAACCCGCCCCTGTGTTCTGGCCTTCGGCAGTTGTCAGTTCCACCGTCTGGCGGGAATAGCCCTTGACCCCTGCATTGGCAATGTTGTGCCCAGTTGTCTGCAAAGCCGTGTAGCTGGCAGTCATGGCCCGGGAACCAATGTTGAGCAAAGAAAACGAGCCCACGTCTCGAACCCTCAGGCCATGGCCCGCTGCAAGCGCAGGGTGGTGTTGATCACGCGCGACAGCTTCTCGGCGTAGGCGGGGTCGGTGGCATAGCCGGCCCGCTGCAACCCTTGAGCAAACGCGTTGGCGTCCTGACCGCGCGCCATGACCTGGGCGTAACGCGGGCTGTCCTTGATCAGCTTGGCGTAGTCAGCAAAGGACTCGGCGTAGCTGGAATAGGCCCTGAATTGAGCCTTGACGCGCTGCGGCTTGCCCCCGATGTACTCCGTGGTCCACACCTCAGCCGTCGGCCCCTTCCAGTTGCCACCCGCCTTGATGCCAAACAGGTTGTACGCGGGGCTGCCGTCGGCGTGGCGGATCTCCTTACGGCCCCAACCCGTCTCCAGCGCGGCCTGGGAGATCATGAATTCTGCGGGGATGCCTGTCTGCTGTTGAGCGGCTCTGGCCGCCTGGGTATGGTGCTGCACGAAGGTGGCCGCCGCGGTCTGCGGGATGCGCACCTCGGGGGCGGGCTGGGTGGCAGACTGCAGCGGTGCGGGCGTCGGGTTCGCGCTTTCCGTGCGCGGTATCGGACCCGGGTTGATCCCCATCTGGCGCTCCAGCTGCCTGGCGATCACATCCGACAGGCCACCTGGCATGCCCGCCATGCGGGTGGCCAGCTGGCTGTCCAGCATCTCGGTGCCCAGCTTGGACCCCTCGTTGTCGAACATGCCGGTGGCCAGGGTGGACGCGCGCATGCTCTTCATCAGCTCCTGCATGAAGAGCGACTCGAAGGCCTTCGCCGCCTCGCGCGCCGCACCTTTAGGGTCAGCGCTCGCCTTGAAGCGCAGGGCGTCCAGTGAGCGGACGTCAGCGCTGAGAGTGTTGGTGGGAGCCAGAGCCATGGCAGGACCTCAGATCACCTCGATCTCGGCCTTGAGCGCGCCGGCGCTGCGCATGGCCTGCAGAATAGCCAGCAGGTCCTGCGGCGTGGCGCCCAGGGCGTTCAGCCCCCGCACGACGTCAGCCAGCTTGGCGCCCACGGGCAGCTGCATCAAGGCCCCGCCCTGCTGAGCGATGGTGATGTCGGTGCGCTCGGTGACCGTGGTTTGACCCTGCGAGAAGGGCGCCGGCTGACTCACCGACGGCGTGGAGCTGATCGTGACCGAGAGGCTCCCATGTGCCACAGCGCAAGCGCCGAGGGTGACACTCTCGTTGAGCACCACCGAGCCGGTGCGGGCGTTGAGCACCACCCGGGCGGCAGGCCTGGCCAGCTCGATGCTCAAGTTCTCAATGTCGGCCAGAAAGCTGATGCGCTCGCCCGGATCAGCGGGGACCGCCACCGCCACCGTACGGCCGTCGCGCGCGGAAGCAACGCCCGGACCCTTGGCCGCGTTGATGGCCTGCGCCACCGCGCGCGCGGTATTGAAATCAGCCGCGACGAGACCCAGCTGGATGCTGTTGCCCTCCAGCAGCGGCGTGGGCACGGAGGCCTCCACCGTGGCGCCTTCGGGGATGCGACCGGCCGAAAGGTGGTTGATCTGCACCTTGGAGCCCCCAGCAGAAGCGCCCGCGCCGCCCACGATCAGGTTGCCTTGGGCCATGGCGTAGATGCGACCGTCGGCGCCCTTGAGCGGTGTGGCGATCAGTGTGCCCCCGCGCAAGCTCTTGGCGTTGCCCAGGGATGACACGTTGACATCGATGGTCTGGCCAGGCTGCGCGAAGGCCGGCAGCTGCGCCGTCACCATCACCGCTGCCACGTTGCGCAACTGCATGCTGGCACCGGCTGGCACGGTCACCCCCATCTGCTGCAGCATCGCCTGCAGGCTCTGGGTGGTAAACGGGGTCTGCGTGGTCTGGTCGCCCGTGCCGTCCAGGCCCACCACCAGACCGTAACCTGTCAGGGCGTTGGTTCTCACCCCCTGGATGGACGCGACTTCCTTGATGCGCGTGGCATGTGCCTTGGCCGGCCACATGACGCTCAGCGCCAGCAACAATGCGCTGACCAAGGCCGCCACAAAGCCCGGACGAGGCGCATCCGACAGCCTGCCCCATGACGACTGAGCCGATGCAGAGCGGCGGGGCCACGAGGTCCTGCGGGCACTGTCGGTCCTGGAGCGGTGACGCGGGGAAGCGGATGGATGACGCATGGCGGTGGCGGTGGATACAGGCTGCGCGGATTGCGACGGTTCAAGCCCTCGGCTCATTCTGGAAAAACTTCAGATCGGCAGAACGTTCAAAAAGAACCGGGAAAGCCAGCCAATTCGGTTGGCGTCAGCCGCTGGTCCGCGACCACGGTGCTGAACCCGCACATTGGCCACCATCGCGCTGGCGACGGTGTTGCCGGGTTGGATGGTGCGGGGGTCGACCTGTCCCGAGAATCTCAGCACGTCCACGTTGTCGTTAACGCCGATCTGCTTTTCCCCAGCAATCTGCAAGTGGCCGTTTGGCAGCACGCCCGTCACGATGACGGTGATCATTCCGGAGAAATCGTTGGTGTTTTCCGTGGCGCCCTTGCCCGCAAACGTGTTCGCCGACGAGCCGGAAATCGAAGCCCGGTCTAGCGGACTGGTCTTGACCAGCGGTACCGCCTTGAGGGCGCCTTCCAGGCTCCCAGACTTGTCCACCGAACTGTTGCTGGACTGGCTGGCGGTGACCTTTTCGACGATGCTGATGGTGAGCGTGTCTCCCACGAGCCGAGCGCGGTGGTCCTCGAAGAGCGGCCGGTACTGAGAGACCTGAAAGATGGCGCCGTTGGAGGGCGGTGTCTGTAGGGTAGGCACCGCTTGCACGGGACGGGTGTCGGCCAAGTCCACCTTGGGTGGTGCGTTAAAGGTGGCGCAGCCGGTCAAGGCGGCGAAGCCGGTTAACACGGCGAGCATGCGCAGACGCCGAGCGGCAGCCAGCTGGCCAGCAAAAGGACGAAGAAGTGGATGCATGATCGGACCCTGGAAGTTCAAATCTGTGACAGCTTCTGCAGCATCTGGTCGCTGGTCTGGATGGACTTGGAGTTCATTTCGTAAGCACGCTGCGTGGCGATCATGGATACCAGCTCCTCGACCACGTTGACGTTGCTGCCCTCGACGAAGCCTTGTCGTAACGACCCAATGCCGTTGCTGCCTGGGGCGCCCGCGTTGGGCGTGCCGGAAGAGGCCGACTCGGCGAAGAGGTTGCCCCCCAAGGGATCAAGACCACCCGGGTTCACGAACGTGGCGATCTGCAGCTGGCCCACAGTCTGCGGCTGGGGCTGCCCCTGCAGCGTGATGGCCACGGTGCCATCCTTGGCCACCGTGACGCTTCGCGCTGCCGCCGGAATGGTGATCCCAGGCTGCACGGTGTAGCCCGCGCTGGTCACCAGCTGCCCGTTGGCGTTGAGCTGAAAAGCGCCGTCGCGGGTGTAGCCAGCGGTGCCATCGGGCAGCTGCACCTGGAAGAAGCCCGAGCCTTCGATGGCCACATCGAACTGTCCTGAGGTCTGCGTCAGCGAGCCCTGAGAAAAGTTGCGCGAGGTGGCTGCAGCGCGTACACCCAGGCCGATCTGGAGCCCTGTGGGCAACTGGCTCTGCTCGGAAGTGGCTGCGCCGCTTTGGCGCAGGTTCTGGTACATCAAATCCTCGAACACCACGCCAGAGCGCTTGTAGCCATTGGTGGCCACGTTGGCGAGGTTGTTGGCGATGGCATCCAGCTTGGTCTGCTGGCCCTCCATGCCGGTCTTCGAGATCCACAGTGATCTGATCATGGTGTGCCCTCCTGTCAAGGCGTGGACACGATGATCTGCGGAACTTGAGGGTGACCAGACGCGGAAAAGGGCCCTGAAAGGCCCCCTTCTTTTCCGGTCTCAAGCGTTTGGTGGAGAGGGCCCGTTCGAGCCCTGCGCTCCCTGGCCAGAACCGCTACTGCTGACCCAGCAGCTTGGTCGCCGCTTGTTCCTTCTGCTCGGCCGTCTGCAGTGCCTTCATTTGCTGCTCGAACTGCCGAGCGGCGGCGATCATGGCCACCATGGATTCGATGGCGTTGACGTTGGAGCCCTCGAGAGCGCCGCTCTGCAGCCTGGCTGCGGGGTCGGCCGCCAAGTCACCGTCGGCGCCGCGGAACAGACCATCCGTGCCCCGCTGCAGCGGAGCCTCAGGGGTCACCAGCTTGAGCCGCCCCACCGGTTGCGGCCTTTCCCGGCCCACCTTGGCCGAGACGGTGCCGTCGGCAGCCACCTCCACCGTGGCGTTGGCTGGGATGGTCAGCGGGCCACCATCGCCCACCACGGGCCGGCCCTGCACATCGGTCAATACCCCTTCGGCGTTGACCTCGAGTGCACCTGCGCGGGTGTAAGCCTCGGTGCCGTCGAGCGCCTGCACGGCCAGCCAGCTGTTGCCCTTGACCGCCACGTCCAGCGGGCGTCCTGTGGTCTGCACCACGCCCGGCGCGTTGCTGTAGCCCACCGTGGATTCGAGCGCGTAGACGCGCGTGCTCGCACCATCGCCACGAACGGGGATGGCCCGGAAGGCGGCCAACTCGGCGCGAAAGCCATTGGTGGAGGCATTGGCCAGGTTGTGGGCCACCACCTCCTGGCGGTGCATGGTGGCCTTGGCGGCCGCCATGGAGAGGTAGATCATGCGGTCCATCAGGGAACCTCAGCGACTCAAGCCCGGAAGGTCAGCGCATGTTCAGGAAGGTCTGGGTGACCTGATCCTGCGTCTTGATTGATTGCGCGTTGGCTTGGTAGGTGCGTTGCGCGGTGATAAGGTTCACCAGCTCGGCCGTGAGGTCAACATTGCTTTCCTCCAGTGCACCGGCCACGATATCTCCGAGATTACCGGTACCAGGCACGTCCACTACTTTGGTTCCAACAGCTTGGGTTTCCTTCCAGGCATTACCCCCTACAGACTGGAGTCCCTGGGGGTTGCGAAAGCTGGCGATAGCCAGTTGACCTGTATCCCGCGTCTCCCCGTTCGTAAAACGTGCAGTCAAGACACCTTTATCGTTGAACGAGAACCCACTCAAGGTACCCACTGGATATCCATCCTGAGTGAGTTTGCTGACGGAGTAGTCACCTGCCTGCTGGGTGACACCTGCCAAATTAAGACTCAAATCACCGTTGGGTGCAGGGGTTGCAGCACCTGCACCTGCACCTGCACCGGCACCGGCACCTGCCGTGCCAGTGCTCACGGCGAACTGATACCTAAGACCGGTAGTCCCAACAGAAGAGGTACCGGTTGTCGGATTGAGAGCAGCTTCCAGGTCAGCTGCACTCAACGTCAATGCAGTAGCAGTAGCCACTGGCGCGGCCGTACCTTGACCAACGCTGGGTGGCCCCTCGCCAGCCACGGAGCCCGTAAAGTCAAGTGAGCCGATCTTCGTACCCGCTACCGGCACCTTGAAACCATTTGCAGTGGCGAACACATCCCATTTGCCAGCATCACTCTTCCTGTAGAAAGTGCTGATCTCCACAGCCTGGCCCAATTGGTCATAGACCTTGATGGACGAGGAGTAATTGAAGCTGTCCCCGTTTTTTGGGTCAAAGTTGGCAGTTTTCTTGCCATCCAAACTGTTTAGATTGAAGCTTTGGACAATTTCTTTTGTTGCCTTTTGAGTTAGTCGGGCATCGGGAATCTTTAATTCCTGCAGCTGACCCTTACGAATTGCGCCTGATGAATCCGCTCCATAGCCAAGCAGTCGTGCGCCATCGTTGTTCACTATCCATCCATCCTTGTCGGTCTTGAATTGACCGTTCCGAGAGTAAAGCGTGGTCTTCGCTCCATCTCCACCTTCAGATTCGTTGGACACCTGAATCTGGAAATAGCCATCGCCGTTGATAGCCAAGTCTAGATTTCGACCGGTCGTGGAGATACTTCCCTGAGTGTGGTCTTGAGTTACCGCCGCGAGGCTTGAACCGATACCTGCACTTCGCTGCCCTCCCGCAGCCTCCGCGTACAAATCTGAGAACTCTGCCCGTGAGGACTTCGCACCGATGGTGCTTGCGTTCGAGATGTTGTTGGCAATCACCTCCAAGTTGACCGCAGCGGCGCTAAGACCAGATAAACCTTGCTGAAAGCTCATGATGTTTCCTTACGCGAATGTTGTGGCAGGTTGGGCGAACGTTGGCTAAAGATGCCTGTCTGGATCTCAGGACCAAGTCTTGATCTGGGTGACGGGCGTGGGCCCCGAACGCACCAGTTGCAGTACCAGTCCATCGGGGCCCGCAGTCACTGCATGGACACGGTCGGCGGTTTCGGTGCTGGCTCTGATCGAGTCGGCACCCGAGCGGGCATTGACGCGAAAGCTCAATCCTGCAGGATTCAGTCCGTCGGGTACTGGCCAATGGAAGGCCCGACGGCCGGACGCCTGAGCACCTAGATCCATTTGTCCAACAACTCGTCCAGCAGCCGACAAGACTTCCACGGTGACCGAATCGGCGGGACCTGCGAGCTCGAACGCTCCCAGACCCTTTCCGTCTTCCACCGCAAGCGCAGTGCCTGCTGTCCAGACTTGACGGCCGATCATGCCGGCGCCTTGAAGCGTCTGGGACTGCAAGAACTGGCCGGACATCTTCTGCAGAGTGGTCTCCATTTTGTCGAGACTCGCACTCGGGTTTAGCGCCGAGAGCTGGGTAGACAACTTCTCGGTCATGGCCCCAACAGAGGTGTTGAGCTTCTCGATACCCGCCACGGTGTTGATCTGCGCCATCTGTGAAGTCAGTTGGGCGTTGTCCATGGGGTTCATGGGATCCTGATTCTTCAACTGCGTGACGAGCAACTTGAGAAACCGGTCGCCAGACTCCTCATTGCTGATGGCAGTGGCGCTCTTGGACCCACCAGTTGTGGTGGCAACGTCGGTAACGGAAGGGATGGCAGACAAGGCGCTCACGGGTGACCTCAGGGCGGACAAAAGAAACGTTCAGGCAAAGGCAGTTAGTTCAGCAGAGAGTGGGCGCGCCTCACTGCCCCATCTGCAGGGTCTTGAGCAACAGGCCCTTGGCTGTGTTCATGACCTCCACGTTGTTCTGGTATGACCGCGAGGCGGAGATCATGTTGACCATCTCCTCCACCGCGCTCACGTTGCTGAAGGTCACGTAGCCTTCGGCGTCGGCAGCGGGGTGCTTGGGGTCGTGCACGCGGCGCCCGGGCGACTCGTCCTCCCTGACTGTGCTGACGCGCACACCGGCCGAGCTGTCCGGGCCCAGCGCCCCGCCTGCGCCCATCAGGGCGGTCTGGAACACCACCTGCCGCGCCTTGTAGGCCTTGCCGTCGGGCCCGGCCACAGTGTCCGCATTGGCCAGGTTGGAGGCCACGACATTCAGACGCTGGCTCTGCGCGCTGACGGCACTGCCGGCCACGTCGAAGATGCGGAACATACTCATGGTTCAGACTCCTCAGCCGCCGTTGTGGCTCTTCATGGCGTCGAGCATGGTGCGCACGCTGCCGTTGATGAAGCGCAGCGTGGACTCGTACTTGACCGTGTTGTCGGCAAAGGCTGCGCGCTCGCGGTCCATATCCACCGAATTGCCGTCCAGATTGGTCTGGGCTGGCGCTGCGTAGCGCAGCATCGCCCCAGCGCGGCGCGAGGGGTCCGACGCACCACCACCCGATGTGGCCTCACGCAAAGCCTTGGCGAAGTCGAAGTCCCGGGCCACGTACCCTGGGGTGTCGGCGTTGGCGATGTTGCTGGCAATCATGCGCTGACGCTCGGCCCGCATCACGAGGGCTTCGGCCTGGAAGTTCAGCGCATTGGTCAGTCGGTTGATCATGTGGAGGCCCTCTTGAGTTGGGCTTGAATGCTGGCGATTCTCGGCAGGCGACACGCGCTCCATGGCCCGAAAAGAACGGGAATGCAGCCTCATTTCCCAGCCTGTCCTGATGAGCGCGGCCCTACATTGGCGAGCGTGAAGAACCTGCATCACCGCACCACCCGCATGAAGACCTGCACACCTTCCAGGAAGCGCCTGCCCTGGCGATGGCTTGCCGCCACAGCCTGGCTGGCCTTCAGCAGCGCAAGCGCCCAGCCCACCCTGGACCCCGCATGGACAGCCATGGCCCAGAAAGCGGCACAGGACGCCGCTCGCGCTGCCTTCGGCGACCGCGTGCCCGTTCGGGTTGAGGTGGAGGCAGGTGCGCTGGATCCCCGACTGCAATTGGCCCCATGCGCGCGGGTGGAAGTCTTCCTGCCGCCTGGACAGCGAGCGTGGGGCCGCACACGCATCGGCTTGCGGTGCGCGCAGGGCACGGTGGCCTGGAGGGTCACCTTGCCCATGAATGTGAAGTTGTGGGCCCCTGGTTTGGTGCTGTCAGCTTCGTTGCCTGCTGGCACCGTGCTGGCGCCAGGTCATCTCAAGATGGCCGAGGTGGACTGGTCGGAGCGAGATTCTCCGGTGCTGGTGCATGAGCCCGCAGCGGTGGGACGTACCCTGGGCATCACGGTGTCGGCTGGCGCGGCGCTTCGCCAGGAGCACCTCAGAAAACGCCAGTGGTTCGAATCTGGAGACACCGTGCGCTTGACGGCCGTGGGCCCGGGGTTTTCCATCCAGGGCGAAGGCGTCGCGCTGAGCGCGGGCATTGAAGGCCAGAGCGTGCGCATCCGTACCGAGTCTGGTCGCCTGGTGACCGGCACGCCCACCGGAGTGCGTCAAGTGGAGGTCACACTGTGATCACGGAAGACCCATCTGCAAAGGCAGTTCTGGCCAAAGGGCTAAAGTTGGACCATGGAATGACCGATAGAGCGACACAAGGGGTGGCGCATTTGCCCTCAACCCTCAGGAGCACACCATGAAGATCGGCCCGTTTGAACCCAAGAGTCTCCCGACACCCGTGTCGGGCGAGCGCAAGGTCT
>Ga0315902_10010358_pt1 | contig 12335 bp, 12 predicted proteins | sample LakEriMetagenome_9_FD_203523 | JGI IMG/M metagenome (GOLD analysis project Ga0315902, IMG submission 203523) | Freshwater fungal communities from buoy surface, Lake Erie, Ohio, United States - Buoy 12 MA117 | ecosystem: Environmental > Aquatic > Freshwater > Lake > Lake biofilm | place: USA... | reverse complement strand
GGCGGTTCGCCGTAGAGATCGTTGAACAGGTCGTAGAGCGACGGCTTGTGGCTGGTGACGAAGACTCCTGAGCTCACCGGCCCCGTGGCCTGAGGATTTTTCTCCGCCGCCACGAGGTCTTCGCCGTCGCCGACGCCGTCGCGAGCCCAGGGAAATGCAAACGAATCACCGCCGGAGAGCGGCAGCCAGCCGACGAGCGCGCGGCCGCAGGCGTCGCGTTGGCCTCCGAGCAGCGCCACGGTTGCCGCCACGACGAGGCACGCGGCGAGCCCCACGGGCCCGGGCAGCGACCAGCCGCCAGGGCGGTTCACCGCTCGCGCCGTCAGGCCAGCGACTGCGACGGCGGCATATCCGGCATTGACCGCGGCCGTCGCCCGGTGATCGTTGACGATCGCCGCGAGCACCACCATGAAGAGCGTCGTCGCCAGGGCGAATCGGGTCTCGCTCGCCGAGGTGCCAATGGCGAGGATGGCGAGCAGCACCCCGCGGAAACACGCCAGGAGTTGTCCTTCGGGGCTCGAGCCCTCGCCGCCGCAGGCCGTCGGCAGCCCGTGCCAAGCGGCGATGGCGGCAATCGCCGGCGGCGGCACCGCCGCCAGGATCGCGATCGATGCGCCCGCCGCGCCGCGCTGCATGGCTGGCCACGTGGCGGGAAGCCGATAGCCCGTCCACCGCAGCGCGACCGCCCACAGCGTCCAGCCCACGCCGCCGAGCACGGCCCACCAGACCGAGGCATCGGCCGGCACGTCGACCAACTGCTCGGCGATGAATGCGGCGGCGATGGTGAGCCAGTCGATGAGGGTCATGTCAGCAGGCGGCTCCCGCGGCAGAGGCGCGCCGGACGTCCGGGTCGTGGCTCACGCGCGCCAGGAGCGCGTCGAGGGCGGCAATCGGATCGGGCTCGGGCGACACGTGCAGCACGAGCTCAGGCCAGCCTCGGCCGGCCGGCAGACCGGGCGGCAATGCGTGATCGCCCACGATGATCCAGAGCCTCTTTCGCCGCGGATGCGACGCTGGGCCGCCGACCGCGGCGGCGATGCTCTCGCGGCCCTGCGGCGTCGTGAGCAGAATCTCGAGATCGACGGCCGCGGGCCGACCGCGCTCGGCGGGTGCGGGCGTATCCACGAGCGGCGTCGGCTCGAGGCAGGCAAGCTCGTCCAGCAACTGCGCGACGTCGGCCGGTGTGCGGGGGGAAGATGCCTCACGTCCCGGCCAGCTGATCTCAAACGTCACGCCGCGCACGAGCCATGGCTCGATGATCGCGAAGGCGATGCCGACGAGGGCATCGAGCGTATGGTCCTGCCGGGCGTCTGCGGCGGCCTGGCCTCCTGGCAGCGTGCGGTGATCGATCACGAGCCGCACGGCAGCCGCCGCCGTGCCGGGCCGCTCACAAACGACGAGCGCATCGCGGCGGGCGGTGTGGGCCCAGTGGATCGATCGCATGGAATCGCCCGCGCGATAGTCGCGGGCACCGATCGGGTCGCCGGAGTGGCCGGTGATCCGCTCGCTCGTCTCGCGGCCTGTGCCGGCCGCGGCCACGAGGCTGGCGGGCATCCGCACGGCGGCTGACGCGGGCCAGACGATCACCTGCTCGGGCATCGCGATCGCCCGCCGGGCCATGACGATGCCCAACGGCTGGCTGCTCTCGATGGCCGGCGCGGACCGCGGAAATCGCCCCCGCCGATGCGGCACGACGGCGACCCGCTCGGCTCGTCCATCCGCCGCCACCGCTGCGTCGTTCGCCGGGGCGCGCTGTTCGCCAACGGGCCAACGCACCGCGACCTGCGGTCGCCACCATGGCAGGAACGATCGCCTGGCAAGCGTCGCGGTGAGCGCGTCGCCAACCCGCGCGCGGCGGCGATCCCAGGTGATCGTCATGGTCGCGCCGCGCACGGCGATCCAGGGGCCGATGCAGCCGATCACGAGCGTGGCGATGATTCCGCCCAGGAGCGGCAGCACCCGCGCCGACACGAGCACCAACGCGAGCCCTGCGACGGCCGCGGCGCCGACGAGAGGACAGGCCGGATGCCGAAGTATCCGCTCCGCCCCCTCGACGGTTTGCAGTCTGGTTCGCACCACTCCGTGAGCGTGCATCAACTCTGCTCCCGAGACTCCGGCCACCATGGCTCGTCTTGCAATCTAGTTGCAAGAGTATCATATATGCATCGCCATGCCGATGCTGGGAAATCTGCCCGGTTGGTGGCCGGAAGCTGCCCCAGTGGCGTCGGGGCAGGCTGTCTTCGCCGAGCAAAGGTCCCGCGGAGGATCGTGGATGGCTCATCCGAGCCCGCCTGTTCCGTGCGCTTCGCCCTGCCGTGCCGCGAAAATGCGCAGCGATTCCAGGCTGGGTGCGCGGCTTCGCGAAGCTACAAAAACCCGCGATTGTCGGCGGAAACGTGGTGCCCTAGAGTACGGGCATCCTCGATCACCCCGCGGGCACGATGACGACGTACAACCTCACCCACCTTCGCCAACTGGAAGCCGAGAGCATCCACATCATCCGCGAAGTCGCGGCCGAGTTTGAAAACCCGGTGATGCTCTATTCCATCGGGAAGGATTCGGCCGTGATGGTGCGGCTCGCCGAAAAGGCGTTTTATCCGGCCAAGCCGCCGTTTCCGCTGATGCACATCGACACCACCTGGAAGTTCCAGGAGATGTACCGGCTGCGCGACGAGTACGTCGCCCAGGAGCTCGGCTTCAAACTGCTCGTGTACACCAACGAGGAGGGACGGAAGCAGGGGATCAATCCGATCACGCACGGCAGCAAGGTGCACACCGATATCATGAAGACGCAGGCCCTGCGGCAGGCGCTCGACAAATACCGGTTCGATGCCGCCTTCGGCGGAGCCCGCCGCGACGAAGAGAAATCGCGGGCCAAGGAGCGGGTGTTTTCGTTCCGCGATGAGTTCCACCGCTGGGATCCGAAAAACCAGCGGCCCGAACTCTGGAGCCTCTACAACACGAAGGTGCGAAAGGGAGAGAGCATCCGTGTGTTCCCCCTCTCCAACTGGACAGAGCTCGACGTCTGGCAATACATCCACCTCGAGAAGATCCCGATCGTGCCGCTGTATTTCGCGAAGGAGCGGCCGATCGTGTGGCGCGACGGCGTGATGATCATGGTCGACGACGAGCGGCTCCCTCTGCATCCGGGGGAGAAACCCGAGCTGCGCCGCGTGCGGTTTCGCACGCTCGGCTGCTACCCGCTCTCGGGCGCCGTCGATTCCGCCGCCACAACGCTCCCCGAGATCATCCAGGAGATGCTGCTCACCACGTTCTCGGAGCGCCAGGGCCGGCTGATCGACTCCGACGAGGCGGGCAGCATGGAGAAGAAGAAAAAGGAAGGCTATTTCTGACAGGCTCGAGCCTGTTCCACTTTCATGTCACATCAATCCAGCCTGATCGCCACGAACATCGACGAATACCTCGCGCAGCACGAGCGCAAGGAGCTCCTGCGGTTCATCACCTGCGGGAGCGTCGACGACGGCAAGAGCACGCTCATCGGCCGGTTGTTCTACGAGTCGAAGATGATCTACGAGGATCAGCTCGCCGCCATCAAGAAAGATACGTCGCGGTACGGCACGACGGGCGACGAGGTCGATCTCGCGCTGTTCACCGACGGCCTCGAGGACGAGCGGCAGCAGGGGATCACGATCGACGTGGCGTATCGGTATTTTTCGACCGACAAGCGAAAATTCATCATCGCCGACACGCCCGGCCATGAGCAGTACACGCGCAACATGGCGACGGGCGCCTCGACGGCCGACCTCGCGATCATCCTCGTCGACGCCCGGCACGGCGTGATCACGCAGACGAAGCGGCATTCGTTCATCGTGTCGCTGCTCGGCATCAAGCACATCGTGGTCGCGATCAACAAGATGGACATCGTGGGCTACGACCAGGCCGTGTTCGAAAGGATCCGGGCGGATTACGTCGATTTTGCATCCCGGCTCGAACTCCCCGACGTGCACTTCATGCCGATCTCGGCGCTCAAGGGCGACAACGTCGTGACCCCGAGCCCGAACATGCCGTGGTACACGGGCTCCCCGCTGATGCCGCTCTTGGAGACGGTGTACATCGGCTCCGACCGCAACCTCGAGGACTTCCGGTTTCCGGTGCAGCTCGTGCTGCGGCCAAACCTGAACTTCCGCGGGTTCGCCGGCACGATCGCCTCGGGCATCATCCGCCGGGGGGACGAAATCATGTCGCTCCCCTCGCGCAAGAAGAGCCGCGTGCAGTCGATCGTGACCTTCGACGGCGAGCTCGAGGAGGCCTTCGCCCCGCAGTCGGTGACGCTCACGCTCGAAGACGAAATCGACTCGAGCCGCGGCGACATGCTGGTGCGGCCCGGCAACGTGCCGAAGGTCGACCACAAGTTCGAGGCCTCGATCGTATGGATGAGCGACGAGCCGCTCGTGCCGGGCAAGCAGTATCTCTTCAAGCAGACGAGCAAAGTGACGACCGGCGCCGTGAGCACACTCCGCTACCGGATCGACGTCAACACGCTCCACCGGCAGCCGGCGCCGGCGCTCGGCCTCAACGAGATCGGCCGCTGTGCCATCACGCTCACGAGCCCGATCGCGTTTGACGCCTACCGGCGCAACCGGGCCACGGGCGCATTCATCATGATCGACCGGGTGACCAACGCCACCGTCGGCGCCGGCATGATTCTCGATCGCGAGCCCAACGAGGCGGCATCCGACCACTGGGGCGACGCGGCCGAGCCGCACCTCCACGGGCAGCTGAGCGGCGTGACAGCCGAGGAGCGCGAGGCCAGGTTTGGGCAGAAGCCCGTCACCCTCCTCCTCACGGGGCTCACGGGCTCCGGAAAATCCACGCTCGCCCGGGCGCTCGAACGGCGGCTCTTCGACCTCGGGCGCGCCGTCGCCGTGCTCGACGGGCAGAACATGCGGCTCGGCATCAGCAAGGATCTCGGCTTCTCGGCCGGTGAGCGGAGCGAAAATCTCCGCCGGAGCGTCGAAGTGGCCAGACTCTTCAACGACTCCGGCATCATCTGCATCGGTGCGTTCGTCGCGCCCGACGAGGAGGTGCGAAAGAAGGCCGCGGAACGGATCGGCGCCGACCGCTTCCTCGTCGTGCATCTCGCGGCACCGATCGAGGTCTGCCGGACCCGCGACACCGACGGCCACTATGCGCTCGCCGACACGGGCGAGTTCGCGAACTTCCCCGGCGTCACGGCCCCCTACGAGCCGCCTGCACAGCCAGATCTCGTGCTGCCCACGCACGAGTGGCCGGTGAGCCGGTGCGTGGACGCGCTCGTGCAGCTGCTCGAATCCCGCGGCGTCCTATGACCGCCCGCGTTCGCATCGGCATCCTCACCGTCTCCGACCGCGCCAGCCGCGGCGAGTATGCCGACGAGGGCGGGCCGGCGATCCGCACCTACCTGGCCGAGGTGCTTGAGAGCGCCTGGGAAGCCCAGGAACGGATCGTGCCCGACGACCTCGAGGCGATCGCCGGGGCCATCCAGGGGCTCGCCGACGCCGGCTGCTGCCTCGTCGTCACCACCGGCGGCACGGGCCCTGCCCCGCGGGACGTGACGCCAGAGGCCACCGAACGCGTGTGCACGAAACTCCTCCCGGGGTTCGGCGAACTGATGCGGAAGGTGTCGCTTGAAAAAGTGCCCACGGCGATCCTCTCGCGGCAGACGGCCGGTGTCTGCGGCCGGGCCCTCGTGGTGAACCTGCCCGGGCGGCCGAAGAGCATCCGCGAGTGCCTGGATGCGGTGTTTCCTGCGATCCCCTACTGCATCGACCTGATCCACACGGGCGTTCCCCACGCCCCGCGGCTCGAAACGAAGCCGGAGCGGCTCGTGGCCTTCAGGCCGAAAGGCGCCTGAGCGTACGGGCGAGCTCGGGGGCGAAGTAGGTGAGAATGCAATCAGCGCCCGCCCGCTTCATCACGAGCACGCTCTCGATGGCTGCCTTCCGCCCGTCGAGCCAGCCGTTGGCGGCCGCGGCCTGGATCATCGCGTACTCCCCGCTCACCTGGTAGGCGAGCGTGGGCACGCCGAAGGCCTGCTTCACCCGCCAGATCACGTCGAGCGCGGTGCCGGCCGGCTTCACCATCACCATGTCGGCCCCTTCGGCAAGGTCGAGGGCGACCTCGCGCAGGGCCTCGTCGCCGTTGGCCGGATCCATCTGGTAGGTCTTCTTGTCGGCCACGCCAAGCGATGCCGCCGTGGCGAGGGCTGCATGGCTGCCGAGCGCGTCGCGAAATGGCCCGTAGAACGCCGACGCGTACTTCGCCGCATACGAGAGGATGCACACGTCATGCCGACCTGCCGCATCGAGCGCCGCGCGGATCGCCCCAACGCGGCCATCCATCATGTCGCTCGGGGCCACGACGTGGCAGCCGGCCTCGGCCAACACGACCGCCTGCCGACGGAGCACCTCGACCGTCTCGTCGTTGAGAATCCTGCCGTCGCGGAGGAGGCCGTCGTGACCGTGCGTCGTGTAGGGATCGAGCGCCACGTCGCAGATGATGCCCACCGCATCGCCCGTCTCCTTGCGCACCGCCCGCACGGCTCGGCAGAGCAGGTTGTCGGCATCGAGGGCGAGGCGACCGTCGTCGGTCTTGTGGCGGGCGTCGAGTACCGGAAAGAGTGCGATTGCCGGAATACCGAGGGTGGCGGCCTCGGCTGCCGCCTTCACGATGCCGTCGATCGAGAGCCGCTCCACGCCCGGCATGCTCGCCACCGGGTGGCTCGCCTCGTGCTCGTGAACGAACAGCGGCCAGATCAGGTCGGCCGGCGCGAGAGCCGTGTCCGCGACCATCCGGCGCAGCCAGTCGTGTTGACGCGTGCGGCGGAGGCGGGTCGTGGGATAGCGGCCGGGATGATGGAGCATGGGACGGTGCTACCGCGTGGCGGTGGCGCAGGAGGTGTCGGTCTCCCAGACGACGATTCGATTCACCTGAATGGGCAGATCGCCGAGCACCGTGGGCGCCACCACTTCGAGCAGGTAGCGGGCCATGTTCTCGGCCGTCGGGTTGTACGGCAGCACGAAAGTCTTGCTGGGTTCGACGAGTGCGAGCGCCGAAATGCCGTTCGTGTCGGCAGCCGACACGATGAAGCCGTGGTCCCAGTGCTCGTCGATCCAGCCGAGGAGCCGCCGCTTGATCACAGCGAAGTCCACGATCCGGCCGACCTCGTCGAGCACGGCGCCGCCGTCCCGCGGAGCGACCTCGACATCCACTTTGTAGTTGTGGCCATGGAAGAATGCGCACTTCCCCTCGTGGCCGAGGAGCCGGTGCCCCGCGCAGAACGACAGCTGCCGCATGATCGAAAGCTGCGTCGGGCCGGAGGCGGGCATGGCGAAGGCGTCCTGCTCTGGGGCCGTCAGGCGGAGACGGCCGCTCCCGTCGCGGGCTCGATCCGGATCGGCTGGATGTCGAACTTCGGGTTTTGCCCGAGGAACCGGCAGGGATTGTTGTGGAACACCTCGATGGCTTCCTGCAGCGAGTGCCCCCGCCGGCGAAACTCGAGGATGCACTCCTGGAGCGTGAAGGGATCGCTCGGCCCCCAGTCGGCCGACGAGTTCACGAGGATCCGCTCGGTGCCGTATTTTTCGAGCATGTCGACAGCCCGCTTGGGCGAGCACTTCGTGATCGGATAGAGCGTGAAGCCGACCCAGTAGCCCGCATCGAGGCAGGGACGGATCGTCTGCTCCTCGACGTGGTCGATCCAGATCCGCTCGCGATCCACGTTCATCCCGGCGAGCACCTCGAGCACCCGCTTCGTGCCATGGGCCTTGTCGGCCAGGTGCGGCGTGTGGATCAAGACGAGCTGTCCGTGCCGCATCGCGATCTCGACATGCGCCTCGAGCGACTCACACTCATTTCTAGTCGACTTGTGCAGCCCCGTCTCGCCCACCCCGAGCACCGTCGGCTTGGCGAAGAACTCCGGAAAGTGCTTCAGCACCTCGCGCGTGAGCACGGGGTTCTCGGCTTCCTTGGGGTTCACGGCCACCCAGGAAAAATGCCGGATGCCGTACTGCGCCGCCCGCGTCGGCTCGAACTCGCTGATCTGCCGGAAGTAGTCGATGAACGTCTCGGGATACTTCCGGTCGAACCCGGCCCAGAAGGCCGGCTCGGCCACGGCCACGACGCCGCTCATCGCCATCCGCTCATAGTCTTGCGCGGTGCGGGCGATCGCGTGGTAGTGCGGCTGAATGATCTGCATGGGTGTCGTCCCGGCGGGCGGGCGGTGCTAGATGGTCGCAAACAGTTCGAGGAGCGCGACGGTCCGCTCCGCCGTGGGCCTCGGCTCGGCGACGATCTCGAGCGCTCGGCGGATCACGGCCAGCCTCTTCTCATCCGTGGCCGCCTGACCGTTGCGATCACCGGCCCGGGCGACGGCAGCGTCATAGCGGTCGAGATAAGCGGCGATTTCGAGCAGCTGATGCCGCGACTCGAGGAAGTACGTCTCGACGACTTGGGAGGGGGTGAGCATCGGGGGCACTCGGGAGGCACGAACCTCTCAATAATACATCGCTCTCCAAGCAACGGGAGGGCGTGACTCATATCATCTGGCCCGGCTCGGGGTTACCCCGTACCCATGGTGGGGCAAGCGTCCCGCTTGCCATCGGTCGCTTGCTGGCGGGACAGCTGACAACCACCCGCATTCGGAGCCGGCGGTAGGCATGCTCGACTCCGGTCGTGTTGAGAGTACAGGACTCGTGGGTTTTGCTCAGACGCCGATAGTCCTCAACGACTCCCTGCGTCTGCGCGTGCCCACCGACCGACTCCGCCGAAAGTCCTGAGCGACTACGAGTTGGGGAGGCGAGGGGTTACCCCTACCGTTGAGACGGCGTATGTGACCAGCGCAGCCATGGATGGCGCAGCGCAGGCACATCCGAGTGAGCGGAGGCCACGAGGGCCGCAGCGAACGTCCGGCGAGACGGTACGGGGTAACCCCGAGCCGGCGCGCCCAACGGCTCGAACGTCCGGCGAGCGGGATATGGGGAGCCCGAAGCCGGATTGGCTCGCAGGCTTAGAGCTGCGTCGGGTTCGGGGCGTCGCCGTAGACAGCCTTCGGGTCGAAGGCCTTCTCGTGCTCGGTGAACTCAAGGGCGGTGTGCCGGGCGCGGTCCGCGCCAACGGGCACCTTACGGTAGAAGCAGCTGCGGTAGCCGACGTGGCAGCTTGCGCCGCCGGCGATCTCGACCCGCAGCCAGACGCAGTCCTGGTCGTCGTCGATCCGCATCTCGGTCACTTTCTGCACGAGCCCGCTCGTGGCCCCCTTGTGCCAGAGCTGCTGGCGGCTGCGGCTCCAGTAATGGGCCTCGCCGGTTTCGATCGTCTTGGCGAGGGCCTCGCGGTTCATCACCGCCACCATGAGCACCTCGCCGGATGCGAAATCGGTGGTCACGCAGGGAATCAGGCCGGCCGCGTCGAACTTGGGTGCGAGGTCATGCCCCTCCTCGACCTGCTCGATCGACACTCGCTTCCCGAACAATGCTTCCGACGACGCTTCTGCGGCCACGACGCTCGACTCCTCGCTGAAGGGATGGTTCGACACGACTCGAACCGCTTCGAGTGTACCGTCGAATCGGCCGTTGACCGACCCACCGGCGCGGCCGTACGCTGCGCGAGGTAACGCACCTGTCAGCGGAGGGCGAACGATGCGCGTGTGGACGTTTTGCGGCGGGATCACGGTGGTTTTCGGCGTGCTTGGTGCCGGATCGGCGGTCGCACCAGCCGCCGACTGGCCGACGTTCCGCGGCCCGGGCCGGACGGCCGTCGCCCCCGACACCAATCTCGTCGAATCGTGGCCGGCAGACGGCCCCACGCTCGTCTGGCACTCCGCCGGCGCCGGCCGCGGCTACGCGAGCCTGGCGATCGCCGGGGAGAAGATCTTCACCCTCGGCGACGGGCTCTCCACGGCGGGTGATGCCGACGAATACCTCTCCTGCTTCGATCGCGCGAGCGGCAAGCAGCTCTGGAAGACGAAGACGGGCAGCCCGTGGGCCGATGGTCAGGAGTCGTGGCAGAGCTCGCGCAGCACACCGACCGTCGATGGCGACACGGTGTATGTGATCACGCCGTTCGGCCAGCTCGTGGCCTGCGACACCTCCACCGGCCGGGAACGGTTTCGTGTCGATCTCAAGGCCACGTTCGGCGGCACGAAGGGCGACTCGTGGGGCTACAGTGAGAGCGTGACGATCGACGGCGACCGGCTCGTGTGCACGCCGGGCGGCGAGCAGGCCACGATGGTCGCGCTCGACAAGAAGACGGGGCGGCCGCTGTGGAGCTGCCCGATGAAGGGCGATCGCGGCGCCGGCCACGCGTCGATCGTGACGGCCGACATCAGCGGGCGGAGGGTCTATCTCCAAACCACCGCAGCGGGCGCCTTCGCCGTCGATGCCGAAACTGGAAAATTCCTCTGGGCGTATCCGATCGACAAGACGACGGCCGTCATTCCCACGCCGATCGTCAAGGATGATCTCGTGTTCATCGCCGCCGGCTACAAGCGGGGCGGCGCGCTCTTGCGACAGGTCGCCGGCCCCGGCGGCACCGTGACGATGCAGGAGGTCTACGGCCTCAAGCCGGAGCTCGCCAACAAGCACGGCGGAATCGTGCTCGTGGGCGACCATCTCTACGGCTGTGCCGACGACCAGGCGATCCTGATCTGCGCCGAGCTCGAAACCGGCAAGGTCGTCTGGAAGGAGCGTGGCAGCGGCAAGGGATCGGCCACGGTCATCGCGGCCGACGGCCACCTCTACGTCCGCTATGCCGACGGCACGCTCGCGCTCGTGAACGCCGATCCGTCGGGCTACACCGAGGTGTCGAGTTTCAAGGTGCCCGGCAGCGGCGACCGTCCGAGCTGGGCCCACATGGTGATCCTCGACGGCCGGCTGTACCTCCGCGAGGGCGACGCGATTCTCTGCTACGACCTCCGGGCCGCTCCGTAGCCCTCACTCCTCGCAGTCGATCATGCTCTTGTAGAGCAGGCCGCCGAGCACGCCCCCGATCACCGGCGCCACCCAGAAGAGCCACAGCTGCTCCACGGCCCAGCCGCCGGCGAAAAACGCCGTGGCCGTGCTGCGGGCCGGGTTCACCGAGGTGTTCGTAACCGGGATGCTCACGAGGTGGATGAGCGTCAGGCACAGTCCGATCGCGAGGGGCGCGATGATCGGGCTCGACCGCCGGTCGGTGGCCCCATGGATCACGAACAAGAACATCGCCGTCATCACCACCTCGATGATGAAACAACTCGCCAGCGAATACCCGCCCGGCGAATGCTCGCCGTAGCCATTCGAGGCGAAGCCGGCGGCGATCTCGAACGACGGGATGCCGCGGGCGACGAGGTACAAGACCCCTGCCCCTGCGAGGCCGCCGAGCATCTGGGCTACCACATAGCCCAGCGCGTCTTTCGCCGGAAACCGTCCGCCGGCCACGAGGCCCGCCGTCACGGCCGGATTCAAATGGCAGCCCGACACGTGGCCGACCGCCGCCGCCATGGTGAGCACGGTGAGGCCGAACGCGAGCGAGACGCCGACGAACCCGATCCCGAGGTCGGGGTACGCCGCGGCCAAGACCGCGCTGCCGCAGCCGCCGAGCACGAGCCAAAACGTTCCGATCGCCTCCGCCAACAACTTGCCCATTGATTCCATGCTCCAGAAAGAAGGGTCCAACCGCGAGCCGGAACCCTACCGCATCGCGTTGCGACCGGTCAACGGAACCTCACCAGCGGTCCAGGCCGACGAGCGCCAGCAGACGCGGACCGAAGACGATCATGCCGATCACCGCCGCCCCCACGGCCGTCATCAGCACCGCCGCGCTCGCCATGTCGAGGGCGTCGCGGACGCGCGGATTCCACCCCGGGCCGAACGCCCGCGCGAGCGACTCAATCGCGGAATTGAAGATTTCGGCGGCGAGCACCGTCGCGATCGCCCCTGCGAGCAGGCACCACTCTCCTGCCGAGACGCGGAGGATCGCCGCCAGCGCCACGGCGAGCGCCGCGACGGCCAGATGCACCGCGAAGCTCGACTGGCTGCGGACGGCCCGCTTCAGACCGCGAAACGCATCGGAAAACTTGTGCGCCCATGAACGCCGCCGAAAGTGCACGCTGAGGCCCCCGAGCCGGCGATCCGCCCGTGGGCTAGCCCACCTTCACGTAGGGATCGCCCTTCTTCCAGTTGCAGGGGCAGAGCTCGTCGCTCTGCAACGCGTCGAGCACCCGAAGCACCTCGGCCACGTTGCGGCCGACGCGTCCCTGGTTTACGTCGACCCACTGGATCACGCCGTGCGGGTCGACGATGAACGTGGCCCGCAGGCAATAGCCCTCGGTCTTCTCGAGAATTCCCAGCTCCGGGGCG
>Ga0315902_10010357_pt1 | contig 12335 bp, 8 predicted proteins | sample LakEriMetagenome_9_FD_203523 | JGI IMG/M metagenome (GOLD analysis project Ga0315902, IMG submission 203523) | Freshwater fungal communities from buoy surface, Lake Erie, Ohio, United States - Buoy 12 MA117 | ecosystem: Environmental > Aquatic > Freshwater > Lake > Lake biofilm | place: USA... | reverse complement strand
TTGGTGGACAGGAAGAACACGTTGCCGTATCCGCCGGTGGCCATGACAACCGCGTGAGCGGCGTGCGACACGACCTCACCGGTCATGAGGTCGCGGGTGACGATGCCGGCGCAACGACCCTCGACGGTGACGACGTCGACCAACTCGGTGCGGTTGAACAGACGCACGTTGCCCAGACCGATCTGGCGGGCCAACTGCTGGTACGCGCCCAGCAGCAACTGCTGGCCGGTCTGGCCACGCGCGTAGAACGTACGGCTCACCTGAGCGCCACCGAAGGAACGGTTGTCGAGCAATCCGCCGTACTCGCGGGCGAACGGGACGCCTTGGGCCACCATCTGGTCGATGATGTTCACCGACACTTCGGCGAGGCGGTGCACGTTTCCTTCGCGAGCGCGGAAGTCGCCGCCCTTGATGGTGTCGTAGAACAGACGGTGGACGCTGTCGCCGTCACCTTGGTAGTTCTTGGCGGCGTTGATGCCGCCCTGTGCGGCGATCGAGTGCGCACGACGGGGCGAGTCGTGGAAGGTGAACGCGTCGACCTGGTAACCCAACTCGGCCAACGTCGCCGCGGCTGAGGCGCCGGCCAAGCCGGTGCCCACCACGATGACCTTGAACTTGCGCTTGTTCCCGGGAGCGACCAGCTTCACGTCGCTCTTGTAGGTGTTCCACGCGTCGGCCACGGGGCCGGTGGGGATCTTGGAATCGAGTGTGATCGTCATGTGAGGGTCTCCTGGTGATCCGGGTCAGCCGACGATTCCGGCGAGTACTGCGATGGGGAACGAAACGTTTCCGACGACGACGAGCGTCGCGATGCCCGTGGCCGCACCCGTGCGCCACTTGTTGAACTTGGGGTTGTTCCAACCGAGCGACTGGAAGAGGCTCCACACGCCGTGGAACAAGTGGGTGCCCAACATGATGTTGGCCAACACGTAGAAGATGGCCACCGGGACGCGGTCGAGGCTGAAGACCACGGCGCCGTAGACGTCCTTCAGACCCTCGGCGTCCTTGCTGCCGGTGAACGAGTTGATGGAACCGGCACCGAAGGTGAGGTCGAGCAGGTGCCAGATGACGAACAACAGCACCACGATGCCGGTGAGGCGCATCGAACGACTGGCGAAGCTGGCCACCTGGTAGTCGCGCTCGCTCTGGTACTTCACCGGCCGGGCCCGACGGTTCAGCACCGTCAAGGTGTAGGCGGCGTGCAGGTGCAGCAACAGCATGGTGATGAGGCCCCCACGTAGGATCCAGAGCATGGCCTTCTCGGGCAGGATCGGGTAGAGCAGCTTCTCCAGGAAGTGGGCGTAGTGGTTCAGGTCCGAGGCGCCCATGTACATCTTCAGGTTCCCGATCATGTGGAAGACCACGAAACCGATGAGGCCGAGGCCGGTGATGGCCATGACGTACTTTTTGCCCACGGCGGTGCCGTAGAGGTCGAGGAGGAAGGGCTTGCGCTTGCGCGACGCCCGAGCGACCGCGGTGCCCGAAACCGGACCCCTCTTGGTGATTGTCTGCGCCATCGTGTCCTGCGCCTTTCCCGAACGACCCACCTGGGCCACCAGCGGTTCACCGCACGGTGAACCCGCCCTGACGCTACTCCTCTGTCGCGGGCGAGCCCGAAATCGTCCCCGCCCTATCCGTGGTCGGAGCCAACAGTCACAAAGATCGGGTCCGGGGGCCACGAACGGCCGAATCCCAGCCATCTCGTCGTTGGGGCCTCGGAGTCTCTACAATCCATTCGCCCCTGGCAGGGCGGTCAACCGGACCGCCCCCGAGTGTCTCGAGGAGAGAACTGGTGTTTTCACTTATTGCCGCAGAAGGCGGTTGGCAGAGCTTCACGCTGAAAGGTGGTGAATGGGCCGTTCTGTGGTTGTCCGCAGCCGCCGCCCTCCTCGCCCTCGGAGTGGGTTTCTTCCTCGTCAAGAAGGTCCTGTCCGAGAGCCAAGGCTCGCCGAAGATGATCGAGATCGCCAAGGCGATCCAAGAAGGTGCTCTCGCCTACCTGAAGCGCCAGTTCAAGACCATCGCGGTCATCTTGATCCCGCTGGCCGTCATCGTGTTCGTCACCTCCACCGAGATCCTGAAGCCGGACGACTCCGTCGCGTTGTCGTTCGGTGAGGCCGGTTTGTGGCGCACCGTGGCGTTCATCCTGGGCTGTCTGGCCTCGGGTCTCACCGGTTACATCGGTATGACCTTGGCCACCCAGGGCAACGTTCGCACCGCCGCGGCCGCACTGAGCAACAGCATGCCCCGCGCCCTCACCGTGGCCTTCCGCACCGGTGGTGTGGCCGGCATGTTCACGGTGGGCCTCGGCCTGCTCGGCGCCACCGCGATCATCATGGCGTTCCAGAACACCTCGTCGGTGATCCTGGTGGGCTTCGGCTTCGGCGGTTCGCTGTTGGCGCTCTTCTTGCGCGTCGGTGGCGGCATCTTCACCAAGGCCGCCGACGTCGGCGCCGACCTGGTGGGCAAGGTCGAAGCCGGTATCCCCGAGGACGACCCCCGCAACCCGGCCACCATCGCCGACAACGTGGGCGACAACGTGGGCGACTGCGCCGGTATGGCCGCCGACCTCTTCGAGTCGTACGAAGTCACCTTGGTGGCCTCGATCATTCTCGGTGTGGCCGCGTTCAACTCCATCGGCTTGAACCCCGCTCTGGGTCTGGTGTTCCCGTTGGCCGCACGCGCCATCGGCGTCATCGCATCGATTGCCGGCGTGTTCGCGGTGAAGGCCAAGGAGGACGAGACCGACGCACTCAAGCCCATCAACCGCGGCTTCCTCGTGGCCGGTGTGCTCACTCTGGTCGGCACCCTGGCTCTGGCTCTGGCCTACGTCGGCAACGACAAGGGAATCATGGACGACGAGGGCAAGGTCGTGTTGCTGAGCGGTGCCGGTTGGCGCGTGTTCGGTGCCGTGGCCGTGGGCCTCATCCTGGCCCAGTTGGTCAGTCGTCTCACCGAGTACTACACCAGCACGCATTACCGTCCGGTGAAGGAGATCGCCGAGTCCTCCGAGACCGGTCCGGCCACCGTGGTGTTGTCGGGTACCGCCTCGGGTCTCGAGAGCTCGGTCTACGCGGTGGTCGCCATCGCCGTGGCCATCGGTGTAGCCATCGGCCTCGGTGGCGGCAACCTGACCTTCAGCTTCTACCTGGTCGCTCTGTGCGGCATGGGAATGTTGGCCACCACCGGCGTGATCGTGTCCGAGGACACCTTCGGTCCGGTCAGTGACAACGCGGCCGGCATCGCCGAGATGTCGGGCGAGTTCCACGGCGAGCCCGAGAAGATCATGGTGGCCCTCGACGCGGTGGGCAACACCACCAAGGCCGTCACCAAGGGCTTCGCCATCGGTTCGGCGGTCATCGCCGCCGTGGCCCTGTTCGCCTCGTTCATCGAGATCGCCGGTGCGAGCCTCAAGGACTCCGCCGGCGAGCCGTTGGTCGACAGCGTGAAGAACCTCGCCGACGGCGTGTTCAAGTTGCCCGAGTTGGCCATCAACGTCGCCGAGCCCAAGGTCTTCATCGGCCTGCTCATCGGTGGCGCCGTGCCGTTCCTCTTCTCGGCTCTGGCCATCCGCGCCGTGGGTCGCACCGCCGGCGTGGTGGTGCAGGAAGTGCGCGACCAGTTCGCCGACGGCGGCATCATGGCCGGCACCAAGCAGCCCGACTACGGCCCGGTCATCGACATCTGCACCAAGGCGTCGCTGCGCGAGTTGACCACCCCGGCGTTGCTGGCGGTGCTCACCCCCGTGGTCATCGGCTTCGGCATCGACTGGAAGGCGCTCGGCGCGTTCTTGGCCGCGGTCATCCTCGTCGGTCAGCTCATGGCGAACTATCTCAGCAACGCCGGTGGCGCCTGGGACAACGCCAAGAAGTACATCGAGGACGGTCACCATGGTGGTAAGGGAAGCGACTCGCACAAGGCCGCCGTCATCGGCGACACCGTGGGCGACCCCTTCAAGGACACCGCTGGTCCGGCCCTCAACCCGCTCATCAAGGTGATGAACCTGGTGTCGCTGTTGATCCTGCCGGCCATCATCACCCAACAGGACAACGACGGCGTGCGCTACGCGATCGCCGGTGCGGCCCTGGTGGTGCTCATCGGCTCGGTGATCTTCTCCGGTCGCAAGACCGACAGCATCAGCAGCTTGGCATCCAGCAAAGCCTGATCACCGAACACTCGACAAAGGGGCGCTCCGGGCAACCGGAGCGCCCCTTTGCTTTTCCCACGCACTAGCGTCGCCGCATGCTCGCTTTGTTCGACGTCGAATCCTGGATCGAAAGCGGTGGTTTGGCCATCCTGGCCGCCATCGTCTTCGCCGAGTCCGGTCTGCTCGTCGGTTTCTTCCTCCCGGGCGATTCGCTCCTGTTCATCGCCGGATTCCTCACCTCCGCCGCCGGCCCCGAGGCACTGGGCGTCAAACCCGACTCGTTGCCCTCGTTGCCACTGGTGGCCGTCGTCGTGGTGTTGGCCGCCATCATCGGGGACCAAGTCGGCTACATGTTCGGACGCAAGGTGGGGCCGAGCCTGTTCCAACGTGAAGAGAGTCGGCTGTTCAAACCGTCGCACGTCACCAAGGCCCACGACTTCATGGAGAAGCACGGATCCAAGACCATCGTCATGGCCCGCTTCGTGCCCATCGTGCGCACGTTCGCCCCCATCGTGGCCGGCGTCAGCAACATGCAGTACCGCACGTTCGTCACGTACAACGTCGTCGGTGGAATCGTGTGGGGCGCCGGCCTCACCACGCTCGGCCACTACCTGGGCGACATCTCCTGGGTGAAGGACAACATCGAGATCGCCTCGCTGGTGATCGTCTTCATCTCGATCCTTCCGATGGTGATCGAGTTCGTCCGCCACCGGCGGCACACGCACGCGCACTGAACCGTCAGCAGCGCCGCGCCCACCCGTCGGGTGTCGCCACCAGATCCAACACCGATCCATCGGGAAAACGGAACGGGATCCGGGCGTCCAGATGGGCCAGCACGACGTCGAACGGATCGACCGACAACGGTTCCGGCGACCAGCGGTGGGTGCGGACCGAGTCGCATTCGTCGATCGTGATCCGGCCGTCGCGCGTCTCCACCTCGCCCAGCAACACTCCGCGTTGGCGATAACCACCGGGCATCGGCTCCGCCGTCGCCGTCGCGTACCACTCCAGATCACTGGCCATGGGGACGAGGGTGCCGTGCACCCGACCCAGTGCCTCCTGCGGGTCGTCCAGTTCCACCGCGTGGGTCTCGTTGCCGATCGTCCACTGCTCGAGCGGCGACTCGCACGTGTACTCCGCCCACATGGCTTCGGCCTTGGCGATCATCGGATCCGCACGTCGGGGGATGTCGAACTCGACCACGTGCATCAACGGACGGTCTCGTCGCCACCAGCCCCAGCAGTACCACGAGCTCGCCCCGCGTCGGAGTCGATACGAGGTGTACCCACCGCTCGCGACCGTCGCGTCCCACCACGCGAACGACCACTCCTCTTCGAGCGCGTCCGAATGCGCCCGCTCGTCACGATCGGAAACGGTCATCGTCCGGCAGACTACGGAGCCATGAGCAACGGCACCGTGCGCTACCTGAGCCTCGAATGGATCGACGCCCTCACCCGCGAGGTGGCCGCCAGTTCGGCCATGGCCGCCGTAGCCAACGAGCACACGGTGGGCATCACCCAGACGGTCACCGGTGGACCCGAGGGTGACGTCACCTATCACCTGCAGATCGCCGACGGCACGGCCGCGTTCGGACCCGGTGCCGCCTGGCCCGAGGACGTGCGTTTCGAACAGGAGTGGGACACCGCCGTCGCCGTGGCCACCGGAACACTCAACGCCCAGCAGGCGTTCATCACCGGGCGCATTCGCCTGACGGGCAATCAGCAGAAGTTGGGTGAGAGCACACCGGTCTTCGCCGCCCTCGACTCGGTGTTCTCCACCGTGCGCGAGTTCACCGTTTACGAATGAGTCGCGTGCGCGCCACTCACGACCAGTAGGGCCACACCACACAGCGCGCCACCCACCAGATACGGAGCACCGATCGAGACATGGTCGTAGAGCAACCCGGCCACCGCCGGACCGGCCACCCGTCCGACCGCGTTCACACCTTGCTGGAATCCCAACGCCTCTCCGCGCCGATGATCGGGCACGCGGCCCGAGACCAACGCCGACAGATTGGGTGTGACGAGACCTTGACCCACGGTCAGCAAGAGCAACGCCACCACGAGAAAAGGCCACTGTTCGGCCCGTGACAACACCACCAGACCCGCGGTGTTCAAGGCCAGACCCGCTTGAACCGAACGTTCGGTGCCCCACGCGGAATTCACCGGCCGCACCAACAGCGTCTGCACGCCCACCAAGGTGAGGCCCACGCCGACGAACACCGCCGCCACGCTGGCCTCGGTGAGATCGAAACGATCGCCCGCCAACAACGAGAACGTGGATTCGAAGCCACTGAACGCCACGATGGCGGTGAAGCCCGCCACCGCCAGACCCCACAGACGCACCTTGCCCTGATCGGATGCACGCAATTCATTCGCCATCACGCGCGCCTCGACCGGTCGCGTCTCGGGCAAACGGAAGAAGGCCACGGTCGCGTTGATCAATGCCACCGTGCCGGCCACGTAGAACGGCAGGTGTTCGCCTCCGAGAGCCGCCAACCCCCCCAAGGCCGGACCCACCACGAACCCGACGCCGAAGGCCGCACCCAACAGGCCGAGCAGACGGGGTCGTTCGTGGGGCGCGGCCACGTCGGTGACGGCACCTTGGGCCACGGCCACACTGGCCCCCGACGCACCGTCGAGAACTCGACCGAGGAACAACACCCACAACGCGCCCGCCGCGCCGGTGACGAACGAGCCGATGGCCGTGCCGAGCAACGAGATGAGAATGACCGGCTTGCGTCCGATGCGATCGGACAACTTGCCGAGAATCGGTGAGAAGACCAGCTGCGCCAACGAGAACGAAGCGAACAACAACCCGACTTCCAGACCACTGGCGCCGAATCGCTCCGCGTACCGGCCGAGGATGGGCACGACGATGCCGAAACCGACCAGGTCGAGAGCCACCGTGATCCAGATGGTGAAGAAACCCTTCGGCAAGGGTTCGCGCGTGACGCTCTTTTCCCGTCGGGCCATCGTCGATTTCACCACGCGTCAGCGACGGACGGTGGTGCCCGCCTTGTTCGTCTCGACGATCCAGCCGTCGGCCTGCAGAGTCGCGCGCAGGGCGTCGGCGGTGGCGAAGTCCTTGGCGGCGCGGGCCGCGTCCAACTCGGCGGCCATCCGAAGGACACCGTCGGGAACGTCGGAGGCCTCCTTCAGATCCAGGCCGAACGCCGCGCACATCGAACGAACGGCCGCGACCAACGCCGGAGCCGATGCCTCCGCCGCGTCGAGCGCGGTGTTGGCTCGCCGCACCGTCTCGAACAACAACGCCGCCGCCGATGGCGTGTCGAGATCGTCGTCCATGAAGCCGCGGAAACGCGCGATGACGTCAGCGTCGGGATCGACACTCGGCACGTGTTGCGACCGAGCGGCGAACGAATCGAGACCCCCCAGGGTGTTCACCGCGCCGTCGATGTTGTCCTGGCCGATGCGCACCGGACTGCGATAGTGCGTCTGCAACAGCACCAGTCGATAGGCACGCGGGTCGTAGTGCTGGAGCAGATCGAGAAGATTGGCCACGTTGCCGAGGCTCTTCGACATCTTCTCGCCCTCGGTGTCGACCACGAAACCGTTGTGCATCCAGTGGTTGGCGAATTCACGCCCGAGCGCCACCGCCTGGGCGCGCTCGTTCTCGTGATGCGGGAACTTCAGGTCCATCCCGCCGCAATGCAGATCGAAGCCGTCCCCCAGGATCGACAGACTCATCACCACGCATTCGCTGTGCCAGCCGGGTCGACCATCACCCCACGGCGACGGCCACGACGGTTCGCCGGGCTTGCTGAACTTCCACAAGGCGAAGTCCGCGGGATGGCGCTTGTTGCCGGCCCCGAACACCTCGCGGTCACCGCCACCCGAGAGCATGTCGTCCAGGCTCTGGTGGGCCAGCAGGCCGTAGTCGGGCACGTTCGGAACGCTCAGGTACACGCCGTCCTCGGTGACGTAGGCGTTCTCGCGCTCGATGAGGGTGGCGATCATGTCGACCATCTGGTCCACGTATTCGGTGGCGTGCGGGACATCGGTCGGCCGCAACACGTTCAACTTGCCCATGGCGTCGAACCAGACGTTCTCGCACTTGTGGGTGATGTCCTGCCACGGACGACCCTCGCGGTTGGCACGGTCGATGATCTTGTCGTCGATGTCGGTGATGTTGGAGACCAGACGCACCTCGAGACCCGACCATTCGAGGTACCGACGAAGGATGTCGTAGACGAGCGTGGCCCGGCCGTGACCGAGATGGGGCGGGCCATAGACCGTGGGGCCGCACAGATAAATCCCCACCTTGCCCGGGGTGCGCAGACGAAGTTCGCGAACCTCCGACGTGGCGGTGTCGTACAGCCTGAACATGATGCGAGCCTACGCCCCCACGCCGGTCCACCTATAGCCTTGGCACCCATGGTGTCCATCCCCGACAAGCCCTCACTCGACGGAATCGAGAGCGAGTGGGCGCGAGTATGGGAAGAGGAGCGGACGTACTCGTTCGATCGTTCGGCGACACGGGACGGCGTGTACGCGATCGACACGCCCCCACCCACCGTGAGTGGTTCGTTGCACATGGGTCACGTGTTCTCGTACACCCACACCGACACCATCGCGCGGTTCCAACGCATGTCGGGCAAGTCGGTCTTCTACCCGATGGGTTGGGACGACAACGGTCTTCCCACCGAGCGCCGGGTGCAGAACTTCTTCGGCGTGCGATGCGACCCCAACGTCGCCTACGTCGCCGATTTCCAGCCACCTTTCCGCGGTGATCCGCCCAAGGATCATCAGCCGGTGGCCATCTCGCGTCCCAATTTCATCGAACTGTGCGAGGAACTCACCCACCAGGACGAGAAGGTCTTCGAGGATCTCTTCCGCCGTCTCGGCCTGTCGGTCGATTGGTCGCTGTTGTACGCCACCATCGACGAGCGCAGTCGACGGGCGAGCCAACGTGCGTTCCTGCGCAATCTGGCCCGCGGCGAGGCGTACACGCAGGAAGCGCCCACGCTGTGGGACGTCGACTTCAAGACCGCGGTGGCCCAAGCCGAACTCGAGGATCGTGAGCGTCCCGGGGCCTATCACCAGATCGCGTTCCCGCGCGTCGACGGTGGTGGTGACGTCATCATCGACACCACACGACCCGTGTTGATCGCGGCGTGCGTCGCCTTGGTGGCGCACCCCGACGACGAGCGCTACAAGCCACTCTTCGGCACGAAGGTGCGCACGCCGCTTTACGGCGTCGAGGTCCCGATCATGGCCCACCCGTTGGCCCAACCCGACAAGGGCACCGGCATCGCCATGATCTGCACCTTCGGTGACGTCACCGACGTCATCTGGTGGCGCGAATTGAATCTCCCGACGCGGGCCATCATCGGTCGCGACGGCCGCATCATCGCCACTCCTCCGAACGGTCTCGATTCCGTCGCCGGCCTCGCGGCGTACGAGCAGATCGCCGGGTTGTTCGTCAATCAGGCCCAGAACAAGGTCGTGGAATCGTTGCGCGAATGCGGTGCCATGCTCGGCGAGCCGCGCCCGATCACGCACCCGGTGAAGTTCTTCGAGAAGGGCGATCGACCGCTCGAGATCGTCACCAGTCGTCAGTGGTACATCCGCAACGGCGGCCGTGAAACCGAATTGCGCACCCACATGCTCGGCCGTGGTGATCAGTTGGTGTGGCATCCCGATCACATGCGCCATCGCTACGCGAACTGGGTCGAGGGACTGAACGGCGACTGGCTCATCAGTCGTCAGCGCTACTTCGGTGTTCCCATCCCCGTGTGGTATCGGCTCGACGAGAACGGCGAGACCATCCACGATCGGCCGATCACGCCCGACGAAGCGTCGTTGCCCATCGACCCCTCCACCGACGTGCCGCCGGGATTCACGGCGGACCAACGCAACGTGGCCGGCGGCTTCACCGGCGACCCCGACGTGATGGACACCTGGGCCACGTCGTCGCTCTCGCCGCAGATCGCCGGCTGCTGGGAGGACGACGCGGATCTGTTCGCTCGCGTGTTCCCCATGGATCTGCGGCCGCAGGGTCACGACATCATCCGCACCTGGTTGTTCAGCACGGTGGTGCGCTCGCATTTCGAGCACGACTCGCTGCCGTGGTCGAACGTGGCGTTGTCCGGTTGGATCCTCGACCCCGATCGCAAGAAGATGTCGAAGTCGAAGGGCAACGTCGTCACGCCCGTGGACCTGTTCGAGAAGTTCGGAAGCGACGCCGTGCGTTACTGGGCGGCCTCGGCGCGGCCGGGCGTCGACACCGCGTTCAGTGAAGAGCAGATGAAGGTCGGTCGCAAGTTGGCCACCAAGTTGCTCAACGCCAGCAAGTTCGTGCTCACGTTCCCCGAACCGGGTTCGGACGCGATCGTGTCGAACGAGATCGACCGCGCGATGTTGGCCCGCGTGGCCGACACGGTGAACGAGGCGACCGACGCGTTCGGTCAGTACGACTACGCACGGGCGCTGGAACGAACCGAAGCGTTGTTCTGGTGGTTCTGCGACGACTACGTGGAATTGGTGAAGGGTCGCGCCTACGAGAGTCAGGGTCGCGAGCAAGCCGCGTCGGCGCAACTCGCATTGCGACTGGCGCTGTCGACTCTGCAGCGACTGCTGGCACCCTTCATTCCGTTCACCACCGAAACCGTGTGGCGCTGGTGGCAGAGCGGTTCGGTGCACCGTGCATCGTGGCCGACCGTCGCCGAGTTGGGTGATGGCGGAGATGCCGCGTTGCTCGGGCCCATCGGCGAGGTGTTGGCCCAGGTTCGCCGGGCCAAGACCGAGGCCAAGACCTCTCAGAAGACCGCGGTGGCATCGGCCGAGGTCACGGGGAGCTCGTCGGAATTGGCGGCGGTCACGACGGGTCGGGCCGACCTCTCCGAGGCGGGCAGCGTGCAGGCATGGAGTCTCGTCGAGGGTGCCGGACCGTTGAGCGTCACAGTCGTGTTGGCACCGTCCGACCTCCAATGAGGGCTCGACAGCGGTAGTTTTTGACCCTTGTGACCGAGGTTCAACCGCCCCACGACGACGAACCGATCGTCGGCGACGACACCTTGAACCAACTCGCGAGGTTGCGACCCGATCCGGCGCCCAAACGTCGCCGCACGTGGACCCAGCGACTCGTCCTCGGATTGAACGTCTTCGTGGTCATCGCCTGCTTCGGAGCCGCCATCGGCGTGTACTACGGCAACGAGAAGGCCAACGACCGGCGGGTGGTGTCCATCATCGGTGCCGAAGGTGGGCCGACCCTGACCTTGCCCAGCACCACGTTGGCACTCAACGAAGACGGCTCCGCTGCATCGACCGAGGCCCCGGTGCTCGTCGACCTGACGGCCAAGAACTTCCTCATCACGGGCAGCGACAACGGCGCCTGTGTCGACCCCGACTCGCCGTACGCCGCGGCCTTCGGCAATCGCAACGGGCTCGGCGAGCGCGCCGACACCATCATGATCCTGCGGCTCGATCCCACGACGAACGCTGCCGCCGTGTTGTCGTTCCCGCGTGACATGTGGGTTCGCATCGGTGGCACCAAGCGCATGGGACGCATCAACAGCGCGTTCAACGCCGACGACCCGAACACGCTCATCCTCACCATCTGGGACAACTTCGGCATTCTCGCCGACCACTACGTGAACATCGACTTCTGCGCCTTCAAGCAGATCGTCGACGCCGTCGGAGGTGTTCGCGTCCCGTTCGCCACGCCCGTTCGTGACAAGAACACGAATCTGCTCATCGAGGTCGCCGGCTGTCACACCTTCAGCGGCGAAGAAGGCCTCGCGTACGTGCGGTCACGCCACTTCAAGTACTTCGACCCCAAGAAGAAGGAATGGATCGAGGACCCGGCCGCCGATCGCGGGCGCATCTCGCGCCAGCAGGACTTCCTGCGGCGTGCGATTCAAAAAGCCCTCGACAAGAGTGCGGGCAACCCGGCCGTCGCCAAGCAGTTGATCGACGCCGGAATCCAGAACGTGATCCTCGACGCGAACCTGACGACGGGCAAGTTGCTGGAGTTGGCGACGGCGATGAAGAACCTGAACCCGGCGACGATGCGCACCTACCAGGTCGAGGGGCGTGGCGTGGACAAGAGCGGTCAGTCGGTGCTCGAGCCGTTGTTGAAGTCCGACAGCATGAAGGCCGTATTGGCCGTGTTCCAGGGCAAGGCTCGTTTGGTCGATGCTCCCGAGCAACTCTTCGAAGTGCCC
>Ga0315902_10010356_pt1 | contig 12336 bp, 6 predicted proteins | sample LakEriMetagenome_9_FD_203523 | JGI IMG/M metagenome (GOLD analysis project Ga0315902, IMG submission 203523) | Freshwater fungal communities from buoy surface, Lake Erie, Ohio, United States - Buoy 12 MA117 | ecosystem: Environmental > Aquatic > Freshwater > Lake > Lake biofilm | place: USA... | reverse complement strand
CTCACGGCGGCCGCCGGGCAGGAACGCACCGACGCCGAGCGGGCCCTTGTCACAGTCTGCACGCAAAGCCCCGGCCACGAGCAGGCCACCGAGTCGTTCCTCTCGATCTTCAAGACGGCGAGCGACGCCGACCGGGAAGTTCTGCTTTCGCCACTGGGGCGGATCGGCGGCCCCGGAGCGATGGCCGTCGTCGATGCCTTGCTCGCCGACACCGATCCGGCGAAGCGTGAGTTCGGGCTCGTGGCCCTGACCCGCTGGCCCGATGCGACGGTGGCGCCGAAGCTGCTCGACATGGTGGCCAAGGCTCCCGATGCCGCCACCCGTGACCGTCTGCTCGGAGCCCTGATCCGCATCGCTCCGCTGCCCGACAACAAGCTCAACGACAAGCAAAAGCTCGAGCTTCTCGAAAAGACGATGCAGCTCTGCGAGCAGGATGCCGACCGTGGCAAGGTGATCGAGCGTGCCAACGCGATCCGAACGGTGGAGACGTTTCGGTTCGTCCTCCCTTATCTCGACGAGCCGTCGCTCGCCGAGCCGGCTTGCAAGAGCGTGGTGGAACTGGCCCATCACCAGAAGCTCCGCGATGCCCACAAGGACGACTTCACGAAGGCGCTCGACAAGGTGATCGCGACGACGAAAAACCCCGAGCTCGTCGAGCGGGCCAATCGCTACAAAGAAGGCAAGACCTGGGCGCGCAAGTAGGACAGGCTTCAGCCTGTCATGGCTGGCACGCAGTGCACCGGCGAGGGGCTACCCATACTCCATCGCCGGACGTTCGGTCTGTTGGCCCGCGACGGCGAGGGGCTGCCCCGTACCGTCTCGCCGGACGTTCGCCTCCGCCCTCCAGGCTCCGGCTCACTCGGATGTGCCTGCGCTCCGGCATCCTGCCTGCGCTGGTCACATACGCCGGCTCAACGGTAGGGGTAACCCCTCGCCTCCCCAACTCGTAGGCGTTAAGAAGTTTCGGCGGAGACGGTCGGTGGGCACGCGCAGACGAAGGGAGTCGTTGAGGACGAAACAGCGCTAGGCATGGAAGGCCGGGTCATCACCAGCCGACGGAGGTCGGCCAAGGAACGGACGGCAGGATGCCGTGCCGTTCCGTGAAGCATCCCTCGAGCATGCGTGCCGCCGGCTCCGAATGCGGGTGGTTGTCTGCCGCCCCTAGAGAACGCCGTGTATGACATGTCCTACTTCGTGCGGAACTCCGCGCCGTCGAGGGCGTGGCTCTTCATCAGGCGGTAGAGCGTGCCGCGGGGGATTTTGGCATCGCGGGCCGCGGCCGTGACGTCGCCGTGGTGCCGTGTGAGCAGGTCGGCGAGATACTGCTTTTCAAACTTCGCCACGTGCTCGGCCCGCCGCGCGAAGAAGCCGCCATCGCCGTCGGCCACCGGCACGATCCGGCCGGCGGCGGCGACGATCTCGTCGGGCAGGTCTTCCACGTCCGGGGTCGCCGAGCGGGTCATCGCGACCGCCCGGCGAATCACGTTTTGCAGCTCGCGCACGTTGCCGGGCCAGTGGTAGGTCTTGAGCACCTGGTAGGCATCGATCGAGAGCCCGCTCACCGGCTTGCCCATCTCCTGCGCGGCCCTGTTGGCGAAAAACTCCGCGAGCAGGCCGATGTCGTCACCGCGGTCGCGCAGCGGCGGCAGGTCGATCCGCACGACGTTGATCCGGTAGTAGAGATCGCGGCGAAACTCGCCGCGTTCCACCATGGCGTCGAGATGGCGCGAGGTGGCCGCGATCACCCGCACGTCGACGGCGGTCTCCTGCCGCGCCCCTACGCGGCGCACACGCCGCTCTTGCAACACCCGCAGCAGCTTGGCCTGGAGCGCGAGCGGCAGTTCGCCGACCTCGTCGAGAAATAGCGTGCCGCCATCGGCGAATTCCACGAGGCCCATCCGGCGGGCATCTGCGCCGGTGAAGGCACCACGTTCATGGCCGAAAAATTCGCTCTCCATGAGCGCGTCGGGAATGGCACCGCAATCGACCGGCACGAACGGCGCCGCGGCCCGCCGGCTGCGCTGGTGGAGGGCGCGGGCCACGAGTTCCTTGCCGGTGCCTGTCTCGCCGGTCACGAGTACGTCGACCGAACTCGCCGCCACCCGCTCGATGACCGAATACACGGCGCGCATCGTCGGGCTCTCACCCAGGAAGCCCTCGAACGTGTACGGCCGCTCCACCGCCCGGCGCAGCACCTCCTCGGCAGCGCGCCGCCGCGCGGCTGAGAGCAGCCGCACGAGCGCGTCTTCCAATTCCGACTCGGCGCGGTCGAGATCAAGATAGTCGCCGACACCGGCCTGGAGGCACTGCCGGGCCGCTGCGACCGTGGGATGGGCGTCGATGACCACGAGGGGGAGCTCCGCGTCGGCGGTGCGGACTGCGGCAGTGAGCTCTGCCGCCGTGCCTGGCTCACGCGCGGTGATCACGCCGAGGTCCCACGCATCGCGTGCGAGCGCTGCGGCGATGCCGGCGGCGGCCATCTCCACGCGCAGCTCCATCGGCTGCAGCCGGGCCACGAGGCCGGCATAGGGCAGACCGGTGGCGCCGCGGGCGTCGAGGACGAGGATCCTGGGTTGGCGCATGGTGGTTGGATTCGGGACCCGCCAGCGGCATTATGGCCGGCACCCCCGACAGCGTCATCCGGCGCTGGTACATTCGGCGAATCCACTCGAATTTCGCTTTTCCCCCGAGGGGACAGGAGCCCGCCACCCATGGCCATCGATCCCTACGCAGCGTGCCCCGGCGGCACCGGCAAGAAGGTCAAGTTTTGCTGTGACGATCTCACCGGCGACCTCGAACAGATCGACCGGCTCATTGAAGGCGATCAGATTTCGGCGGCGCTCGAGCAGGTGGAGCGGCTGGCCGCCAAGACCCCGGGCCGGGCATGCCTCATGGCCACGCAGGTGAAGCTGCAGCTCGCGACCCGGAAATTCGCCGAAGCGGCCGTGTCGAGCCAGGCGTTTCTCGCGGCCTTTCCCGACAACCCGCTGGCGCTCGGCCATGCGTCGGTCGCCGACGCGATCGCCGGCCGGATCCAGGAGGCGGCCGCGCAGTTCGACAAGGCCCGGGAGGTGGCCGGCCAAGAGATCTCGACCGATCTCGTGCGGATCGCGGCCACACTCGTGCAGGCGGGCGCCCAGGCCGGGCACACGGGCTTCGCCCAGGGGCTCGTCGAATGGATGGTCGACAAGTCGCTCGGCACCGCCGAGGAGCAACGTCTGCTGGCATCGGTCGTCGGTTCGGCGGGGGTGCCTGCGGCACTGCGCACGAAGATCCGCCTGGAACCCGCGCCGGCGGATTCGCCCTGGCAGGCCGAATTCGACACGGGCCTCGAGCACGCCGAGGCGTGGCGGCTCGGCAAGGCACTCACGGCGTTTCGGAGCTTGAAGAGCGTTGCCGGGCAGAGCCGTGAACTGTTCACGAACATCGCTTCTCTCTGCGAGATGCTCGCCCGGCCGTTCGAGGCCGCCGAGGCATGGCTCGCCCTCGCGGGCCTCCCGGGCCTGGCCACCGACGACGCCGTCGAGGCCACCGGCCGCGCAATCGCGCTCGAGACCGAGGCCGATGAAGATCGCTCCCCAACCGTGCCGTATGAACGGCGTTCAGCCACGCTCGTGCTCGGCCCGGAAGGCTCCGCCGCGCTCGACCTCCTCGAAGACAAGCTCCGGCACGACGCCCACTTCGAGCCCGCGCCGTTCGATCGCTCGCAGTGGACGGCCCGCGGCGCCGTGCCGCCACGATCCGCGTGGCGAATCTTCGAAGCGGCACCGACGGCCGACACGCCCGCCCGCCTCGTGGCCACCGTGCTGATCTTCGGCAAACAGACAGACCAGGAGCCCTTGGCGACCCTCCAGGGCTTCGCGCCCGACGTGGCCACGGCTCGGGCGGTGCTCGAGCCCGTGATCGGCGCCACGTTTGGCGAGCCCCTCTCCGCCACGCTCCCGGCAGCCACTCCCACCAACTGGCTCTGCGGGGCGCAGTTTCGCACCCCATTGCCCAAGCCGGGTGCTGCCACCCCGGCCGGGCAGCCATCACCGATCGATACGATGGTCGCCACGGAGCAGACAGCCCTGTGGCGGCGGTTCGTGGAACGCTGGCCCGACACCGCCCTGCCCGAGCTCCTCGGCAAAACGCCCCGCGCGGCGCTCGGCGACACCGTGGGTGCCCGCCGGGTGGCGGCGCTCGTCAGCCAGGGAGAGGCCACGGCCCGCAGCCGCGACGAGAGCGGCGCGTGGACGGAGATTCGCTCGCGTCTTGGCATGCCCGCCCCGACGCCGATCGAATCGGTTCGCCCCCTCGAAGCGATACCACCCTTGCGCTGGCACCGGCTCGACTTCGCGAAGGTCGATCTCGACCAGCTCCGGGGCGTGTTCATCACGGCGCTCGACGCCGGCTTCGACCTGGCCGCCGAGCGCTCGGCCCGCGCCCTCATCGCCCGCGCCGACGCGACGCCCGAAGACCGTTGGGAAGCCTGGAGCATGCTCGAGGAGCGAGCCCCCTCCACCGTGGAAAAGCTCGACATCATCGGCCATCTCCGGGAGATCGCCACAGCGCTCAAGGTGAGCGATGGCATGATCGACGTGGCCGAACTGCGCGTGCGACTCCAACGCGGAGACCAGGCAGAGATCGCCAAGCTCCTCGACGGTCTCAGGCGCGATCATGCCCGTGACCAGAAAGTGCTCGAGGCACTCGCGCAGGTGCTCATGGAAGCCGGCATCGACCTGCCCGGCATGATGGCGGCGCAGACCGGGGGCGGCATGCCCGGCGGCACGGCCCAGCCGGGCGCATTGGCCGGTGGCTCCGCCGCGGCAACATCGGCAGCTCCCTCCGGCCTCTGGACCCCCGGCAGCCCGCAGCCGCAGGCACCCGGCCAAGCAGGCGAGAAGAAAACGATCTGGACCCCGGGCTGACGCAATCGCTCATGGCCTGGACCACGCTCGAACATGCGGCGATGCAGCAGGCTCTCGACAGCGCCCGCCGGGGCGCCGGGATGGTGGAGCCCAACCCGATGGTGGGCGCCGTCGTGGCCATGCCAGACGGCACGCTCGCGGGCACAGGCTGCCACGAGCGTTTCGGCGGGCCCCACGCAGAGGTCAACTCGCTCACCGCCGCAGGCCCCGCCGCACGGGGTGGCACGCTGTTCGTGACGCTCGAACCCTGCTGCCACCACGGCAAGACACCCCCGTGCACCGACGCGATCCAGGCGGCGGGCATCGCCCGCGTCGTGGTCGCCGCTGCCGATCCGTATCCGGAGGTGGCGGGCCGGGGCATCGCCCTGCTGCGAGCCGCCGGGGTCACGGTCGACACAGGACTCTTGGAACGCGAAGCCACGCGGCTCATCGCGCCCTTCACGAAGCTCGTGACGACCGGGCAGCCATGGGTGATCGCAAAATGGGCGATGAGTCTCGACGGCCACGTCTCGGCCCCGGCATCCGCCGGCGATCGCTGGATCTCGTCGGAGGAGTCTCGCCGGCTCGTCCACGACCTGCGGGGCCGCTGCGACGCGATCCTGATCGGCATCGGCACCGCTCTCGCCGACGACCCGCTGCTCACAGCCCGGCCCGCAGGGCCGCGCACGCCGGTTCGCATCGTGCTCGACGCCGCAGCCCGGCTCCCGCTCGAGAGCCAGCTCGTGAGGTCGGCCCGTGAGACCCCGCTCCTCGTGGCCGTCGGACCAGCCGCCCCGGCCGACCGCCTGCGCCACCTCGAGGCCGCGGGCGCTGAAATCTGGCGACCGGATCTCACCGACCGCGACGCACGCCTGCGGGCCCTGCTCGCGCACCTCGGGACGCGCCGCATGACGAACCTCCTCGTCGAGGGCGGCCCGGAGGTGCTGGCTTCGTTCGCCGCGCTCGATGCGATCGACGAAGTCTGGGCCTTCGTGGCACCAAGGCTCCTCGGCGGCGACGCCACACCAGCCATCACGGGCCACGGCCAAGCCGCCCTTTCGCTGGCCCGCTCCATCGAAATCGAAGACGTCTCACACCCCGGCGGCGATCTCTTCATCCGCGGATTAGTGCGCCGCCGGTGAGGGGCTGCCCAATACTCCATCGCCGGACGTTCGCTGCGCCCATCCTGGGCTTCACTCACTCGGATGTGCCTGCGCTCCGGCATCCATGGCTTCGCTGGTCACATACGCCGTCTCAACGGTAGGGGTAACCCCGAGCCTCCTTGACTCAGGAAGCCCGAGGCGTAAGCCGAGAGGATGCCCCGGGTGGCGAAACACGACGCGTATTCCCTTCGGCTCACGCCTCGGGCTTCCAGACGGAAAGGCTCGGGGTTGCCCCCTCCTTCCCTCTCCCTTTGGGAGAGGGCTGGGGTGAGGGTGCCTTCGTTGCGCCACGAAAGGCACCCTCACCCGGCCTGCGGCCGGCCTCTCCCAGAGGGAGAGGCGAGATCATGGATGGCTGAAGGGAGCGTCCGGCGCGACGCCTGCCTACTTGGCGGGTAGGTCGCGGATCACGTTGCGCCAGTGCGTGACCGTGGCGTCGCCCTTGACTGCGGCCTCGGCGACGGCGACACGCAGGCATTTGAGCACGTCGCACACCACGGCCACCTGGGAGAGAGCGTCGGTCGCCTGCGCATTTTCCACGTCCTTCGTGAGCACCGCGTCGCGATCGATGCGGCCCTCGCGTTCCTGCAGGCAGCCGAGGCGGGCGAGGTACACGATCCACGGCTGGATCGCATCGATGACACCGGCCGCGTCGAGCGCGGCGGCGCCGGCGAGCGGCTCCTCGAACTTTGAAAGCTGCGAGCCGGTCTCGAGCTTCGCGTCGGCGAGCAGTCGCGTGGCCTGCTTGGGCACCAGCGAGAGCACGGCCACGTGCTCGCCGACACCGATCGCGGGGCGAATCTGCTCGTCGAGACCGCTCGAGTCGAGCGCCCACGACCAGATCGCGCCGGCTTCCACCTTCGTCTTTTCCGGATCCTTGATCCGGTAATCGGCCGGCACGGAGTCCGGATCGATCTCGCGGACGGCGTCCACAAGTTCGTCACCGAACGCGAAGATGTCGCTCAGGCCCTCGCGAAAGAGTTTGGGATCATCGAGGCCGAGCACAATCGCCGGCTCCGTCAGCGGCAGCGGCTCGGCAGCCTCGGGAAGGCCTGCCTGGATCCGCTTCGTGCGGCTCTTGGCATCGAGCACGAGGCCGATCTGGCCGTCCGCCAGGGCAGGCAGGAGTTTCGTCCGGAGCGTCGCCACGAGTTTGTCGGCAAGTGGCCCGAGGTGCTTGTCAACGAGCTCCACCCGCTCGCGAGCGTCGTCTTCAGCCTTGGCAAGCACGTATTTCGTGAAGAAATTCCAGGCCATCCCGCCCCACGACACGAGATCTTCGAATTGCTGCGGGTCGTTCTTCACCCGAAACACGACCGCCCCGAGCGGCGCCCCGCCGGTGTGCTCGAGGAGGTCGAGCCGCTGCGAACCGTCGAAGGGCCGATTCTGCGTCCAGTCCCAGGCATAGCCTTCGTAGCCCTGATCGGCGAGGAACGAATAGGCCATCCACGGGCCCGGAATCGGCAGCCGCTTCTTGTAGCCGGCGGCCATCTTTTCGAGCCCTGCGCGGGCCTCGGCCGCGGCGCCTTCAGGCAGGTCGGCCTCGGCGGCGATCGTGTCGGCCAGTTCGGCGAGCTGCTCGATGTCGGCGGCCGAGGGAGCGAGCACTTTCGCCAGCGCCTCGCTCATGTACGACACGCCCGTGAGCCGCTTGTCTTTATCGGCCACGAGCGGCCCGAACGGCTTCGTCGTCACGAGCCCCGGCTTGCCGCCGGACGCGGCGAGCTTGTCGAGATGGTCGGCCGAATCTCCGATCGACAACACGACCCGGTCGCCGATCATGCCCAGGCTGATCACGATATCGAGTGACCGGAGGCGATCGAGCACTTTGTCGAGCGCTTCGCCGTCCATGCCTTCGGTGGCCTCGCGGGTCAGGTCGTCCCACGGGAGCGTCGCGCCGTCGATCGTGAACGTCACCACTTCGCCGCCGGCCACCTTGCGGCGGGCGAGCGACTTGGCGAGGTCGGGGTTGGCCTGGGTGACGAGTTTGATGAGCACCTCGATCCGCTTGAGCTGGCTCTCGGCGGCGGGCAGCTTCGTCGTCTTGAAGCCCCAGACGAGATCGGGCACCACGATCAGCTCGACGTTGTCAGCGAGCGTCTGCAGCACCATCCGGCTGGCGAGCTCATCGGGGGCCGTGCGCACCATCTGTACCGGCTGAATGCGGGCCCGGCCCGGCAGGACCGCGGCGCCGTCCCCGTCTTGATCATCGTCGTCTTCGTCGATCGCCTCGAAGTCGAAATCGACGTCGAAGTCGAACTCGCCGCCGCGGGCCATGAGCATGATGTTCGCCGCCTGCTGCGCGCGTTGCACCTTCTGAAAGAGCTCGACGAACTTCACGCAGGATGGCTCGCCATAGACAAACGTGTCGGTCGAAATCATGTCGTCGAGCAGTTCCAGGGCCTGCTGGTTCTCGGGCAGTTCCATGAACGTGGCGAACATTGAGAGCGGGCTACCCGGCTGGACCTTCTGCTCCTCGATCTGGTCGAGCGCCCGCTGCACGGCCGGGAGTTTCTTGAGCGCTGCATAGGCGTTGCTCTTCACGAACCGCTCCCATTGCTCACGGAGCCGCAGTGTGGCCGAGACAAAGGCCGCGTCTTGCGGGATGACGGCCACACCGCCGCCCGGCTCGTCGGCGCGGCTGGCAGGTGCCGCGAGCATGCCCGGCACGAGACCAACGAGAAGGGCGATTGCCAGGAGGCGAAACGACGGGGCCATCGGAGGGATCCTCGCGGGTGCTTGGTGAACCGGAACGGGGACCCGTAGAGTATGCGAAAGTCGTGGCCGGGCGGAACCGGAAATCCGTTCCGGCGCCGACCCACCCCAATTCACCCGACCGGAAGATTCTCGCACCGTGCTCATCGGCAACACACAGATCAGCGACACCTTCGCCGAGGCCTTCCGCCTGCGCTTCACCCGGATCGTGGTCACGGCGCACGACGAGCACTGGCTCGATGCCGCCGTGCGGGCTGCGTGCGGCTATGGCACGAGCGTCATCGGGTGCGACGCCGAGATCGGCGTGGAGCGACCGCTCGACCGCCGCGAAACCCCCGACGGCCGTGTGGGAGCCGCGCTGCTGGCGTTCGGCTTCGCGGCCGACGCGCTCGGTAAGGCGGTGGCGAATCGGACGGCCCAGTGCCTACTCACCTGCCCGACGGTGAGCGTCTTCGACGGGCTGCCGACGGCCGAGGAGCGCGGGCCGCTCGGCCGCCACATCCGCTTTTTTGACGATGGTTTCGAAAAATCGAAGGTCGTCGACGGTCGGCGGTTCTGGCGGGTGCCCGTGATGGACGGCGAGTTTCTGGTGGAGGAATCGATCGGCATCGAGAAGGGAGTGGGGGGCGGTAACTTCATCCTGCAGGGCACGAACCTCGACGAGACCCTCGCCGCGGCCCGCCGCGCCGTGGCCGCGATCGCGGCCCTGCCCGGAGTGATCACGCCGTTTCCGGGCGGCGTGGTCCGGTCGGGAAGCAAGGTCGGATCGCGGTATGAGGGCCTCCGAGCCTCGACGAACGACGCCTTCTGCCCGGGGCTCGCCGGGCGGGTCGCCACGGAGCTCGTCCCCGGAGCGGCCTGCGGCCTCGAGATCGTCATCGACGGGATCGACGAAGCGACGGTGGCCGCGGCGATGGCGGCCGGAATTCGGGCCGCAGCCGCCCCTGGCATCGTCGGCATCTCGGCAGGGAACTACGGTGGCAAGCTGGGCAAGTTCCACTTCCATCTTCACCAGGTTCTCGGCGCGTCCTGAAGTTTGCCCGACTTGGGCTTCGCGGCGGTGCGGCCGTCTGATATTCCCCCCGGCAGAATTGGCTCTGTCTCGCCACCTGCAGGGGTTCGCCGCCCATGTCCGATCGCCCATCGCGCCAGAATCTCGTCGTCTCTCCCAAGCGTTCAAACCTCATGCTCGCGGTGGGTGCCGTCGCGAGTGCCGGTGCAGGGTTTGCGGCCGTGTGGGCCCTTGGCCTGGGGCAGTCATCCGTCGAGCCCGAGGGCGGCATGCTGACCCTCCCGGTGACCACCGTGGCCGAGCCGGTCGGCGGAGCCGCCGAAGCGGCAGAGCCTGGCCGCTTTGCTCCGGCTGCGGAATCCACCCCGGCAGCCACCAGCCCGGCGGCTGGCGACGTGGGTCCACGCGATCGCTATGGCGTCCAGCCCACCTCGCTCGACGCACCCACCGGCGCTGTGAAGCGGATGTCGCGGTTCACCGCGGCCGAAGACGAAGAGGCCGCTGAGCCGCTCACGGCGACTGAGCCCGGCGATCTGCTGCCCCCGCCCGCTGCCGCAGAGGAGGCCCTTCCGGCCGACGATCCGACCGAGCCGCTGCCGCCCACGCCCGCGTTCGACACCTCCACGACCACCCCCGACCTCGAGCCCGAGCCCGCGGAGCCGGTGGCCGAATCTCCCGCTGCCGCTCCCGAACCACTATCCGAACCTGCGACCACCCCCGAGCCCGATGCCGTGGCCGCGCCTCCCGCTGCATTCCCCAGGCCCTCGGCCGCCCTCGACACAGCAGCCCCGATCCCGCCACCAAGCGACCTGCCGGCTGCGAGCCTCGGCAATCCGCTTCGATCGCCGGCAACGACCGTCACGGCCGCGGTGCCGTTCGCCGCAGCACCGCCGCTTGGGCCGCCACCTGCCACTGACCTCCAGGCCCCGGCGACGGCGGCCCGTTCCGCCGCGGACGCCGGCATCTCGTCGGGCCAGGGTCGGCCCGGGCCTGTGCAGCTCGAGGGCGTGCAGGCCCCGCAGCTCACGGTCGAGAAGCGCGGGCCCCGCGAGGTGCAGGTGGGCAAGGCCGCCCGCTACGAGATTCTCGTGCGCAACGTCGGCAGCGCGACGGCCCACGACGTGATGCTTCGCGACAGTGTTCCCTACGGCAGCGCACTCGTCACCACCACGCCTCCGGCCAGCCCGGTGAACCCGGCCAACGCCGGCCCGGCGGGCGACCTGGCCTGGATGCTCGGCTCGTTGCCACCAGGAGGGCAGGCCCGCGTGGCAATGGAAGTGATGCCCAAGCTCGAAGGGGAGATCGGCAGCGTGGCCAGCGTGACGTTTCGTGCCGACGCCTCGGTGCGGTCGCGGGCCACCAAGCCCGACCTGCGGCTCGACCTCGCCGATCCGAAGCCCGTCCTGATCGGCCGCGACGTGAAGTTTCCGATCACGATCACGAACCCCGGCACGGGCGTCGCCACCGGGGTCGTGCTCGAGGGCCTGCTCCCCGATCAACTCACACACCGGGCCGGCAAAGAGCTCGAGTTCGACGTCGGCCAATTACAGCCCGGCGGCTCGCGCACGATCGACCTCTCCCTGGGCTCGACCGGACCGGGCGTGCACACGATTCGCCTCGTGGCCCGAGCCGACGGACAGATCGAGGTCGAGCGGATCATCAAGGTGGAAATCACCGCGCCCACGCTCGAGCTCGCCGCCGAGATGCCTTCGCGGCGCTACCTCCAGCGGCCGGCGGTGTGCACGATCGCGATGGCCAACACGGGCACCGCTCCTGCCAAGGGAGTGGAACTGGCGGCCCAGCTGCCCCCCGGCGTGAAGTTCGTACGGGCCAACAACGCCGGCTACTACGACGAGCGCACGCACCGCGTGCTTTGGAACCTCGAGGAACTCCCGGCCGCCGAACGCGGCGCGGTGGAGCTCGTGGTGATGCCGGTCGATCTCGGGCCGCAGAAGATCGTGGCGGCAGCCCGCTCCGCCGACGGCCTCTCCGACCAGGTTGCCCACACGATCGAGGTCGAGGGCCTGGCGGCCGTGACGTTCGAGGTCACCGACAGCGAGGATCCGATCGAGGTCGCGGGCCTCACCGAATACGTGATCCGCGTCGGCAACCAGGGCACGAAGGCAGCCAGCGGCGTCAGGCTCTCCGCCACGATTCTCGGCGAGATGGAACCCGTAGAGGCGAAGGGCCCGGCCGCCCACCGCATCGACAATCTCACCGTCAGTTTCGAACCGCTCGCACGGCTCGCTCCCACGGAAGAAGCCGTCTTTCGGATTCGTGTGCGCGGCCATCGTGCCGGCGACCAGCGGGTGCAGGTCCAGCTGACGAGCGACGACCACCCGGCGCCGATCACGAAAGAAGAGATCACACGGGTTTACGCGGACAGGTAGTGACAGGGCTCCGGCTCCGTCGAAAATTCGCCTGGCCTCACCTCTTCACGCCCAAACCGGCTCGGGGTTACCCCGTACCGTCTCGTCGGACGTTCGCTGCGGCCCTCCAGGCCTCCGCTCACTCGGATGTGCCTGCGCTCCGCCATCCATGGCTCCGCTGGTCACAT
>Ga0315902_10010355_pt1 | contig 12336 bp, 18 predicted proteins | sample LakEriMetagenome_9_FD_203523 | JGI IMG/M metagenome (GOLD analysis project Ga0315902, IMG submission 203523) | Freshwater fungal communities from buoy surface, Lake Erie, Ohio, United States - Buoy 12 MA117 | ecosystem: Environmental > Aquatic > Freshwater > Lake > Lake biofilm | place: USA... | reverse complement strand
TGTGTCCAAAGCCTGCAAAGGACCTCTTCATGCGGGCATTCACGACCGGTTTGCACTCCCCCGGGGATCGCGTAACGGAAGGGCAATGGCAGGAGGTCTTCCTGCAGATCAAGGACAACTGCGTGTCGTGCAGTGGATGCAAAGCAGTCAATTTGTGGGATGCCACTCTCCAAGAACTGCACTGCTGGAACTGTAAGGCCCCGATACGCTTGCCACCGAAGCTGTTGTTCGAGCATCCCGGCGGAAAGACCTATGTGTTGCTTACGGTAGGTGCAAAGATTCACCGTCGACACGTGGACCCTTTTTGCCCGGAATCGGTGGCATCTGAAGTCATCGGCGAGGTTGTGCAGAATCCGGCGAACCCGGCGGTCTGGGGCATTCGCAACCTTACGGACTCTCCTTGGGCTGCCTGGGGAGCCGACGGGCGCAGCATGGAGGTGGCACCGGCGAAGTCTATGCCGCTGAGTGCCGGTATCCGGGTCAACATGGCAGGCAAGGAAGGGACGCTCGTGCCCTAGCGGGCGATCGGCTGCGCACTCCTGAGTCGCATGGATCAACACATACGAAAACGCCTCTGTGACTTGATTGCTCAGCAGGGGCAGTCGATCGTGCACGATGTCTTGCGTTGCGAAGCCCTGCTTCGTGACTTCTGCGGGCCATCGACGAAGGAGATGAAGCTGCTTCTGATCGCGATCAGAGAGCAGATCCCCCAGGATCTGCTCATTACGCCCCTGCCTCCGTGGCCAAGCCTTCAGGGGCGGCTCTTGCAGCGGTTGCGTGACGGTGTGGGCATTGAAGCCACGGCCGCGACGTGGGCAGTCGATTCCTGGGCAATCGCCCTCGGCGTCATCACGCATGACGTTACGACCCAGTCAGGGCCGCTTTGGCAGGCGACAGGGTCGCCGGCCACCTACAACGCCATTCCTGTTCCGGCGTCGCATTCACCAGCCCTGATCGTCTCGAAGATTGGACCGGAGCATTGTCATTCGATCGGCGAAGCAATTGGAAAGGCGAAGCCCGGTAGCAGAATCCTTGTCTACCCGGGCCTCTATGCGGAGCAAGTGGTCATCGACAAGGATTTGGAGATTGTTGGGGAGGGCAACGGGCATGACATCATTATTGCCCCCCCGGACAACGTTTCCTGTGTGGTCATGCGGACCGCCTATGCGGTGGTGCGGAACGTCTCCATCCGCCGTCGCAAGACCTCGGACGAGAAGCAGGTCCCTGCAGTGGTCGCAGGCCAGGGGCGTCTTGTTCTTCAACATCTGGCGATCACTTGCCCGGCGTCCGCAGCCGTGCTTGCCACGGGGGCTGCTGCAAGTTGCTCAATGCACCACGTTTCGCTCACAGGTTGCCGCTGGGGAGTGTGGGCCACTGATGGTGCCGAGGCCGTTGTCGAGGGCAGCACTATTTCGGATTGCGAAGGGCAAGGCATTGAGATTCGTGACGATGCATGGTGCACCGTTCGCTCTTGTGACGTGCACGACTGCGGTGCTGCAGGCATCGCCGTCAGCCCGAAGGGCGAGTTGCGGTGCGAAGATACCGCAGTCCGTGACAACCGCGGCCTTGGAATTCAGGTCCGTTCAAACGCTAAAAACCGAATCACCGGCTGCGAAATCGTACGAAACAGCATGCACGGCGTGGTTCTCGACGAAGCCGCATTGGCACGGATACGTCACACCCAGTTCAGTGGCAACGGAGGAGCCGAGTTCTCTCAGGTCGAGGTCAGCGAAAAAAGTAGCGTTATTTTGCAGGCATGTGTGATTTCGGCTGGAGCTTCACATGGGATGCACGTGAGCACGGGTAGTGCCGCAACCATCGAAGATTCCACGTTGCATGCATTCGGCCAGGAATGCCTGAGTGTCTTTGACGGCTCAAGCGTGACTTGCGATCGCTCGCGTTTCCTCCATAGCGAGTCATTCTGCGTCTCAGTGTTCCAGAAATGCCAGGCTATTTTGCGGCACTGCGAGATCGGGCAGTCAGCCACTCGCTCGGCGATCATTGTGCAGGCTGAAAGCTCTGCCACGCTCGATCATTGCCAAGTGCGTGAAGCGAAGCAGAGCGGGGTGTATTCCTGCGACCGTTCGAAGGCCACGGTTAGTGCAAGCAGAGTGCACGAGTGTGGCTCCAACGGCATGGCTGCCGACAAGAAGAGCACTCTGAAGGTCGAAAAGTGCGTCATTGAAGGCTGTAACGGCGTCGGGGTGCGGCTTTCGCAGGAGTCCACGGGCGAGATCTCGGACACAGCCATAAACGGACTTTACGCATTCTATGTGGCCAGCGACTCACGGCGATCAGGTTCGGGTAACTCCCACAACGGCACGGCGTTGCTGCAGGCATGCTGTGAAAAATGCAACACCATTACGGAAGCCTCCAAGGAAGGCGTGTTGAAATGTTGCAATCCGGAGTGTGGTGTGCGATTTCGGATCGATGCGGATGGAGATGTACTGGAGTATTTCACTGATGAAGCAGTGACCGAAGGCAGTGAAACAGAGGATGATGTCGAAGAGGAAGATGAAGAGGAAGACCAGGAGGAGCATTCAGACGAAGACGACGAGGAAGAGGAGCATGAGCAGGAATACGATGAAGACGAAGAGGACGAGGAAGTAGAAGACGAGGAGCAGGATGAGGACGACGATCAGGACTCAGGCGATGTCGAGTTCGAGTCTCCTGTGGAGTTAGTGTGTGATGAGTGTGGTGAGGAATGGGACGTTATGGAGTCTGGCGTCACCATGTGCCCTCACGATGACTGCTATGCTCGCTACATAGTTGATGCCGATGGGGATGTGACGCGAATCGAAGATGGGGGACCGTACGACGAAGATCCTGACCCAGAGCAAGATGAGGCCGAGGAAGAATGGGAAGATGACGACGAGGAAGACAGCGAAGACGATGATGAGGTTGAGGAAGACGAATGACTGATACCGCATTCTTTAGGACCTGTCGTTTTGTCGGTAGTTTCCAATAGCTAAGAAAAGCGGCCGAGGTGTGTTTCAACCCCGGCCGCTCACTCTTGCCGTCACCCTGCCCAAGCCCGGCAGGTCGTGCGATAGCCGCATGACGAGCACGAGACGGTAGAAGGGGCCGGATAGAACACGCCGCTCTCGATGGCCCGCCAGACACGCTCCACGCCCGCCAAGGTGCGTTTCACATTCCCGGGCTCGGCCTCCCGCACGTGCTCCTCGATGACCGGCTCCTTGGTCTTCGTCAGGACCAGAAACCGGGTCGCGATCTTCTTCCCCGGGCTGATCTCGCTGGCCAAGTGCGAGTACAGCAGGAGTTGCTCACCTGAATCCTCGACCTGCTCCTGACTCCATTTCCCGCGGCTGGTCTTAATGTCGGTTACCACCAGCGTGTCGGAGTCCTCGGTCAGCAGGTCGACCCTCCCGTACAGATCCGGCACGCCTTCGATTAGCGTGCCGCGAATCTCCTCCTCGACGCCCAGAACTCTGCCCTGAACGCTCGCCGTAGGGCTGGCCAAGAATGCCGTGAGCATCCGCGCGGCCAGAGCATCCAGCGAGGCCCGTGTCTCCGAGCTCCCAAACTGGATCGCGTCCGGTTCGTGCGGCAGCCATGCGGAGCGGTAGGCGAACAGCAGGGCTTCGAGGTCGGGCTTGGGGTCGCCGGATAGAAGGGCTTGGTAGTGCTGCTCGACGGCCGTGTGAATCCCGGTGCCGAACACGAGGGCACTGGAAACACTCTCTTCGGGCAGGCCGTCGATGTACCGGAACTTGTACTTCAGCGGGCAGGTCCGGAACGTCGAGATCGCCGACCAGCTCACGTAGTCCCGGCCGGTGAGTCTCTCGGCGACCTCGTTGGCGGGATTCGTGCTGGCGGGCTTCTCGGGCTTGAGTACCGGCAGGAGGTCAGCCCCGGCGATCATCGAACACCTCCAGTCACGGCGTAGGCCCCAGACCCGTTGCCGTTCGCGTGGCCGTTCGTGCTGGGGCTGGTGGTCGGCTCGTCGGACTTCAACTCGTCGATGAGGTTGCTCGCCTGCCGGATGCCAAGTTCATCCGCGTTGGTCAGACCGAAGCGCTCCCGGAGTAGCCCCACGAGGTCGATCTTCCGACGAGCGGCGATGGCCCGGATGGCTTTGACCTGCGAAGCCGTGGCGGGACGGGGGCTGGGCGCGTCACGGAAGGCGACACGGTTGGTCGTGACCGTGGCGCCGCTGGTAGCCGGGCTGGTGCGGACCTCGATCACTTCCTGCGGCTGGCTGGCGTCGCTCTGGTCGTCATGGGTCAGCCGGGCGATCTGGTCCTGTACGGCCTTCTCGCACGACTGGTAGGCCCGCTGGACGACGATCTGAAAGCCCTCGTGGTCTTGGAGCAGGCTGGAATCGAGTTCAGCCTCGATGGTGCAGCTGGCCGAGGCGCTGGAGAAGCCGGGCAAGCCGACCTTCTTCGAGACGCCTGCGTGGAGTTTCAACATGGGGATGAAGTTCCTGTTGGTTGGGAATGGGGTGAAAAGCGACGGGCGTGGGTGCAGGGAGGCTTGGGCACCTCCGCCACACTCCACGCCCGCCGCTTGCTGGGGTCGCTTGGAGTCTTCGAGCCAGTCAGCAGGTCACGCCGCTCGGGCCGCCTGCTTCCTGCTGCTGGCATTGGCCTTCTTCCGGGCCTTCGTGCTGGCGTCAAAGAACGGCGCCCGACAGCCGTAGCCGAGCGCGTCCCAGTCAACGGTCCCGAGTTCATCGAGGTCGACCAGCAGCACGTCCAGCAGGCACTCCGGCTCCAGGCCAGCGTTATCGGGGCCGGTCAGCGTAAAGCCCCGGCGCCGAATCTCGTGGGAGTCTTCGCCGGTCTTGTGGGCCACGGCGTCGATCAGTTCGAGGTCACTCATGACAGAGCATCTCCTAGGAAGGGGGAAAAAGGGACAGGAAACACAGGGACACCGGCCGCCAACGCAGCAAGCCGGAAGAAGGGAAACACGCCCGGCAGCCAGAGGGGCGGGCGGGGAGACGAGAGGGCCAGTCGCGGGAAGATCAGCGGGCGCATCCAATTGATACAGGATGGAACGCTGCGTGCATCGTCAGGCTAACGCCAGCGGCTGACTCGGGGCGGTAGCGGCGTAACAGTCACCGCTTGCGGTAGACTGGAGTACGTTCTGCTTTTCATGGACGGATCGCTTGCCTAGAGGACCACGGACGTGTTCACGGCGTTTACTAAATGGTTGAAGCAGGATTCCCCACGACGTGCCGCTCGCAAGAAGATGCGGCGGTACGTAGATGTTCTGACACAGATGGCGGCTGTGTCATCCCCTCACGGCAACGAGTTCGAGTGGGAGACGTATCCGTTTCAGACCGAATTTCTTGAGTTGCAGAAGGCGGGTTTTGTCACGGGCGAAATAGGCACCGTCTGCAAAGGCTCGCAGTTCAGTGAGGGCACAACAGTCCTCTTCATGTGCGGCATAACCGTTTCCGGGATTGGAAAACTCGCCGACTTAACGGACTATCTCTGGCGAACATCTGCGTGGGGGACGGTCACGGACTCTCTTGTTAAGTTTGCTTGGCTGGCAATCGGCATCTTGCTCGGCTACGTGTGCGCATCTCTGGTTGGTAGAGCACCGCTATCACCATCGTGACATTTCGTTCGGACGCTTCCCCGCATGTGTTCGCGGCGCAGTACGGATACTTCCAGCGGTGGGTGCGTTGCTCGTCAACCACTCCCTCTCCGCCCCCAACGCCTCCGTCCGGCTGCTGAATGGCCCCAGCACCGGCCCGCCCGAGGGCTCCATGTCCGCCCACCAGTAGCCGTCTCGATCTGGCTCGACGTGGCTCGCCCGCGTGATCTGCAACTTGCCGATCTCCCGCAGGTCTAGTGCCTCGTCATAGATACACCGGACGCCACCATCACTGCCAACGACCAACTCCATCTCCTTGGTCATGCTCCCGCTCCCGTCTGCCCGCGCCGGAGAATGTTTCGCCGTGGCCTATCGACGAGCAGGTCTCCAACGGCCGCCTGAATCTGCTCGAAGTCCCGGGCGACCATCTGCCGGAGCCTGTTGGAGTCCCTGAGCGTCTGCGGCTCGATGCCCGTGATCGTCTGCTGGGCCTGTTCGACGAGGGCATCCAACTCGGGGCTAGACCGAATGTTCAGCCGCCGGAACCGCTCGAAGAACTCACGCAGGTTCTCTACGGCCGAATCCCGAAACACCTTGGGCTGACCGTCGTGAAGCCCAGTGAGCCGTTCCGCTAGATGGGCCGTGAGCCGCTGGAGTTCCACGGCGAAAGCCTGCTCGGCCAGTTCGACGGCATTCTCGAATCGCTCACGGACCCGGGCCTGCTCCTGCTGGAATACGTCGGGATTCAACGCGACGAGGTACTGCGGGGGCTCGATGGGGACAACGCTCCACTCCATGTCGAACAGACCGTCGAGCGTGGTGGGGTAGTCGCTGGCGTTGAACAGCGTGCCGAGTCGTCGCTGGGCTTCACTCTTGATCGCGTCGTACTGAGCACTGAGCTCTCTGGCGGCCTCTTGGAGCCTGTCTCGGTACGTCTGCATGGTGCTTGCGAACATGCCGAGCGAGTTCTGCGGGAGGAGCCGAATGCCAGCCTCGGGGAACGGCAGCGTGACTGTCCGCCAATAGGAAGATGCCTCAGACCGGACGGCAGCCACGGCACGGTAGGCGGGGTTCTTGGTGTCGAGGATGAGTTTGCTGGCCGAAAGAAGTTCGCGGTCGGCATGAAACGCTCGGGCGGCCGTGCTCCGCTGCTCTGGAGCCAGGGTCTTCCGGACACCGAGCCACGTGAAGCTGAGTTTGACGGCCGCCATCGTCGCCCGAAGCCTGTTGGCGGCGTTGCGTTCCTGTGTACTTGTCGCGTTGTTCGTATTGGTGGGCTGTATTGCCGACCGGCGAAACTGGGCTTGGCCGGTGGTTGCCTCTGTGGTCGTTGCTGTGGACATGAAAAGACTGGGTCTCCGTGAGGATGGATTGCGGGCCAGGGCTGCGGGCGGGAACCTGTTGGCGTGGTACCAGTCCCAGCCCGCTAGCCCTTGGATTTCACCGATGCTCAATCGCAGCGCCGTGATCGTGCGACCGAAGAAGCCGTTCTGCGATTGGCTGCGAGCGGTCGATTACGACGACGCCCCTGAAGTGACGCTGGATCAGATGGGGCCGACGCTCTATCTCGTGCCGGACTATGAGGACCCTGCGGACGCCGAAAAGGTCCTAAAGAAGGTCTGCGAGGAAATCTTCTGCCGAGAACTGGAGGGCTGGTACACGGACGTAGACGTGTGGCCCAAGGATCGGAGCCTAAAGGTATTCAAGCAGTGGTTTGACGTGCAGCACTATGAGGTCGTGGAAGACGTCGGCCGCGGCCCCATCGAGAATGACGAGGGGCCGGACGAAAGACACCGCTTCAGTCCGAAGCCTCCGCCGCGCAGGCCCCCGTTGAAGAAGAAGCCGCGTAGGTGAGGGTCAGTTCACCCCGGGCTCTCGTATGACCCGACGCACCCGTGGGTTCTCAACTGGGTTCTCCTGTCGCGAGTAGATACCCGGTTGGTCGGCACTAAGAACGCGGCCAGATGCCCACTGCCTGAGGTGCTCGATCTTGTCCCCCGCAGTGACAGCCACAGGTACGACGTTCTGGGCCGCCTGAACGAGCGGCACGTCCAAGAGCGACGCCAGCCTGCAGCACGACTTGATCTCAGCCCCGGTCCAGTTGGTGTCGTCAGGCTTGGGCTGATTGGCGTCGAGCCCATACTGGCCCAGATAGATACCCCAGATGGCCTCTCGCTGCTTCTTGCCAGGCAGGTCCAGAAAGAACACGCCGTCGAAGCGTTCAGCCCGGGCAAACTCCGGCGGCAACTTCGAGACGTCGTTGGCCGTTGCGATGAAGAACACGTCACTCGTATGGTCGTTCAGCCAGGTCAGCAGGCTGCCAAACAGCCTCGCCGTTACGCCCGAATCGGTCTGGCCAGACGAAGTGGCTCCGGCGAGCGCTTTTTCAACCTCGTCGGCATACAGAACACATGGCGCCATTGCGTCAGCCAGTTTCAGCGCCGCACGTACGTTGGACTCGCTCTGGCCCACAAGCGAGCCGAGCAGGTTGCCGACATCGAGCACCACAGTGGGCCTGCCAGTCTCGTTGCCCAGGGCCTTCGCGAACTGGGATTTGCCGCAGCCCGGAGGAGACAGCAGCAGGACGCCACGGGGCCGCCGGTCAGGCTGGGATTCGCCCTGACGACGCATAGCTCGGAGACAGAAAGCCTTGAGATTCTCGAGGCCGCCCAGTTGCTGGAAGGATTCATCGCCCCGGTGGATCGAGACCAGACCACTCTTTTTGAGCTGCCCGGCTTTGATTTCCCAAAGCGTGTCCGGCTGGAGCCTGCCGTGCCGGACGAGCGACAGGGAGTAGGCGTTCTCGGCTTCGCTGCGCGTCAGCCCCTTGGCTGCGTCGATTACTCGCCCCAGTTCGTCGCCGCTGGGAAGTTCCCCGTCTTGAGTGGCGACTCCCCGAGCGATGTCCTCGAGCTGGGCGTGGTCGGGCAGTTCATGGTCCACGCACACAAAGAGCTTTTCGAGTTCGACCGGCATCTGACTGTGCGGGGCAAGCACAATGATGAATGCTCGGTTGTTCTTGCCCGCGATAGCCTGCCTCGCGACAGCTTGGACGAGTTCCACGCTGCCCAGGAACCTGTGCAGGTTTTCAAATATGAGAACCGTCGTGCCCGAGCCCTGTGAAACCTGCGGCATGGCCCGGACGACGGCGAGCGGGTCTTGGGCATCGGTCACGCCTGGCATGTTCAGCTGCTCGGCCGGAAACTGGACCCCGGAGTCGCAGTTCCAGATGCCAAGCCGCCAGTTCTCGGCACGGCACAGGTCACCGATTTCCCGGGCGGCTTCGTGTGGCTCCTGAGTTTGGACCCAGATTGCGGAGAAAGCCGCCGACACCAATTCGCGGAGCCGGGCGGCGAGTATGGGTAGCGTCGGCGGCGTGCCGGTCTTGGATCGCCTGGGAGTGGAGGCAGTGGATTTGGCCATTGATATCTGTATCCGTGGGGTTGAACGAAATGGCGGGAACATTGGGAAAATCTGGGAAAGTGGAAAACCAGCGCGATGCCCGCCGCTTTGTCGGCGGGGGCAGGGGGCAGGGCCCCAGATACGCCCTCAGAAGCTTCGAGAAACCTGCATGACGGGCGGCAGGTGGGACGAGAGGGGGCGGGAGCCAAAGGCCGTCCAGAGCCCGAAACAACGGCCCCAGCGGCGAACTGGAAACGAGAGTCCCGCCCTCTATTCCCCAACCGGCTCGCGGTCTTTTCCGAGCATCCAGCTCTCGGGCTGAATCTTGCCGAGCCAGTCTTGGACCGTGGGGATCCGGCCGAGGTCTTCGAGGACGTGCTGCTCGCCGATGAATCTCACCGGGAGCCTACGGCCGGTCGAGAGCACTGTCGTGATCCCGAAGAACTCCTCCATCAGGAAGATGCCCTCGGAATGATGCCTGAGGGCTCGGTGCCGGAAGTCCGCCATGTGGCTCTTCGAGCGGTCCAGAAAGTCATGAAACTTCAGGTACTCCTCCGGGATGCCGCCGAACTTCTTGGCTGATGAGACAGCGTGGTGGTAGGGGTGCGCCATTACAGGTCGAACTCCTGCGTGCTTTCCCGGACCGCGACGTAGTTCTCCTCATGCTCGACCGTAAGCGTCTTGGCATCAATGTCGATCGTGACGTCGCCTTGGCCGCCCTGTCCAGCCTCGAAGTTCTCAGGCAGAAACTCATGCACGACATGCTCGATGATCGGGCCGCAGGCCGGCCATCCTGACGAAACATCCACAGGCTGGCTTTCGGCGTCAAAGTACTCGACGTAGTTGATCGCCCGTGTATTGCCGTAGCCGGAGTACTCGACTTTGATCTTGGCGACACCCAGACTCTTGAGCCGGGGAAAGACCTCCTGCCGGATTTGGCTGGTGAGCTGTCTTTTCAGCTTGCGGCTTTGGTTGTTGTGCCCTGAAGTGAGCTGTGTAGCCTGAGAACCTGCCTTCTTCATGGCACTCGATCTCCTTCGTCGCTTGCGCAGCCGAGGTACACGCTTGGCCATCCGGATCATGATCATTGTACGGTGAACTCCCTGCGGGACTCGTGGGAGATCACCTCATTCTCGCCATGATTTATGGTGACGGTGCCGGCTTGGACGTCGAGCGTGAGCGTGCCCTGCGAGCCGTCGTTTATCTCGAACCCGGCCGGCAGGAACTCATACACCACGTTCTCGATGTCGGGGTCACTGGCGGGCCGGACGAGGTTCATGTTTACGGGCTCGCCGGCAGCGTCCAGATACGAAATCTCGTCGATGCTGCCGGAGTCGCCATAGCCCGAGTAATCAGCCTCGACCTTGGCGACACCCCACTGCTTGAGCCGGGGGAGAATCACTGCCCGTAGCTGGGTTTTTGCTCGGTCTACTCGGGCCTGCTCTTGGGCGTGAAACTCAGCAAGCAGGTGGTGGAACTCGGCGTCTGGTTCTTCTGGATCCTTGGAATCTGCCATTGATAACAAAATCCTGTCGGGTGAATGGGGGCTGGAATACGTGGCCCGGCCGGTCTCCACGGCGGCGAACCTAGTCCACCGCCGGGAGACGTCGGGCCGCCACGTGGGAGGGCTTCTAGGTCCCCTGCCGCAGTTGCTCGCCGGCGCTGGTCTGGTTGTAGAACTCCGGCAGAAGGCTCTCTCGGCCGGCGAGCCCGAGGGCCCGCTCTAGGTCCCGCGTAGCGTCCCTGCAGGAGCCTCCCGTGAAGCCCTGCGTCTTGATGCTCACGGCGCCTTCGGGCGAGACGGTGATCTGGATGGTCTTCTCGTTGGTACTCATCAGGCGGCACCTCCGACCTTCACGGTGACGCGAATGGAGCCGTCTTCAAGCCGGTTTTCAGAGCACGTATGGCCCTTCCTCCGGGCCTCAATCTTGGCCTTTTCGACGGCGTAAGCCTGCAGAAACGAGTTCAGGTGCTTCTGCTCGCCCCAGTGGCCGTTGTAGTTGTCGTACTGGACTTGGCCCGTCTGAAGATTGCAGACGACGGGGTACAGCCAGCCGGGAAGTTGCACCGCCAAGCCTGTTGCTGTGGCCGAAAACAGCTTGCAGGTTTTGTGCTCGGGCAGGGGAATCCGGAGCCGAGTGCAGGCGGCTTTTACGCCCGCCTCGTCCCGTATCTCAGTCTTGATTTCGACAATGTGGCTCAAGGGCCGGGTCTCCTGTGGGGTAGGTGGGTTGGATGGCTCAGGTTTTGCTCACATCAGGCCAACGAGCGCACCGAGGCCGACGATGGTTGCCCAGAGCGGCCACGTGAGATACGCGACCCAGCGAGCCAGAAGCCAGCCGCCGAAGAACGTGAACTTGGCCAGCCAAAAGAAGGCCGACAGAAGGGAAAGCGGGATTGCGATCAGGGTGCTCACGAGAGCCTCCTAGGTGTGATGGTAGGGAAGTGACGTGTCGTAGGGCCGGTCTTGTGCCGCTTGCGACGGGCACGCACGTAATGGGTCAGATACAGCGCGCCGGCAATCTCGGTGGCCAGCAGTGCGCAGACGAAGAGCCCAGTTGTCAGGACCATGGGGAACTCCTTGCGGAAGAGAAGTACGCGGGTCAGTTGCGACAGGAAAGCTCAGCCAGATCAATGGCGAGCCACTTGCTGTTTGCGAAGTCGAAGAACTCGACCTCGCGAAACATGGCAGTCGGAACGGGCGTAGGTGTGAATCGCCACGTGTCCGGGTCACTGCCAAGTTCGAGGCCGGCCAGAAGAAGCCCAATACACACACTGGGCTTGGTGCCGGCGATCAGAGGGAGCTGCGGGAAGATGTAGGGCGCGCACGTTCCCGGCACTGTGATCCGGACCAGACCGCCTTGAGCCTGAGCCGTCGCGATCTGGCCAGCCATGCCGGGAATTGGAACCTTCGTGGCAGTCGGCTCCCACTGGTCGGACGTGCTGAACCAAGCGACCGGCTTTTCGTGCGGCTCAATTCGGGCAGTCGTGGGCCGGATGTGTCCCGAGTTGATGATCTGTTTGAGTTTCAAGCCCGTCGTGTAGTGGTAGGCGTGCTCGAGCGGATCGGGGCTGGTTGGGATTTGGTCGGGGTTGGGTATGGGGATCAGCGTGACGTGGATTTTCACCGTTGGAGCTGGTGACGGGGAGGGCTTTGATGTCTGGAGAAGAACGCTGCCCAAAAGCCCTGACGGCAGAACGTCCTTCAGGGAATATGCCAGGAAAACCTGCTTTTTTTAGATATCAGCAGGCGCAGATAAACCCAGCCGCGACGGGGCGGGCAAACAGAGCCCCCGGCCAGGCGTGAGCCCGACCGGGGGTGTCTGTTGCAGCCCTGAGACTAGGCCGTGACCTGTGCGGTCAACTGAC
>Ga0315902_10010351_pt1 | contig 12338 bp, 9 predicted proteins | sample LakEriMetagenome_9_FD_203523 | JGI IMG/M metagenome (GOLD analysis project Ga0315902, IMG submission 203523) | Freshwater fungal communities from buoy surface, Lake Erie, Ohio, United States - Buoy 12 MA117 | ecosystem: Environmental > Aquatic > Freshwater > Lake > Lake biofilm | place: USA... | reverse complement strand
CACCGCCGCCTGAAAGTACAATACCCTTGTCAACAATATCCGACGAAAGCTCCGGCGGCGTACATTCAAGCGCGACTTTCACCGCCTCGATAATCTGCCCCACAGGCTCCACCAGCGCTTCAGCAATCTGATACTCGGAGAGCACAATTTCCTTGGGCACACCGTTCATCAGGTCGCGGCCTTTAATTTCAATCAGGCGGCCTTCGCCATTTTCCGGCGCACACGCTGCACCGATTTCTTTTTTGATTTTTTCAGCCGTGGTCTCGCCAATCAGCAGGTTGGCATAGCGACGAATATAAGAAATAATCGCCTCATCCATTTTATCGCCGCCGACACGCACGCTGCGCGCATAAACAATGCCGCCGAGCGAAAGCACCGCCACTTCCGTGGTGCCGCCGCCGATGTCAACAATCATTGAGCCAGTTGGTTCCGTCACAGGAAGCCCTGCGCCAATGGCCGCAGCCATCGGTTCTTCAATCAGAAATACATCGCGCGCACCGGCATTTTCGGCCGCTTCCTGAATGGCACGACGCTCCACCGGAGTCGAGCCACTAGGCACGCAGATGATGATGAGCGGCCGTGGACGCATGAAGCTGTTTTTGCTGTGCACCTTGTGAATAAAGTGTTTGATCATTTCCTCAGCCGATTGAAAATCGGCGATCACACCATCTTTGAGTGGGCGCTTGGCATCAATTTTAGCCGGTGTGCGCCCCAGCATCATCTTTGCTTCATTACCAAAAGCAAACGGCACCATCATGCCACCCGAATCTTTCATCGCCACCACGGATGGCTCATTAAGCACAATGCCGCGGTCTTTCACATAAACCAGCGTATTTGCTGTTCCGAGATCAATCGCCATATCAGACGAGGCCAGGCCAAACATTTTATGAAACATCGCGTGATTCCAGTAAGTAGAGATGATGACTGTTGTAGCGCGACCAGCAAATAAGGCAACAGTTTACTGATCAGCACCCGGCTCGCGAAGTATATTTTCCAGATATTGATCGAGGTCTGCCGCCTGACTCTGCGGCGCCGCGCCATCTGGCAGATTTTTTTCTCTTTTGAGTTTGTGCACAACCTGCGAGCGGCGAGTATCGCAATCATGCCGCACATGCAGTAATTTTTTCGCAGGCTCTGCCGCCTCGCCTGGGGGCGGCGTTTTTTGACGGTAAACAATCAGATTCACGATCTTAAGCGATGCCATGCCGGACGTTTTCCATGTGTCATAGCGCCGGCAGAAATAGCGCCCCATCTGGCTGCGGCTGCGCTCGATATTCATGCTCGAAAAAAATTTACGCCAGCGATAGCCGGGGTTCATATCAAATCCATGCGCTGCAAGTTCGTGTGAAGGGGCGCGGTCTTTTTCAAACAGCAGATCAATGCTGCGGCCATCGGCCAGCTCGCCTTCCACCACCACCCAACGCGAACGGCTGATCGGCTGCGGCGCAAAAAAACCCATTTTCTGACGCAGCCCTAAAAGCTGGTAGCTATCGGCAATGAAGGTAGGAAGAATCTGCTGGGGCTTGCCTTGAAGTGTGGCGATGTTCCATGCGATGGTGATCATTGCAAGTGCTGCCAGAATATAGCCGGTAGCAAGCGGTAGTGGCGGCGCAAGGTCGCGCTCGGTCTCTGGAAGACATATCGCACTGAGACGGCCAAAATCGGCGCGGTGGTTTGCAATCAACCGGTAGAATCGCTCGCCGAGCAGGTGAAACGGCGGCAGCGCAAAAAACACTCCCAGCGGCCATAAAATTGGCGAGCGACGCCAGCACCACGAAACCGCCTGCCAGCGCAGCCGGCGCACTCCCTTAGCATCTTCCACCACCCAGCTATTTTCACGCTTTAGTATCTCACCGATCTCCGGAGTTTGCTGCGCAGGCAGCACCTCAGTTGCGCGCGGCATGCCAAGCGCACGGAAAATCAGGCAGGTCTTGCGACAAAACCCACAATCTTCATCATAGTAAATGCGAATAGACGCGCGGCGCTCTGGCAGCATTTTTTCCCAGAATAGCGGGGGAAGAAACACCGTCAGCCCTGCGATGCATACAAGCGGAAAGAACCCAATCGAAAGCAGCAGCGCAAAGCCGACATGCATCAGCGCCAGCAGCAGAACCATCAGCAGCCGCGCCTGCTGCGTCATCACGGGCGCAAAAAGAAAAATGGCTGCCACCAGCTCCAGATGATACACATAAAAAGTCAGGCTGCGCAGCATCTCGGTATGCGCAGCAAAATAAGCCGCGAGCGGCGTGGTAATTTCCGGCGAATTCAAAACATAATGCACCGCATCGTAAGTTTCGCGCCAATTTACCCCTGTTTTCAGTAGCGCGCTGAACAGGTATAGGCAGACAACCTGAACAAAGATAGCAACCACCGCCCACGAGCTGTATGTCTCAGAAGGTGAAGGGGCGCGGTTCATCGCCTCGTCCACCGAGCAGCGCGCCCCCAGCGGTAGAAACATCCCCCAGAAAAGCAGCAGCCGCAAATAGACATCCGCACCGCTGGTCAGGTTGAAAATCCGGCTATCAAGTGAGACAGCAAGCACCCAGCAGAGAATAGTCACAAGCCGTGTGCGATAACCCACCAGCAATGCCAGCGCCGCGAGCGCATTCAGCAGCATAAGCATGAGCGAAAACCACAGGCTGCCACTGATAAAATAAAGCGACCAGTTCAGCGATGAGCCCATCGCGCTGCGGCGCGGATAAATGCCGCTATCGCTTAGAAACGCATGCGCATCAGGAAGCAAAATGGCAAGGTTGAGCAAAATCGAAAGCGCGAGCAACACACGAAAAAGCGCGAGCGACCGTAGGTCAACACTGAATAGTTGTTGCAGCTTGCCGATCATATCAGGCTGCTGGAATAAGCGCCTGCCGATCCTCGATCACCTGTAACTTGCATAGCGCATTCACGTAAGCAAGGGCAGAGGCCACCATAGTGTCAATGCTGGAGCCATGGCCGTTGATGATGCGGCCTTCTGGTGTTTCCAGCCGCACGGTCACTTCCGCCTGCGCATCAATGCCCTGCGTCACCGCATTCACCTGATAAAGCTTCAGGTTCGCGCGGTGCGGCACCAGCGCGCCAATCGCATTAAACGTGGCATCCAGCGGGCCATTACCCTCTACCGTTGCACGACGGATTTCGCCGTTTACGCGCAGGCAGAGCATCGCCGTCTGCGGGCCAATCGTTCCGCAGGTGATATGAAGTGATTCCAGCTGAATCGCATCATCGCGGCGCGACTCAGCGTCCAGCAGCGCGATGATATCTTCGTCATAAACATCCTTCTTTTTATCGGCGAGGTCTTTGAAGCGGTGGAATGCATCTTCAAACGCATTTTCACCCACTTCAATCGAAAGCTCCTGCAGCTTGTCGCGAAACGCAGCGCGGCCGGAATGTTTACCCAGCACAAGGTTTGATTTGGCAAGCCCCACCGATTCCGGCGTCATGATTTCATAAGTGCCGGCGTGCTTGAGCATGCCATCCTGATGGATGCCCGATTCATGGGCAAAGGCATTCGCACCAACAATCGCCTTGTTCACCTGCACCATCGCACCGGTAATGCTCTGCACGAGGCGTGAAAGCTTGGTGATATGGGTGGTGTCAATGCCGGTGGTGTAAGGGTACATATCAGCGCGGGTTTTGATCGCCATCACTACTTCTTCGAGCGCGGTGTTACCAGCTCGCTCACCGATGCCGTTGATGGTACACTCCACCTGCCGCGCGCCCGCGCGAACAGCCGCCAGCGAATTGGCGGTGGCAAGGCCAAGGTCATTCTGGCAATGGGTTGAGATAATCGCCTTATCGATATTCGGCACGTTGTTTTTTAGGTAAGCGATGAGCTGGCCATAATCATCCGGCGTAGCATAGCCTACCGTATCGGGAATATTGACCGTGGTCGCACCGGCCTTGATCGCGGTTTCCACTGCGCGGCAGAGATAGTCCTTGTCCGAGCGCGTCGCATCCATCGCTGACCACTCCACATTATCGGTGAAGCTGCGAGCGAGCGTCACCGTTTCGCGAATAATTTCCAGCACCTGTTCTTTGGAAAGGCGAAACTGGTATTTCAGGTGAATGTCGCTGGTAGAAATAAAGGTGTGGATGCGCGGTTGCTTCGCGGGTTTTAAAGCCTCCGCCGCGCGCTCAATATCCGCCGCTTTGGCGCGTGCCAGCGAGCAAACCACGGCGCGTTTGATCTTGCGTGCGATCTCGCGCACCGATTCAAAATCCCCCTGCGAGGCCATGGCAAACCCCGCCTCAATCACATCCACGCCCATGCTGTCGAGGCTTTCTGCCACCATGAGTTTTTCCTCAAGGTTCATGCTCATGCCGGGCGATTGCTCGCCATCACGCAGCGTGGTGTCGAAAATAATAATGCGATCTTGGGACATAATAACCTGCTGATTCACCGAAAGGTTGCAAACAGTAGCGCAAGGTGCCACACCTTTCAAGGAAATCAGTTGTTTTGCGGCCGCAGATAAAATAATTAAATATCATTAATAAAAAAGATTGGGGCCACAGGCCACTTTACATTTCTCCAAAACGGCTACGTGCAGCGGGACTAGCTAGCTGCTTTTTCCAAGCATGGCTGAAAAGCTGTGCGCCAGAAGCAGCGTAACAAACGGAAACACCTCATACATGGCGCGTACCTCCTGAAACCTGCCAAAAATAAGCCATAACACCACCATTGGCACAATCACCCAAACCGTCTGGCGCAGCGCCAGCGGCTTTTCCTGCCAGCGATAAAGCAGCAAACACAGCCCCATCAGAATAGAAACCACTATCACCGCGCCGAAAGACTCCGTCAGCTGGTTGATATTGTTATAGATATGCAGTGTATAACTGCCCACTTCCGGCGTAATCAGCGTCCTAATCGCCAGCATGATAGCCCCGTAGGTGAATAGCTGTAGCGCCATCAGCCAGTAAAGCTTGCTTGCTGGCAGCCAGCCGCGCCAGCAAAACCACGACAGCACAATCAAAAGCCACGCTGTCTCGCGGTTCATGCAGGCCAGTACCAGGCAGAACCAGTAAGCACGAAAGCGCCGCATCATCAGCAAATACCATCCCAGCGTCATGAAAAAAAGTGTGCCAGCATCGTAAAAGTAAGCTGCCTGCCACAAACCAATAGGAATCAAAAAAAGCCCAAGCAGCGGGGCGATAGAGGCTGCCGGAGTATCAGGCATCAGCGCTTCTGCAAGCCGGTACAGCAATATCGCATAACCAGCCAGCAACAAAAGCGATATTGTTCCGGCAACGAAACGCACAAAGTAAAACCGGTCAGATCGTGTCCAGATTTCGCTCGGTGTCCAGATAGTCGAGGTGTAAACCATCACCGTGCTACGTGTGGCATCCGCCAGCAGCCTCTGCGCATCAAGCGGTGTAGCAGCTTCAATAACCGCCACCACACCCGGTAGCAACATGCGATAAACAAACGGTGCCCGACCCGTAAAATCAACATATTCTTCGATATTCTGTGTCGGGAAATCCGGCATAGATTGCTGCATCCAGATGAAGGCACGCAGTAAGAGCACTAATAGCAATGCCCACCACAGCAGCTTTCTGACAAACTCAGCACTGAACACACGGTAAAAAAGCAGCGGCATATCCTTCACCAAGCAATCATTTTTCGGCTAAGCAAACCGCTCTACCTGAAGCCGAAAAAACCATTTTCGACATTACAAGCCTTCGTAATGCCTAAATTCTGGATATTTGCTGCCACAAATTCCAGGATGACAGTTTTCCAGGCGGCAAGCTGCTAAGAAAACATGTCAGTTCTTGGCTTTATCCACCAGCTTGTTTTTCGCAATCCATGGCATCATGCCGCGCAGTTTCGCGCCCACGGTTTCGATGCCATGTTTCGCTGATTGTTCGCGCCATTTTTCAAGATTATGGGCACCTTGCGTGGCGCGGTCGCCGATAAATTCTTTTGCGAACTTACCGCTTTGAATATCAGCCAGCACCTGCTTCATGGCCTTTTTAGTCTCAGCCGTGACAATTTTTGGGCCAGTCACATAATCGCCATATTCTGCCGTGTTGGAGATTGAATAGCGCATATTGGCAAGCCCGCCCTCATAAATGAGGTCAACAATCAGCTTCATCTCATGCACGCACTCGAAATAAGCCATCTCAGGCGGATAGCCCGCCTCCACCAGCGTTTCAAACCCAGCCTGCATCAGCGCGGTCACGCCGCCGCACAGCACCGCCTGCTCGCCGAATAAATCGGTTTCGCATTCATCCTTGAAAGTGGTTTCGATAATTCCGCTACGGCCACCGCCCACGCCCGATGCCCATGCGAGCGCCAGCTTCAAGGCGTTTCCAGAAGCATTCTGGCCAATCGCAACAAGGCACGGCACGCCGCCACCTTTCACATATTCCCCGCGCACTGTGTGGCCAGGGCCTTTCGGCGCCACCATGAACACATCCATATCCGGACGCGGCTTGATGAAACCGAAATGGTAATTAAACCCGTGGGCAAAGGCGAGCGCCGCGCCTTGCTTGATATTCGGTTCGATCTTGCTGTAGATCTCCGCCTGAAATTCATCCGGCGCCAGCAGCATCACGATATCTGCATCGCGCACGGCTTCCTGCGGCTCTTTCACGGTGAATTTATCAGCGGCCGCCTTGGTAGCACTAGCGCCGGGGCGCAGGCCGATCACAATGCCGGTGCAACCGCTATCGCGCAGGTTCAGCGCATGGGCGTGCCCCTGGCTGCCATAACCAACAATCGCAATCCGCGCGCCTTTGATCGAATTTAAATCGCATTCTGCGTCGTAGTAAACTTTCATAATTCCCTCCGTAAGCCCTGGCGTAGGCCGGGGTCTGGTTAGTTAGATATTCCGTGTATCAGAGAATACCAGACCCCGCAACAAGTGCGGGGCTTGCCGCCCCCCGCGCCATCGCCGCCACGCCTGTTCTGCAGATTTCAATCAAGCCCAGCGGCGTGATCATCTCAATAAAACGATCAATCACCTTCGCCTCACCGGTCATTTCAAATACGAATGATTCCGGGGTCGAATCAATCACGCGCGCGCGGAACATATCGGCTAGTTTTAGCGCTTCGCGGCGGTTTTCTGCGCTGGCCAATACCTTGAGCAGCGCCAGTTCTCGCTCCACATGCGCGCCTTCGACAGTTAAGTCATGCACCTTGTGCACCGGCACCATGCGCTCCAGCAGCTTCTTGATCTGCTCTACCACATGCTCAGTGCCGCTCGTTACAATCGTGATGCGTGAGAGCTTTTTCTCTTGCTCCACTTCGGCGACCGTCAGCGATTCGATATTATAGCCGCGGCCGGAAAATAGGCCAATCACCCGCGCCAGCACACCAAATTCATTATCCACCAGCACCGCGAGCGTATGCCGCGACGGCTTATCCGTGATCTTCGGAATGTCATAGACGATGTCGAGCGTTTCGGTGGTCATATTTTACGCTGTCACCCCGCACTTGTTGCGGGGTCTCCCGCCAATTCGTTATACAGGTCTTTCCAATCGGGATTCATGCGCTCAATAGCATCAAATTTGAATGCGCGCTTCCATTTTTTGATTATCTTTTCGCGATGAATCGCGGCCTCGGCATCCGTCGTCTGCTCGAAATAAACGAGCTTATCGACGTTATATTTTTTGGTGAATCCATCGGCTAATTTCATTTTATGCTCATAAACGCGGCGAACCAGATCACTCGTGATGCCGGTATAAAACACCGTATGCCAAGCATTAGTCAGAATATAGACGAAATAGAGTTTATCCATAAGTTGTCATGCCGAGCTTGCTCGCGCATCTCCCAAAATGGATGGAGACCCCGCAATAAATGCGGGGTGACACAGCGTATGCCGCGACGGCTTATCCGTGATTTTCGGGATGTCGCGGGCGATGTCGAGTGTTTCGGTGGTCATTCGATTTCCCATCCACCTTTTTTATTAGGTTTCAGCGCTACACCATCATTGGTTAAATGGATGCGGGTGGTACTGGTGATATCTTTCCATTTGTTAGACAGCTCTAACGATCCCTCAGGTTTTTGGCCTGCCTCTGCTTCCGGCGCAATAGCACTCTTTACTTGCATTCCGCCAATGTTAACAGGCGGAATCTCATATTTCCTTCCCGCCTCTGTAACACGATATTTTGCTGGAATAATGTTCTTACTATTTCCGCCAGCTAGATTTTTTATTTCTAAAAGCCCTTCTTCTACCAACGCATCAAGTGCTTTTTGTGCTAAGGCTTTACTTGTCGGGTATGGATTAGGTTTGCCATCTTGTAGCCTTCGGATTTGATCCTGTGTTTGATCTGCGGGTTGCTCAATAAATCCGCCAATGCTAATTGTGCTTGCACTCAGAGCGTTAAGAACCTCTGTGCGAGAAACTGTGTTCCGCCAATCACTTGGATCATGAAGATAAGAACCGTCGTCACGCCTTAAGCTTTCGTACGCCCTGATAAAAGTTAAGACGCCCATTTTGGCCTTTTCCAAATCGGTTTCATTTCTCCAATTCGTCATATGAACTTCTCCACCTTCACAACAAATCCCCCATCATCTTATTTGTCATCCTGAGCGAAGTGAGCCGTGCGAACGTAGCCGAAGGATCTTTACTAGATAAAGACAAGATCCTTCGACTTCGCTGCGCTACGCTCAGGATGACACTCATAAAAGATCACCCGTCTTAATCTCGCCTTTATTATCTTCGGGGCGAAGGAGCAGCTCGTTATGCGCGGCGCCGGCGGGGATCATGGGGTAGACGTTTTCTTCGGGGTCGACGATTATGTCGCACAGCACCGGGCCGGGTATGGCCATCATCTGCTCGATGGTGGCATCGAGTTCGGAAGGCTTGCTGCATTGCAGCCCGCGCATACCATACGCCTCGGCGAGCTTCACAAAATCCGGCAGCGAGTCCATGTAGGATTCGCTGTAGCGGCAGCCATGGAACATCTGCTGCCACTGGCGCACCATGCCCATACAGTGATTATTCAGAATGAAAATTTTGACCGGCAGGCGGTATTGGGTGATGGTCGAAAGCTCCTGAATATTCATCATGAAGCTGGCCTCGCCGGTCACGCACACCACCAAATCTTCCGGATGCGCGATCTGCACGCCCATCGCCGATGGCAGACCGTAACCCATCGTCCCGAGGCCACCGCTCGTCATCCATTTATAAGGTTTTTCATACAGCAGATATTGCGCTGCCCACATCTGGTGCTGGCCGACATCGGTGGTGATATAAGGCGACTTCGCCTTGGTGAGTGCCTGCAGGCGGGCGAGCGCATGCTGCGGCTTGATGATGTCTTTGCCCTGATCGTAAGAAAAACTTTTCCTTGCGCGCCAGCCTTCGATTTTCTGCCACCACTCTGCCAGCGCTGCCTTGTCTGGTTTTGCGCTGCGCGCTTTCCACGCCTCCATCATCTGCTGGATCACCACACCCGCATCGCCCACAATCGGCACATGCACCCGCACATTTTTATTGATCGAACTGGGGTCGATATCGACATGGATTTTTTTTGATTTCGGCGAAAACGCATCCAGCCTGCCGGTCACGCGGTCATCAAAGCGCGCGCCGATATTAATCATCACGTCACACTCGGCCATGCACATATTGGCCTCTAAGCTGCCATGCATGCCGAGCATGCCGACAAATTGCGGATCGCTGCCCGGAAAGGCGCCAAGCCCCATTAGCGTATTGGTGCAGGGAAAGCCGGTTGCGCGTACAAATTCGGTAAGCTTCGCGCAGGCATCTAAACCAGAATTAATCACGCCGCCGCCGACATAAAAAATCGGCCGGCGCGCTGTCGCCATCAGCTGGATGGCTTTTTCAATCTGCGCCGGATCACCAACCGTTTGCGGGTTGTACGAGGCGCGCACCGAATCGGGCTTGCCGCCATAAACCAGCTTCTGGTTCATGATGTTTTTGGGGATATCGATCACCACCGGCCCCGGCCGACCGCTGCGCGCGACATGGAATGCTTCGTGGATAATACCGGGCAGCTCCTCCACCGAGCGCACCAGATAATTATATTTCGTGCAGGAGCGCGTAATGCCCGTCGTGTCCGCTTCCTGAAACGCATCGGAACCAATCAAGTGGGTCGGCACCTGCCCGGTGATACACACCATGGGAATGGAATCCAGCATTGCATCGGTGAGTCCTGTCACCGCGTTGGTTGCGCCCGGGCCGGATGTCACCAGCACCACGCCCACCTTGCCGGTGGAGCGCGCGTAACCTTCCGCAGCATGCGTTGCCGCCTGCTCATGGCGCACCAGAATATGGCGCACATGGTTCTGCTTGAAGAGCGCATCGTAAATCGGCAGCACCGCGCCGCCGGGATAGCCGAACACCGTATCGACATCTTCATTCGCCAGCGCGCGCACAATCGCCTCCGCACCGAGGATTTCGGGAGCGGCGGTTTCGAGTGGCTGATCTACTTTTTGGGACAATGGTGGCATCGGATTTTTCTTATGAAAACGGCAGAAATCCTAGCCGTTATGTCATGAGCGGTCAATCAATTACTTAGCTTCGTTCTTTTTGTTTTTTATATTTTTTTAGATAGTCCATCGCCTCCGTTACGGTATCGACCACCACTATATCCTTCTCAAAGCCATAAGTCTTTGCAAGCTTTACGAGTGGATCCCAGAATTTGGTTTCCTTGCCGTCATGAATAATTGGGTAATTCACCAGCACAATCGGCTTGTTGCCATATTTTTTATCACGCATCAGGTAGGGTTTTGATTTATCTTCATGCGCATGTTTGAGAAGTAGAAGTGCCATCAGTTCTTGTACCGTCCCAGTACCGCCGGGCATAATCACGAATGCTTGCGAGTTTTCAATCATCACCTCCATTCGTGTGTAGATATCATCCTTGAGCCATAACGTGTCGTAGCGCTCCGGGAGGCCTTCCATATTGATAATACGCGGCAAATTCGAACCACCCACCCAGCCGGTTTTCTGGGTTGCAATGACTTCGTTCGCGCCCTCAACCACCGCCCCCATCATACCGGTACAGCCCATACCGCTGACCAGCCCCCAGCGATTGCCGGCAATACGGTTACCTAGCACTTTGGCAATATTAATAAGCTCGGGATTGCGCGTGGATGCTGAGCAAAATACACAGACATTGAAATCCGGTTTGCGTTTAGCGCCGGGATCTTCCTGCTGCTGCTGCATTTCAGATACAGCGATATCTTTTTTGTTGTGTTCATGGCCATGAAGTACGGCCTTGTTAATCTTAATATCATGTGCCTTCTGCAGCACTTTGATTGCATCATCAATTGTGTCTGCTTTAGCAATTAGTTCATCAGGTTTCTGGCGAATGGTGCCAAGCTGGTGCATGTGATCAATCAGCTCAAAGAACGGCTCCCAGCAGCCTTTCTCGTTTACAAAAACAATCGGCTTATTGGGTGAATTCTCATCCTCGGGGTAGATGCGAAGCTTGGGATCTTTGGTCTGCTTTCCTACGATCAGCGAGGCTGCTTTAAACATCTCACGAAAGAGCGCTTTCGCCTCTTTGAATTTGAGTGTTTTGATTTCTTTTGGAATAGGAAGAAAAACATAAGAATCAGCAGTCTCAACGATTTTCTTTTCAAGGTCTGTTAGGCTGAATGATGTGTCGCCATTGCTGTTCTTAATCTGGAAGCGTGCATTAAATAACCTGCCAAGCGCATCTTGGTTGATTTTGGAGATGTTTGAATCATCGCCAACTTTAGCCGAAACCATTACGGTTTGGACAGGCCTGACTATTTCTGCATGTTTTTTTGCCATCACTATATTTCCTAATTAGCCTTAACATTAACGCCGCTTTTACGCATTGAAAAGTGACGAATTCATGACAATTGGTGCCGAAACCATGTGAGCTGACGTTTGGCGTAGTTTCGGGTGGCTTGCTTTGCTTTATCAATGGCTTGCTCAAGTGCAAGCTCCCCACGCAGATGGGCGGCAAGTTCCCTGAAGCCGATAATTTTTTCTAAGCTGGAGACTGGAGACTGGAGACTGGAGACTAACTGCCTTACCTCCTCCACCGCCCCCTGCTCGACCATCTTCACAAAACGGGCGTCGCAGCGCCGATAGAGTTCTTCGCGGGGAAGCTGGATCTTTTCGATTTCGAAATAATCGGCAGAATAAAACGGTTTTTGCTCCTGCTGCTGCCAGAAAGAAAGTGGTTTGCCCGAGCCAAGCCAGACACTATAAGCACGAATCAGCCGCTGCTTGTCATAAACCTTAAGCCGCTCAAAAAAGGCCGGATCAACCACGCGCAGCCTCTCCTCAAACGCGCTCTTTCCCATCGCCTCATAATCATTGGCCGCTTGGCTCGTCACAGCGGCATTAATCTCAGGAATTTCGGCAATGCCCTGCATCAGCGCTTTCAGATAAAGCCCG